>QWCY01000723.1_pt1 | contig 52362 bp, 51 predicted proteins | sample 1972631 | NCBI WGS metagenome assembly QWCY01 (sample SAMN09866696, study PRJNA288562) | Human gut metagenome isolate pre1_stool, whole genome shotgun sequencing... | isolation source: gut | host: Homo sapiens | place: USA: California
TATTTATTTATTTTAATTAATTAATTATTTATTTTATTCTAAATAAAAAGTCAAAGTTTGGAAATATTTAAGATTTCGGAATATTAATTCCAAATATTTTTTTCTTATTTATTCTCCAGAACTTTGACTTCTGTTTTTATCCTTATTAAATTATTTTAAATCTACTACAATTCTTCTGTTTGGCTCTTCACCAACACTATAAGTTTTAACTTTAGAATTATTTTGTAATTTTGTATGTATAATTTTTCTTTCATAAGCTGACATTGGCTCTAATTCTATTTTCTTTTTATTTTTTATAACTGTCTTTGATATTTTCTCTGCTAATTCTTCTAATACTACTTTTCTTTTTTCTCTATAATTTTCTATATCTAATATTACTGTACATTTATTTTTTAATTGTTTATTAGCTACATTTGAAAAAATTAATTGTAGACAATTTAAAGTTTCTCCTCTATATCCTATTAAATGATTAATATCTTTTCCATTCACATTAATATATATTTTATTATCTTTTTTTTCTAATTTTATTTCTAAATCATTTATATTTAATTTACCAAAAAAGTCATATGTGAATTTTTCCATTATTTTTAGTACATTGTCCAATTCTTCGTCTGTAATATCATCCTTTTTACTTTTTATAGAATTCTTTAAAATTAATTCTACTTTTATTTTTGTTGGTTCTAATATACTAAAAAAACTTCTTTTTTCTTCATTACCAATAATGTTAATAATAACATCATCTCTTTTTGCATTAAGTTCCTTTAAACCTTTTTCTATAGCTTCATTTGTAGTTCTTCCCTCTGCAATAATACTATTTGACATTTTCTTTTTCCTCCTTAGATTTAAAATATTTATTCATAAAGAATCTTTCTAATATCATTAATACATTGCTTGTTAACCAATATAATGCTAAACCTAATGGAGCTACTAATGAGATTGATATTGACATTATTGGCATTAATAAAGACATACTTTTATTTGTTTGTTCCATCATGTCAACTTCTTGAACTTCTTGTTTTACTTCCTTGCTTTCGCCTTCATAATCCTCTATATGCTCATTTAATAACTTTTTGTCCTTATCTTTTTTATTCATATTTGTAGTTAATTTAGTACTTATAAATGTAGATAATATATATAATATTGGAATAATATATACTTTAGGATCTGATAAGTTTTGCATAGGTACTTTACTTAAATCTAACCCTAAGAAATCCATATTTAAGTAAACTTTTTCATCTTCTTTTCCTTTATGTCTTATTATCGAAATTTCTGGATAAGCTTCATTTACTTCTAAATTTGCAGATTGAAGTTCATTTCTATAATTATTAATATCTTCTTCTGAAACACCTTTTACAAAAGTTAATGGACTTTTTACCATATAAAATACTGCTAATAATATAACTAGTTGAAGTATTGCACTTAAACATCCACTAAATGGACTCATGTTTTCAGATTTATACAATCTTATCGTTTCTTGATTTAACTTTTCTGGATTGTTTTTATATTTAAATTGTAATGCCTTCATCTGCTCTTGAATCTTTGTAGTTTTTATCATTGTCTTTTGTTGTTTTATAGACAATGGCAATAACACTATTTTCAATAATATAGAAAATAAAATTATTGCAAATCCATAATTATTTACAATATTATAAATAAAATTTAATATTGTACCAAATATACTTGCTAAAAATGACATATTTTTCTCTCCTTTATTTTAATGGATCATATCCACCCTTTGAAAAAGGATTACATCTTAAAATTCTTTTTATTCCTAGCCACATTCCTTTTATTGAGCCATATTTAGTAATAGCTTGTTTTGTATATTCTGAACAAGTAGGATAAAATTTACAATGTATACCTCCTTTAGATATAAGAGAAGATATATGTTTTTGATATATATTTATAAAAAAAATTAATATTTTTTTCATTAATCCTCATCTTTTTTTAATAAATTACTTTTGCATAATGTTTTAATTATATCATTCTTTATTGTAAGAAAATTAGCATCCAAAATATTTTTATTTTTTTTCCATAAAAAAATTATATCATACCCAACAGAAATATCTTTTTCTAGTAATCTATAATTTTCTCTTATTAATCTTTTTATTCTATTTCTTTTAACTGCTTTTCCTACTTTTACACTTACAGCAATACCTATATAATTAATTTTCTTATTATTTTTTTTTATATAAATATCAATATAATTTCCATTATAGTATTTTCCTTTTGTTAAAACATTTTTAAATTCGTAATTTTTTTTTAATGTATCTGTCTTTAACATTCTTACCACTCTTTATTATTTTTTTATAAATTGCAAAAAGACCACTAAATGTGGCCATATAATAATTAAGCTGATAATTTTTTTCTTCCTTTAGCTCTTCTTGCTTTTAAAACATTTCTTCCTGCTCTAGTTTTCATTCTTTTCATGAATCCATGTTCTTTACTTCTTTGTCTTGTTTTTGGTTGATAAGTCATTTTCATTTTTATGCACCTCCTATATCTATTGTTATAAAATATATAAAATATTTGTTTTTATAATTAAAAAGCATAACAATTATACTATAGAAATTAGGTATTTGTCAACATTTATTAGATATAATTTCTAAATAGGAAATATATTATTCACATACTTATACACATGTTGTAATTAAAATTATTCACAACCTAAAAATGTTAATTATTGTCGCAAAAAGTAAAAATTTGTTTTGTCTTGGAATATTACGCTTTTATAAGGTTTATAAACTTTGTAATATTATGTAATAATTTGTAGTTTTTATGATTTTTTCACACTTATCCACAAAATTATCCACATTATACACAGATTTATTTAAGTTTTTTGTCCTTTATTATTGACTAAGTAACTTTATTTATATATAATGTAAAAACAATAGGGAATAGTGATATTTTTTATTTTTTTTTGTAAATATTGCAACTTGTATTACAGTATTTTTACATATTTTTTAAAGTTATCAACAGTTGTGGATATGATTGTGGATAATAATAAAAATTCACAAATTTACTAATTCCCTTATACTTTGTAGGAAGGATTGAAAGAAATGTCAAATGAACTAAATGAACTTTTAACCAAAGCAAAAGAACTTTTAAAAGATGAGATGACTAATATTTCTTATGAAACATGGATAAAATCATTAAACATAAGAGATTTTACAGATGACAAAATAATATTAATTGCTTCTTCACCTTTTCAAAAAGATGCTGTTGAAACAAGATATTATGATTTAGTTGCAAATACTTTCAAATTTATTACAAATAAAGATTGTAAAATTATTGTAGAATATCAAGATCCTGATTCAGCAGAAGAAGATAGTAAGTTAGAAGATAAAAGTTTTAATGACAATGAAATAGGGGTTTCAAATAATTCTTTAAATCCAAAATATACATTTGATACATTTGTAGTTGGTAACAATAATAGATTTGCACATGCTGCTTCTTTGGCTGTTGCTGAAGCACCAGGTACATCATATAATCCACTATTTTTGTATGGAGATGTTGGATTAGGTAAAACTCACTTAATGCATGCAATTGGACATCAAGTAATAAAAAATAATTCCAATTCAAATGTACTATATGTAACATCTGAAAAATTTACTAATCAATTAATAAATGCTATAAAAGATAATAAAAATGAACAATTTAGAAACAAATATAGAAATATAGATGTTTTACTTATAGATGATATTCAATTTATAGCTGGAAAAGAAAGAATTCAAGAGGAGTTTTTCCACACATTTAACACATTACATGATAATAGAAAACAAATTGTTATCTCAAGTGATAGACCTCCAAAAGATATTCCTTTATTAGAAGATAGATTAAAATCTAGATTCGAATGGGGATTAATTGCAGATATTTCTATTCCAGATTATGAAACTCGTTTAGCAATATTACGAAAAAAAGCTCAAACTGATAATATTATAGTAGATGATGTTATCTTATCAACAATTGCAACAAGAGTTGCTTCTAATATAAGAGAATTAGAAGGTGTATTTAATAAACTTGTAGCTTTTTCTACATTAGCTAATGGTCCAATTACAATAGAAATGGCTGAAAAAGCTATAAACGACATATCTGCACAAAAAGAAAAAGTAATTTCAGCAGATTATATACAAGATGTAGTTTCAAAATATTTTAATATTAATAAAAAAGATCTAAAAAGTTCTAAAAGATCTAATGATATTGCATATCCAAGACAAATAGCTATGTATCTATGTAGAGAAGTAGCTGGTCTATCTTTCCCAAAGATAGGTGAGGAATTTGGAAAAAGAGATCATACAACAGTAATGCATGGATGTAATAAAATAGAAAAGGAAATTAAAGAAAATACAAATACAAAATTAATTGTGGAAAGTGTGAAAAAAATAATTTTAGAAAAGAAATAAGATTATATCAATAAAAAATTAGATTTTAAAAAACTTAGGTTCGCCAAAACAAACTTTTGAAAAAAGTTTTGTTTCCAAACCTACGGAAGTAATACGTTAGATATACACAAGCAGTTGTTAATAATGTGTATATAAACTGTTAATATTTCATTAATCCACATTTTTTTCAAAAGCATGTGGATTAAATTACAACTTTTCCACGAAAATATAAACATAGTTTTTTTACGGAAATAGGGACTTACAAGACTTTTCCCCATAATTAACAACACCTAATACTATTACTTCTATAATTATTATTTATTAATAAAGGAGAGAGAAAAATGAAGATAGTTTGTTATAAAGATAAAATTCTTAAAGCTATTAATTCCGTAGTAAAAGCAGTAGCATCAAAAACTACAATGCCTATACTAGAAGGAATACTTATTCAAACAAATGACAATGAAATAAAATTAACAACTTATGATTTAGAAATAGGTATTGAATATATAATGGATTGTGAAGTAGAAGAACAAGGTTCTACAGTAGTAAATGCTATAATGTTTAGTGAAATTATAAGAAAACTACCAGATACAGAAATAAAAATTTATTTAGATGAAAATAATTTATTAGTTATAGAATGTGAAGGTTCTTTATATAAATTAGCTACAATGGATCCGACAGAATTTCCAGAATTACCTAAAATAAATGTAGAAAATTCTATTCAAATAGAACAAAATGTATTAAAGAACATGATTAGAAGAACTATTTTTGCAGTTAGCAATGAAGAAAACAGACCAATATTTACAGGTTGTTTATTTGAAGTTATTAATAATAAACTAAATGTAGTTGCAGTTGATGGTTTTAGACTAGCATGGAGAAGCAGTTTCTTAAATGTACAAGCCAATAATTTTAGTGCAGTAATACCTGGAAAAACATTAAATGAAGTAAACAAAATAATTTCAGATTCTTTTGAGCCAATAAAAATTGGAATTTCAAAAAATCAAGCTTTATTTGAAATGGATAATTGTAAAATAGTTACAAGAGTATTAGATGGTGAATTCTTAAATTATTCAAATGTAATTCCTAGTGAATGGGATACTAGAATAAGAGTAAATAAAAATATTTTACAAAGTTGTTTTGAAAGAATTAGTTTAATATCTTCATCTTCTGTGGAAAAAGAAAAGAAATATCCTGTTAAAGTAACTGTAGATATTGGAAAATTAACAATATCTTGTGCAAATCAAACGGGTGATGCTAAAGAAGAAATTTATGTATCAACAGAAGGAAAAAATATAGAAGCAGGATTTAACCCAAAATATTTTTTAGATGCATTAAAAGTAATAGATGATGAAGAAGTATTTGTACATTTTGGATCAAGTATTTCACCATGTGTTATTAGACCTGTTGATGAAGGTGACTACGTATATATGGTATTACCAATAAGATTGAAAGATTAAAAAGAGGCAAGCTATTATTTATAAAATAAGAAATGGGATTTAGGCAAATACTAAGAATCCCATTTTTTATATAAAATATGAATAATAAAAGCTTGCTTTATTTTTTATTTATGTGTATAATGCAATAGATATTTTAAAAATATCCACAGAAACTTACGGAAATGTGGATAACTAAGTGGAGAACTTTATGAATATAACAAAAATAAAACTAGAAAATTTTAGAAATTATACTAACCAAGAAATAATTTTTAACAATGGAATAAATGTTATTTATGGAAATAATGCACAAGGAAAAACAAACATTTTAGAAGCAATTTTTTTATGTTCAATGGGAAAATCTTTTAGAACTAACAAAGATAAAGAATTAGTAAAAATAAATGAAGATTTTGCCAAAATAAATATAGAATATGAAAAAAGTGATAGAAAAGGTAAAATAGAATATATAATTTCAGATAAAAAAAATATATCAATAAATGGGGTAAAAATAAAAAAATTAAGTGAATTATTAGGAAATATAAATTCCATAATTTTTTCGCCAGATGATATGGAAATTCTTAAAGATGGTCCACAAAAAAGAAGAAAATTTTTAAATATGTTAATAAGTCAATTAAGACCAAGATATTTATTTAATTTAAACGATTATAATAAGACATTAGAGCAAAGAAATAATTATCTAAGACAAATAAAATATGAAAATAAACCAAAAAATATGATAGATATTTGGAATGAAAAATTGGCTAATCATGCACAAATTATATACGAATATAGAAAAGAATTTGTGGATAAGTTATTAAAAAAAATTGTAAATATCCACAAAAATATAACAAATAATTCAGAGCAAATAAATATAAATTATATTAGTGAATTTAAAAATAAAGAAGAATATATAAAAAAATTAAATGAAAAGTTAAATAAGGATATAGAAAGAGGATATACTTCTACAGGAATACATAGAGATGACTTCGAAGTGTATATTAATGGAAAAAATATTAATTTATATGGATCACAAGGACAATTTAGAACAGCAATATTATCTTTAAAATTATCTGAACTATATGTTATATATGATGAAGTTGGAGAATATCCAATTTTATTGCTAGATGATTTTATGTCTGAATTAGATGAAAATAGACGTAAAAAATTTGTGGAAAATATTACGGATGCACAGGTAATATTAACAGGTACTCATAAATTAATACTTGAAAATTTTAATTATAATATATATAATGTAAAAGATGGACAAGTAAAAAATGAAGAACAATTTTAACAAAAGAGGTATTATAAATGTTTGTACATATAGGAAATAATATAATTTTAGAAGAAAAGGATATAATTGGTATATATAATGTTGAATCTATGAGAGATTCTGAAGAATATAAAAATTTAATAGAAAGTTTAAAAAGAACAGATAATCTTGTTTCACAAGTAAATGGTGATGCAAGAACATTAATAATGACTAAAGAAAACGGAAAAATAGTAGGATATGAAACAAACGTATCAACTATGTCAATAGCCAAAAGAGCAGAGGAAAATAAAAAGGGCACATTATTAGGAGGTTTGTGTAATGGAAAAATATAAACATGAATATGGAGCAGAACAAATACAAGTACTAGAAGGGTTAGAAGCTGTAAGAAAAAGACCAGGAATGTATATAGGAAGTGTTTCTGCAAGAGGATTACACCATTTAGTATATGAAATTGTAGATAACTGTGTTGATGAAGCATTAGCAGGATATTGTAAGAATATTCATGTTCAAATAAAACCAGGAAATATTATAACTGTACAAGATGATGGAAGGGGAATTCCAGTTGAAGTACACCCAAAAACTAAAATTTCTACTGCAGAAACAGTATATACAATGCTTCATGCAGGAGGAAAATTTGGAGGAGATAGTGGATATAAAGTATCTGGTGGACTTCATGGGGTTGGTGCTTCTGTTGTAAACGCTTTATCTGAATGGACAGAGGTTGAAATATGTCGTGATGGTGGTAAATACAAAATGAAATTTGCAAGAGGTAAGACAGTAGAACCATTACAAAGAATAGAAGATTCAGATAAAACAGGTACTAGTGTAACATTTTTAGCAGATAGTACAATATTTGAAACAACAAACTATGATTTTTCTATTTTAGAAGAAAGATTTAGAGAAATTGCATTTTTAACAAAAGGGTTAAGAATAAAAATTGAAGACTTAAGAGAAGAAACAGTAAAACAAGCAGATTTTTGCTTTGAAGGTGGATTAAATTCATTTGCAGAATATTTAAATCAAAACAAAGAAAAATTACACAAAAAACCTATTTATATTGAAAAAACAGATGGTGAAGTACCTGTAGAGATTGCAATTCAATATACTACAGCATATTCAGAAAATATTTATACTTTTGTTAATAATATAAATACAGTAGAAGGTGGAACACATTTAGAAGGATTTAAAAGAGCTCTTACAAAAGTATTTAATGATTATGCAAGAAAACATAATATTTTAAAAGAAAAAGATTCAAACTTACAAGGTGAAGATATAAGAGAAGGTATAACAGCGATTATTTCAGTAAAAGTTAAAGAACCTCAATTTGAAGGACAAACAAAAACAAAATTAGGTAATAGTAATGTTACAGGAATTGTTCAATCAATGGTAAATGAAGCTTTATCAAACTTTTTAGAAGAAAATCCTTCTGTATCTAAAGCTATCTTAGAGAAATGTATAGGTGCTTCAAGAGCTAGAGAAGCAGCTAGAAAAGCAAGAGAATTAGTTAGGAGAAAAAGTGCTTTAGAAACTTCAACATTACCTGGAAAATTAGCAGATTGTAGTGAAAAAAATGCAGAATTATGCGAAGTATATATAGTCGAAGGGGATTCTGCTGGTGGAAGTGCAAAACAAGGAAGAGATAGAAAATTCCAAGCAATATTACCACTATGGGGAAAAATGTTAAATGTTGAAAAATCTAGAGCAGACAAAATATATAATAATGATAAATTACAACCTGTTATATTAGCAGTAGGTGCTGGAATTGGTGCAGACTTTGATATAACAAAAATTAGATATGGAAAAATAATAATAATGGCAGATGCCGATGTTGATGGTGCACACATAAGAACCTTACTATTAACATTTTTCTTTAGATATATGCGTCCTTTAATAGAAAATGGAAATGTGTATTTAGCACAACCACCATTATTTAAATTATCTAAAAAAGGAATGAAAGATATTTATTGTTATACTGACGAAGAATTAGAAGATAAATATAAAGAATTAGAAGAAAAAGGAATCTCAAGAGATGCTATATCAATCCAAAGATATAAAGGTTTAGGAGAGATGAATCCAGAGCAATTATGGGAAACAACAATGAATCCAGAAACAAGAACTTTAATAAAAGTTACAATGGAAGATGCTATAAAAGCAGATAGAATATTTACTATACTAATGGGAGATGAAGTTGCTCCTAGAAGACAATTTATAGAAGAAAATGCAAAATATGTAAAGAACTTAGATGTCTAAAAATTAAAGTGAGCCTATTATAATTATAGGTTCGCTTTTGTTTTTTTATAATAGAGAATTTTATAATTAATAGCGATAAATGTCGATTTTTGAGTTACGAAATTCGTTGACAAATAGGATAAATGGGAGTATTATAAAAAAAATGAGGTGATAATTTATAAAAAATAAATCTACTCAAGATTGGCTAATGATAGAAGATATAGACAAAAATGGAATTATTAAAATAAAAGATAGAAATGTTTTTGTTAAAATATTAAAAGTAAAGCCAATAAATTTTAATCTGAAAACAACTTTAGAAAAGGAAGCTATTTTAAATTCGTATAAAGTTTTTTTAAAAACGTGTAATTTTAATCTACAAATTTTAATTCATACCAATAAAGAAGATATATCCAAAATCACAAAAAATATAAAGCAAGTAAAAAATGAACAAATTTCTATTATTTCTAAAAAATATATTGAATTCATAAATAAAATTAATTCTGAAAAACAAACTTCAACTAAAAATTATTATATTGTTATAGACGAACAAATTGAAAATGAAAATATAGAGAATATATTTTATATGTTAAATGAAAAATATTTAAAAATAAAAGAATGTCTTGCTAGATGTGGAAATCAAGTAAATGAATGCAAAAAAGAAGAAGTAATAAATATTTTACATTTTTTTCTTAATACAAAAAATAATCTTAAAAGAAATGGAGGGGATTAAAAAAAATATATTAAAAAATTTATTTTCGAAGTCAACCAAAGTAAAAGAATTTAAAGAAGAAAATTATATTTGCCCAGCATATATAAACAATGAAAATCCAAAATATTTAGAAATAGATAATATGTATTATTCAGGGATAATGATAGTAAATTACTTAAGAGAAAATGAAGAATTATTATTAAAATCATTAATAAATACAGATATAAATATGAATATTTCTATATTTTACGAAAAGCAGGATAAATATAAAACTTTGAAAGAATTAACATATAATATTGGAAATGTTTCAGCAGATTTAAAAGAAATAAATAGTAATAGACAAGATGTAGATATCGCACAATATACGTATAATGATGCAAAATATATAAGAAAAGAGATACAAATAAATAATCAAGATATATATTATTTATATATGTATATTAATGTTTTTTCCGATTCATTAAAAGACTTAGAATATAGTTTAACTAAAATAGAAGGTATTATACAAGGTTCAGGAATGCAAGGAAGAAGAGCGACTTTTAGACAAGAGCAAATATATAAAACAACATTACCAATAATGTATAATGACAAAGATTTAAAATTAGCTACAAAAAGAAATATATTAACAAATGGTATTATTAGTACATACCCATTTATATCCTCATCAATTTTTGATGAAAAAGGAGTATACATAGGAAGAAATATGCATAATAATTCTATGATATTTATTGATAGATATAATTCTCAAAAATATAAAAATCCTAATATGTGTGTCTTTGGTATGTCAGGTGCAGGAAAGTCTTTTTATACAAAACTGCTAATATTGAGATATTGTTTTCAAGAAATAAACCAATACATTATAGATCCAGATAGAGAATATGGTAGTATATGCAAAGCATTGAACGGAACTATCTTAAAACTTGGACCTACATCAGATACATATATAAATGTTTTTGACATAAGAGAAGAAAGTATAGAAAAAGAAGAAAAGGGATATTTAGGTATTAAATTAAATAAATTAAAAGGATTTTTTAATTTGATTTTTGGAGAAATGGATGAAGAAGAAAAATCTATAATAGAAGAGAAATTAATTAAATTATATGAAGATAAAAATATAAATTTTAACGATAAAAGCTTATACAAAATAAAAAATAAAAGAAAAGTTTTTAAAGAAAGTAGAGATATGCCAATATTAGAAGATTTTTACAATTTATTAGGACAAGATAAAAGAACCAAAAAATTTCACATCAAACTATTACCATTTGTAAAAGGAAGTTTGAATTATTTTAATAAATATACAAATATAAAAATAAAAAATAATTTAATAGTTGCAGATATATATGAATTAGGAGAAGAAAATATAAAATATGGTATGTACATTTTTATAGATTTATTTTGGGATTTAGTGAAAATAAATAGAAAAAATAAAAAAGTAATATATATGGACGAAATATGGAGACTAATAGGAGTGACTTCAAACAAAGAAGTTGCATCATTTATATATAAAATATTTAAAACTATAAGAAAATACGGTGGAAGTGGAGTTGCAATAACACAAGATGTAACTGATTTATTTAGTTTAGATAATGGGACATATGGAAAAAGTATTTTGAGTAATTCTAATATAAAAGTATTTTTTTGCTTAGAAGAAGAGAATATTAATATATTAGAAAAGTATGCTAATCTGTCGGAAAAAGAAAAAATAGAAATTAAATCATTTGCAAAAGGTGAGTGTTTAATATTTGTTGGAAATGAACATATTTTAGTAAAAATTGATTCATCAGAATTTGAAAAAAATATTATAGAAAAAGGAGAGATAATTAATTAAAAGGATTATAAATATTTTTGGATATAATGGAACAGGAAAAACGACAATTGCAATTTTATTAGCAAAGATATTAGCGGATAAAGGAAAAAAAGTATTATTGGTAGATTCAAGATTTAATAAATACAATATATATAAAATATTGAATCAAAATAGAAACGATAAATTTATACAAATAAAAAATTTTTCTTTAGTAGATGAATATGCAAAAAAAGATGTTAATAAATTTAACGTAGTCATTTTTGATAATCCTAATATTAATTTTTTAAAAACAAAAGATATATTAAAAGATTCTATAAACATATTTTTAGCAGAAGCAAATGTATTGGGAGTAGAAAAATTAAATCTTTTAATTAATAAAAAAACAAAGGAAATAAATAAGAGAGATATAAAAATTATTTTTAATAAATATAATTCGAATTCTATAGATATAGAGGTTTTATATAAAGTATTTAAAGAAATAAAAATAATTGGAAAAATACCATATAGGAATGAAATTGATATTTTAATAAATACAGGAAAATTAATAACAATAAATAAAATAAAAACAGATTTATTAAAAATAATAAAAGAATTAATAAAAGGAGGATTAGTAATATGAATGTTGGTTTAACAAATGAATTAGATAATAAAAATATGGAAATAGAAAGTAAACAAAAAAACTTTCTAGAGAGTACAATTGGTAAAATAATAAATACAGGGTTAGATGTAGGTATTAAATTTTTATTACCAGATTTTGTAGAAGATGAAGTGATAGAAATAAAAGACACTATAATACAAGAAGGTTTTAAGGAAGGAATAAAAAAAGCAGTAAGTGAAGCAATAGATATTGGAAAAAGTACAATAGGAATACTAACAGGCAAATTTGAAAATATAGGGCAAATGCAAAAAACTGTGGAAACAGGAGGAATAATAGATAGTGTTTCCACAGGAATAGATAAAGCTTTATATAAAATTAACGAAAATGGAAAGTTAAATTCTAATATTATAAATGTAATAAAAAAAGGAAAAAACTTAATACTAGATAATATAAGTAACAATATTGAAGAAATGATTTTAGACCAAGGAAAAGAAAAAAATAGATTTGAAAAATCAATTAATAGTTGGAAAGAAGGATATCAAAATAAAGATTTTAATGCAATGGAACAAGAAATACAAAATATAAAGGAAAATTTAAATAAATTAATGCCAATAGAAAGTTTAATAAAAGAAGGAAGAACAATAGAGAATATTCATAATATTATTAAAAATAATAATAAAAATTTTGATATAAATGTACTTCAATTACAAGCTGCAAATGCTTTAGCATAAACGAAAAATTGAAAAACAATAATAGACCTTAATTTTATGAATTCCGTAAGAATTTCGCCTAATTTCCTTGCATATTTTTAGCTGTTTTAGTATAATACATGGTGTAGCAGAAAGAAGAAAAGAGGTAAAGAAATGGACAATCTAGATGGGAAAATAATAGAGAGAGATATTGAAAATGAGATGAAAACAGCATATATAAGTTATGCTATGAGTGTTATTGTACAAAGAGCTTTACCAGATGTAAGAGATGGTTTAAAACCAGTTCATAGAAGAATTTTATATGCAATGCACGAAGATGGAATCACTTCAGATAAGCCATATAGAAAATGTGCTAATACAGTAGGTTCTGTTTTAGGAAGATATCATCCTCATGGAGATTCATCAGTTTATGATGCAATGGTAAGAATGGCACAAGATTTCTCTTTAAGATATATGTTAATAGATGGTCATGGAAACTTTGGTTCAATAGATGGTGACGGAGCAGCTGCAATGAGGTATACAGAAGCTAGAATGTCTAAAATAGCTGAATATATGCTTACAGATATAGAGAAAAATACAGTTGACTTTATGCCAAACTATGATGATAGATTACAAGAGCCAACAGTACTTCCATCAAAAATACCACAATTATTAATTAACGGATCATCAGGTATAGCTGTTGGAATGGCAACAAATATACCACCACACAACTTAAATGAAGTATGTGATGGAGTAATAAAAATAATCGAAAATCCTGAATTAACAGATGAAGAATTAATGTCAATAATAAAAGGTCCAGATTTTCCAACAGGAGGAATGATCCTAGGAAAAGAAGGAATAAAAGAAGCTTATAAAACAGGTAGAGGTAAAATTATCGTAAGAGCAGAAGCAGAAATAGAAGAAATGGCAAATAACAAACAAAGAATAATAGTAACATCATTACCATACCAAGTTAATAAGGCAAGATTAATTGAAAATATTTCTAAACTAGTAAGAGAAAAAAGAATTGAAGGAATTTCAGAATTAAGAGATGAATCAGATAGAAATGATAGAGTAAGGATTGTAATAGAACTAAAAAGAGATGCAAGAGCACAAGTAGTTTTAAATCAATTATATAAAAATACGCAAATGCAAGATACTTTTGGAGCTATCTTATTAGCGCTAGTAAATGGAGAGCCAAAGATATTAACATTAAGACAATGTTTAGATTATTATATAGATCATAGAAAAGTTGTAATATTAAGGAGAACTAAATTTGAATTAGATAAAGCATTAGCTAGAGCACACATATTAGAAGGATTAAGAATAGCAATAGACAATATAGACGAAGTTATAAGCATAATTAGAAGTTCATATGATGATGCAAAAGAAAAATTAATGGAAAGATTTGGCTTAACAGATATACAAGCTCAAGCTATATTAGACATGAGATTAAAAACATTATCTGGTTTACAAAGAGAGAAAATAGAAGAAGAATATAAACAATTAATGGAATTAATAGCTCATCTAAGAGAAATATTAAGTAATGAACAACTTGTATATGACATAATAAAAACAGATTTAATAGAAGTTAAAAATAAATTTGGAGACGAAAGACTAACAAAGATTAAACCTGCAGAAGGAGATATAGAAGAAGAAGATTTAATTAAAGAAGAACAAACAATAGTAGCATTAACACACTTCGGATATATTAAGAGAATGCCAGCAGATACATATAAGAGTCAACGTAGAGGAGGAAAAGGCATTACAGGAATTTCAACAAGAGCAGAAGATTTTGTAACACAAATATTTACTGCATCTACACATGACACAATATTATTCTTTAGCAATAAAGGTAAACTATATAGATTACGTGGATATGAAATTCCAGAAGCAGGAAGAACAGCAAAAGGAACGGCTATTGTAAACTTATTAAGTTTAGACAATGGAGAGAAGATATCTGCAGTTATACCAATTTCTAATTTCGCAGAAGGTAAATACCTATTAATGTCAACACAAAGAGGATTTATAAAGAAAACAGCTCTTACAGAATATAACTCAGCAAGAAAAACAGGTCTTCAAGCTATAACATTAAAAGAAGATGATGAATTAATAGCTGTAAGATTAACAGATGGTCAAGACAATGTTGTATTAGTAACAGAAGAAGGAATGAGTATTACATTTAGTGAACAAGATGTTAGACCAATGGGAAGAACAGCACAAGGTGTAATCGGAATTAAACTTGGAGAAGATGACAAAGTTATAGGTATGGAATCTATTATATCAGGAGCAAACGCAACATTATTAGCAATAACAGAGAATGGTTTTGGAAAAAGAACAGACTTAGAAGAATATAGAATCCAAAATAGAGGTGGTAGAGGAGTAATAACATATAAGGTTACTCAAAAAACTGGTAAGCTAGTTGGAATTAGAGTTACAGATGATTCAAACGATATTATGATGATAACAGATACAGGAACAATTATAAGAATAAATGTAAAAGATGTCAGCGTATTAGGTAGATCAACACAAGGAGTAACTTTAATGAGAACAAATGATGGCGGAAAAGTAGTTAGTATAGAACTAGTAGAACCTGAAACTAATGAAGAATAAAAAATAATAGATATATGATACAAAAAAGGTCCAAATAAAAAAAGAATCTAATAGATATCTATTAGATTCTTTTTTGTATAATGATATATAAAGAAAATAATCGATTATATAAAAGGAGTCAAAAATGGATAAAAAAATAAATAAAACAATAATGCAATATTTTGAGTGGTATTTACCAGCGGATTGTGGATTATGGAAGAAAGCAGCAAGTGAAGCAAGTTATTTGGATAGCATTGGTATTACAGGAATATGGCTACCACCAGCATATAAAGCAGAAGGAGGTAATCATGATACTGGTTATGGAGTATATGATTTATACGATTTAGGAGAATTTAATCAAAAGGGTTCTATAAATACTAAGTATGGAAGTAAAGATGAGTATATAAATGCAATAAAAGTATTAAAAGGAAATAATTTAGAAGTATATGCAGATATAGTATTAAATCATAAATTAGGAGCAGATGAAACAGAGGAAGTCATGGCAATAGAAGACCAAGCATACAATAGAAATATTGAGATAAATACGCCAATATTTATAGAAGCTTGGACAAAATATAATTTTAGCGAAAGAAATAATAAATACTCAGATTTTAAATGGAACTGGACTCACTTTCATGGTGTAGATTGGGATAATAAACAAAAAAGAAAAGGAATATTTAAATTTTATGGTAAGCATTGGGATGTAGATGTAGATAAAGAAAATGGCAATTTTGATTATCTAATGGGAGCAGATGTGGACTTTAATAATGTAGATGTTATACAAGAATTAGAAAAGTGGGGAAAATGGTATGTTAACACAACCAATGTAGATGGTTTTAGACTAGATGCAGTAAAGCATATTAGAGCAGGATTTTACAAAGAATGGTTAGAAAATATGAAAGAAGAATTTGCCAAAGACTTTTTTACAGTTGGAGAATATTGGAGTACTAATATTGTAGCTATAAACAATTATTTAAAAGAGGTAGATTATTCAATGAAATTATTTGATGTACCATTACACTATAATTTGTTTAATGCTTCTAATTCATCTGGAAATTATGATATGAGAACCATTTTAGATAATACTCTTGTAAAAGAAAATCCAGAATATGCAGTAACATTTGTAGATAACCATGATACTCAAATAGGGCAAGCTCTTAATTCATGGATTCAAGATTGGTTTAAACCATTAGCATATGCTTTAATTTTGTTAAGAAAAGATGGAGTTCCATGTATTTTTTATGGAGATTATTATGGAATAGAACATGATAACATATCACCTAAAAAGAAAATATTAGAAAATATGATAAAAGCTAGAAAACACTTCTCTTATGGAAAGCAAAGAGATTATTTTAAAGATGAAAATATAATAGGATGGGTAAGAGAAGGTGATAGTGACCATACAGATTCTGGTTTAGCAGTTGTAATGAGTGATAATGTTGGTGGATGTATCGAAATGAATATGGGAGAGAGATTAGCTAATACAATTTTCTATGATTGTACAGGAAACTTAGATGAAACAGTATATGTAGATTCAAACGGAAATGGAATATTTTATTGCGATGGTGGAAGTGTTTCTGTATGGATAAAAAAAGATAATATTTATGATAATAATGAAAAGGAGTAAAAAATGGAAAATTTAGAAAATGTTTTGTCATTATTTATAATAATTGCTACAATTGTTTTTAATGTACCAATGATTTTAAATATTGTGAAAAAAGAAAATAAAGACGAAACAATGTTAAAAATAATTAAAAGTATTGGTTTAATATTTTTAACATTTATGTTATTCACAATTATATTAATGCCAATAGACTTTTTTATAGATTTAAAAAATAATATTTTTCTAATATGTTATGCTGTATTTATATTGTTATATTTTTCAATAAAGATAATTACATATGTTAGAAATTATATTAAGGTAATTTTTTCAGAGAATAAGGATATTTATATAAGAGATGTTTTTGTAAAATATAGTCCAGCAGTACTAGGATTATTAAAGAATAATAATATCAATGATAAGAGAGATTTTATAGCAACTATTTTAAATATATATTCAAAAGATGCTATTGATTTAGAAAAAGTAAATGGACAAATTAAAATTAAAGATTTAAATAATACAGATGTTGTATTAAATGATTTAGAAGAAGACGAAAGATATGTTTATTATGTATTAACAAAGAATAATGATTTTGATATAGATAAATGGCATTCAATAGTGCAAAGACAATTAGATAAAAGAAAATTTGTAAAGAAAGAAAAAACTAGTGTATTAAAAAAGATATTAAAAATAAGTTTAATTACATTGTTAATATTTATACTATTATTTGTAATATATTTAATTGCAATGATATTCATACCTTCAAAGGAAAAGTTTATTTTAAATACACCAAACATGATTTATGGTTTAGGAACAGCATTAGTGGCGGTACCAATTTCTATAGCTTTATTAAAAGCTTTAATGATGATATCAAAGCGTCAATTTATAAAAGATGATTTAAAAAATTATACAGATAAAGGTGCATTAGAAGTATTAAAATGGAAAAAATTCGAGAAATTTATTAGAGAATTCTCTATGATAGAAAATGCAGAAGTAGAAAGTGTTAAATTATGGGATAAATATATAGCATATTCAATGGCATTGAATATAAATAAAAGTTATAAATCAGAAGAACTTAATGAGTTAAATAAAATTGTAGATAATAAGAAATGGTTTATATAAAAATAAGAAAAAAGGTTGTATGTAATAATACAATCTTTTTTCAATACTTGCAAAGTACTACTAAACAAAACTCTTATGAAATTAGATAAAACTATCTATTAAATATGTGATTTTTTTGCTCTAATAAATAAGAAATACGGTCTATCATATTGATTAATATATTTAGGAATAACTTTTATACTTTCTTCATCAGGTAAGGGTTCTAAAATTTTTTCAATATTAAATCCATTTTTGACTAATCCATTTATTAAACTACTAAAATTTCTATGATATTTTTTTACTATTACTTTATTCCATTCTTTTTCTCTTAAACCTTCCCTGTTATAGTCTGACAGAAGTAGAAACCATTTTCCATTGATTTCTGTATAATTTTTTTTCATCCAAGGTTCGAATTTATTAGCTATTCGTAAAGGATGATCAATAGAAAAAACTAATATTCCATCATCATTTAATAAATTATAAATATCTTTTATTAATTTATTATAATTTTTTACATAGTGAATAGCTAATGAAGAAATAACTACATCAAACTTTTCTTTTAATTTATTTATATCTTCCATAGCTAGCAATTGATATCTTATGTGTTCATCTTTGTTATTATCTAAAGCAATTTTTAACATATGTTTGGAAATATCAATACCTAATACTTCTTGTGCTCCTAATTCTCTACAATATATGTCATTTTCTCCATAACCACAGCCTAAATCAAGAATTTTTTTATTAGTTAAGTCTGGCAATAACTTTCTAAAATTAGGTATTTCAATTAAATCATTTGCATTCATTCCCTTATTTTTATATCGCATTTTGTCATATGCTTCTGAAAAAATTTCAATATCATATATATTTTGCTTCATAAAAAATCACCCCTATTTTTAGAGGTTATTATACCATGATATTTTATAAATTTTAATATATAAAATATGAAATGTAAGAAGATATCCAAATTGATATTATTGGACAATTATTTATTTGATTGTTATAATTAATGTAAAAAAATAATTATTTTGTGCTCGCGAAAATTACAAATACTATATTGAAAAATTTATATCGGAGGTAATTATGGAAAATTATGAATTAGGAATAGACGAAGTAATTTTGTTTGAAGATGAGGTAACACACAATAAATTAAAGGAGAGATTAAAATTAACTTTAACTTCACGAAAAATAATATTTGAAAAAGAAAAAGGAATTATAAAAAAAGAAAAGATATTAATGGAAATTATAAATTTAGAAGATATAAAGATTTACAATGAAAAAGTACAAGTAAAACAAAAAGGTCTTGAAGTTATTATTCAAACTACAAAAGATAATATTATAATTACTTTTTATGGAATGCTTAGGGCTAATAAATTTGTTGGAAAAATTGTTGATACAGTTACAGGTACAACACTTACTAAAAGAAGTACAGAAAAGATAAAAGGTGTTTTTAATACTGTAGATGATGTATTAGGGATTGATACAAGAGGAACCTTAAAAGGTGTTGTAGAAAATGGTATTACAAGTACACTTTTAAAAGGAGTTAAAAAGAAAAGATAATTGGTTTTATCGCGAAAAACAAAATGTGTGATTGTGAGCTATTAAAATACAAATTAATATTTTAATAGATTTATAGTAATTTAAAGAGAAGATTTATATAAGGAGAAATTAAAATGAATAAGAAAAGAAAAATATTTATTATTTTTGGAATTATTTTAACAATATGACTAGTGGTTGGAATAATTGATTTTGGTAGAGTACATAGTTTTGAAAAAACCATATTTTGTATAAACACTAAAGCTCAAAAGGATGGTGGTTCAGGACATTATGTGGGCATAGGTTACTCTTTTGACTTAGAAGGAAACTTTATGCCAGAAGATGAATTAAAAGGAGTCACAGAATATAGTTATTATCTATTTGGAATAAGAGTACAATCATCTATAAAAGATTAGTTTAAATATATAAGGTATTTAAACCAGCTATTGTTCATTATGCAAGAGTAAGCATTTTGAATTGACATTTAAATAAAATATTAAAGGAATTAGATATTCCTCATTTTTCTATACATAGATTAAGACATACACACACAACACGACCAATAGAACATGGAATGAGTCTGTAGTATTACAAAGTAAATCAATATTATTTAAACGAAAATTTAATAAAAAACAACAATACTCAATATCTTGAAAGTGATATAAATAGTAAAAAAATAATTGATACAAATGAAGAAAGATAAATAATAGTTAAACAAAATAAATAAAAATGACTAAAAATAAACTTTTCGTTTGGCTTTTTAAATGTTTAGTTATGGCTTAATTTTATAAATATATTATTAAAGATATAAATATTGTTGAAATTATTGTGGTACAAAGGTTATACGTTTCAAATATTTATTATAATAAAATAAATTTGTTTTTGAAAAGTAAAATTGTTTAACTTGTTTAATTATTGATACATAAGACTTTGAATACTATTACTTAAACATTCGCTAAACAAAAAAATTAATTTTAGAATTTGTTTAGCGAACTGTTTAAGTAATAAAAAATTAAGAAAAATGAAAAATCGTGAAATCCCTTGATAATCTAATGAAATATAATTTTTATAAATTAAACAAAAAATATATTAGTAAAAAACAATAAAATAGCCTGTATCCTTAGATACAAGCCATTTACAAGTTTTATTTCATTGGTTGCGGGGGGAGGACTCGAACCTCCGACCTTTGGGTTATGAGCCCAACGAGCTGCCAACTGCTCCACCCCGCGATGTGCTACGAATAATATTATATAACCGGAAGTATTATTTTGTCAATACCTATAATATAATTTATATAATATATTATATGAAAGAATTTCTAAATTATACCAAAATTATATAAAATACATAACAATTGTAGATATTATTGATGTACATGAATTTGTATATTGGTATTAGTATCTATAAATACATCTGAATTAATATCCAAATTATAAGATGGATTTATAGACTTTTGATGTTTATTATATTTAGAGTTAAAATAATTAGATTTCGCTTTATATGTAGGTGAGTTATTGGTGTTGTTGATTACAATAATATTTACAGACAAAAAATTATATTCTAAAATACCAGAATATTTACCAATTGAATTAATTGAATAAAAAGTAACAATAATTAAAATAACTAAGAAAAATTTTTTCATATTTACTCCTAAAAAATAATGTATATAAATTTAAAAACGAGATTGTTCATAGAAAATTTTTAACTTACTAAAAAAGTTTAAAGAAAAACTAGAATTATTTGAATAAGTAATAGAAATAGTAAAATTATGTTCTTCTTTTGAAAGAGAAGAAAAAGAGAAAAATTCAGACTTTAAATTATTAAGAAAAATTTCATTAGAATCTTTATAACAGTGTAAAGTAAGATTTTGAGGAAGATTTTCTAAGCAAAAATAATATTTATACGGAACTTCCGAAATAATATTATCTTTAAAATTAGTTACTCTAAATGAATATTCAACAGATAAGTTCGAATTGTTTAAACTGGCAGTAGGTGAAAAAGAAACATTAAAAATTGGATTTGCAATATTAGAGTTAATATGTATATTTGTATTAAAAGAATAAATATGATGAATAATTATGCTGATTAAAGAAAAACATAAAATAAATATAAATAAAAATTTTTTCAAGATTACATCCTTTCAAAAATGATTTGTAAATTAATAAAAAAATTAGAAGAAGTAAAAATATCTAAATTATTAAAATTCCATTCCCAAAAAAACGTTAAAGAATTAACAGCATTGGTATTATATGTGGATATTATATAATTTTTTTTAGAAAAATCCACAAGTATATTATTAATATAAAAATTTATATTTTTGGGGATATTGGAATTAATATTTAAAATTTTAAAAGTGATATTTTTATTAGAATTAATTAATAAAGAAAAATAACCATATGAACCGTGGTGCGAGCTTACCATTATATAAAGAACTATAATGAGCACTTTCAACAAGATCAATATTCAAATTAAAAAATTTGGGGGATAAAATAATATAACTATAAAAAGAAAATAAAATAATAAGAAATAAAAAAAGTAAAAATTTTTTCATAAAATCTCCTAAAATTGAATTAAGTAAAAAAATTATAATAAAAATTGTAAGCTTTGTCAATAATAAAAGAGATACTAATTGTAAAAGATAAATGCTTATGATAAAATTGAAATGAAAATTTACAAAAGATAGGAGGGGAGAAGATGATTTATACAGTAACATTTAACCCAGCATTAGATTACATTTTAGAACTAGATAAACTGGAAATTGGAAAAATACAAAAGTCAAAAAATGAATTAATACTGCCAGGTGGAAAAGGGATAAATGTTTCTACAGTATTAACTAATTTAGATACAGATAATGTAGCTTTAGGGTATAAAGTAGGGTTTGTAGGAGCAGAAATAGAAAGACGTTTAAAAGAAATGAAAATAAAAACAGATTTTATAGAATTAGAAGAAGGAAATTCAAGAATAAATGTAAAAATTGCAGGAGAAGAAGAAACAGCGATAAATACTAATGGACCAATAATAACTGAAGAAAAAGTTATAGAATTATTGGAAAAGTTAAGAAAACTAAAAGAAAATGATATTTTAGTGTTATCTGGTAGTATACCATCGTCAATAAAAGATGATATATACGAAAAGATTTGCCACATAATACAAAAACAAAAAGTAAAAATTGTAGTAGACGCTACTAAAAATTTATTATTGCAATCTTTAAAATATAAACCATTTTTAATAAAACCCAATAACGAAGAATTAGGAGAAATGTTTAATGTAGAGATACATACAAAAGAAGATGCCTATGTATATGGAAGAAAGTTAAAAGAAATGGGAGCACAAAATGTATTAGTTTCTATGGGAAAAATACGGTGCAGTTTTAATTGATGAAGAAAATAAAGAACATTTTTTAAAGTCACCAGATGGTAAAAGAAAAAATACTGTTGGTGCAGGAGATTCTATGGTTGCTGGATTTATAGCAGGATATTTGAAATATGGAAATTATGAAGATGCCTTAAAAATGGGGGTATCTGCAGGAACTGCCAGTGCCTTATCAAAATATTTGGCAACAAAAGAGGAAGTATATAAATTATACGATAATATTTAAACTAAGGAGGAAAATATGAAAATAACAGATTTATTAAGCGAAAAGTCAATTGAGCTTAATGTAAAAGCAAAAGATAAAAATGACATAATTAATAAAATGACAGAATTAATGCTAAATACAGGAAGAATTAAAGACTTAAATGAATATAAAGAACTTGTATTAAAAAGAGAAGAAGAAGGAAGTACGGGAGTTGGAGAAGGAATTGCAATTCCACATGGTAAAGGAAAATGTGTAACAGAGCCAGGGCTTGTTGCAATGGTAGTTCCAGAAGGTGTTGAATACAATGCACTAGATGGAAAACCTGTTAACTTATTATTTATGATTGCAGCTCCAGATACAAATAGTAATATACATTTAGATGTATTAAGTAGATTATCTACAATGTTAATGGATGAAAATTTTAAGAATAAATTAATTTCTGCAAAAAGCAAGAAAGAATTTTTAGAAATAATTAACGAAACAGAACAAGAAAAATTTAGTGAAGAAACAAAAAAAGAAAATGGTTATGAAATTTTAGGAATTACAGCTTGTCCTACAGGAATTGCACATACTTATATGGCAGCTGAAGCATTAGAAAATGCAGGAAAAGAAATGGGACATCTTGTAAAAATAGAAACACAAGGTCAATCAGGTGTTAAAAATAAATTAACAAAAGAAGAAATAAAAAATGCAAAAGCAATAATAATTGCAGCAGACATAGACATAGACTTGTCTAGATTTAAAGGAAAGAAAATTCTTAAAGCGAAAGTTGCAGATGGAATTCACAAACCAAAAGAATTAATAGAAAAGGCTTTAAAAGGTAAAGATATTCCAACATATGAAGGAAATGGAAAAGACGATTCAGAATATGAAAATTCTGAAAGTGCAGGTAATAAGATATATAGACATCTAATGAATGGTGTAACACATATGTTACCATTTGTTGTTGGTGGAGGTATATTAATAGCAATAGCATTTTTACTAGATGATTATTCAATAAACCCAGCCAATTTTGGTATGAATACACCAGTTGCAGCATTCTTTAAAACAATTGGAGGTATAGCGTTTGACTTTATGTTATGTATCTTATCTGGATATATAGCTATGAGTATTGCAGATAGACCAGGTTTAGCAGTTGGTTTTGTTGGTGGAGCTGTAGCGAAAGCAGGAACGACGTTTGCTTCTTTAACAAATCCAGATGTTGCACTTGTAAGTTCTGGATTTTTAGGAGCTTTAATAGCTGGTTTTATTGGTGGATATGTTGTACTTTTATTAAGAAAAGTTTTTTCTTTCTTGCCAAAAAGTTTAGAAAGTGTAAAACCTATATTAATATATCCTGTAGGGGGAATTTTGCTAATAGGATTAATAATGCTAGCAATTAACCCAGCAGTAGGGGCAATCAACACAGCATTAAATAATTTCTTATCATCAATGCAAGGAGCAAATAAAATAATATTAGGAGCAATTTTAGGTGGAATGATGTCTGTTGACCTTGGAGGGCCAGTTAACAAAGCATCATATACATTTGGAACAGGAATGCTTGCAGAAGGACATTACGACATTATGGCAGCAGTTATGGCAGGAGGTATGATAGCTCCACTTGCAATAGCATTACTTGCAACATTTTTCCCTAAAAAATTACCAAAGAAAGATAGACAATCTGCTTTATTAAATTATATTATGGGATTTTCATTTATATCAGAAGGAGCTATACCTTTTGCTTCAGCAGATCCAATACGTGTAATTCTTTCTTGTGTAGTTGGTTCAGCAGTAGCAGGAGCTATGTCTATGTTCTTTAACTGTACATTAATGGCTCCACATGGAGGTATATTCGTTTTACCAGTAGTAGGAAATGCAGCACTATATTTACTTTCTATAGTAGTAGGTTCTTTAGTAGCAATGCTTATATTAGCAGCATTAAAGAAAAATGTTTGGAAAAAGGAGACAAAATAAAATGATAAGCAAAGTAATAAAGTTAGAAAATGAAACAGGATTGCATGCAAGACCAGCGACTGAACTTGCCAAAATTGCGATGAAATATTCATGCGATATAAAATTAATAGCTAACGAAAAAACTATTAATGCAAAGTCTCCATTAATGATTATGTCTGCAGGCATAAAACAAAAAACAGATGTAGAAATTATATGTGATGGAGAAGATGAAAAAGATGCAATGAATGAAATAGAAGAAGCATTTAAAAATAATTTTGGAGAATAATAACAAAAGAGGAGATAAGAATGTTAAAAGGTAAAGGTGTATCTAAGGGGATTGGAATTGGAAATGCAAAAGTATTAAAAAATGAAGAGATAGAGCTTACAGATTTTAAAATAGAAAACAAGGAAAATGAGTTAAATTATTTTAAAAAATGTTTAAATGAAGTAATAGAAGATACTAAAAAAGTTGTAGAAAAAATTTCTGGAACAGAAGCAGATATTATGAATGCTTATTTAATGATACTACAAGACCCTACGCTAACAAGCGAAACAGAAAGACTAATTTGCGAAGAAGGATATAATGCGGGATATGCGGTAAAAGTTGGATTTGAAGCTATAGAGGAAGTTTTTAAAAATATGGAAGACGAGTATATGTCTTCACGAGCTTCCGACATAGAAGATATGAAGCAAAAAGTTTTAAATAAAGTTGTAAATAAAGCAGATATTAATCTAAGCAATTTGCCAGAAAATACAATTTTAGTTGGAAAAGATTTATCTACATCAGATACAGCTAAGCTTAATTTAAATTCTATAGCAGGTATTATAATAGAAAATGGTAGCGAAAATTCTCATGTTTCTATTATGGCAAGAACGCACGAAATTCCTGCAATAGTGGGAACCAAAAATGCCTTAGAAAGTATAAATAATGGAGAAAATATTGCAATAAATGGAGGAACAGGTGAGATATTTATAAATCCTAATGCTGAAGAAATAGATAAGCTAAATAAAATGAAAGAAGAAATGCAAGACGAAAAAGGTAGTTTATCTAAGTTTAAAAATAAAAAAAGCATTACGAAAGATGGATACAAAACAGAAATAGTAGCAAATATAGGGACTCCTAAAGATATGGAAGCAGTATTGGAAAATGGTGCAGAAGGAATTGGTTTATTTAGAAGTGAATTTTTATATATGGATTCTGAAACAATGCCAACAGAAGATGAACAATTTGAGGCGTATAAGGAAGTTTTAGAAAAGGCTGAGGGTAAAAGAGTAATTGTTCGTACATTAGATATTGGTGGAGATAAGGATTTAAAATATTTAAATTTGGATAAAGAAGATAACCCATTTTTAGGCTATAGAGCAATACGAATTTGCTTACGAGAACCAGAAATATTTAAAATTCAACTAAGAGCTTTATATAGGGCAAGTGTGTATGGAAAACTTGCAATTATGCTTCCTATGATTTCTTCTGTAGATGAAATTAGATCTGCAAAAGAAATTATAAATGAGGTAAAAAAAGAGTTAAAAGAAGAAAATTTAAAATTTGACAAAAATGTAAAAATAGGAATAATGATAGAAGTTCCATCAGCTGCAATAATGGCAGAAGAATTAGCAAAAGAATGTGATTTCTTTAGTATAGGTACAAATGACTTAATACAATATACAGTTGCTGTTGAAAGAGGGAATGAGAAAATATCAGATTTATATACAAAATTTCATCCTGCAGTTATACGTTTAATAAAAATGGCAATTGATGGAGCACACAAAGCAAAAATATTCTGTGGAATGTGTGGAGAAGCTGCAAGTGATGAAAGATTTATACCTATTTTAGTTGGACTTGGATTGGATGAATTTTCTATGAATCCTACAAAAATATTAAACTCTAGAAAATTAGTTAGAAGTTTAAACCATAAAGAATGTAGAAAATTAGCTCATGAAGTATTAAAAATGTCTTCTGCAACTGAAGTTAGAACAAGATTGGAAGAATACAAAAGCTTAATATAAATTAAAATGGGAAATTCTAAAGCTAAGCTTTTTAAGTAGAAGAAATAAAATGTATAAAAAGTGGAAAACTAATTAAAATAATATTGGTTTTCCACTCTTTAGTTGCTAAGAATAAAATAAAGAAATGTAATTAAAAAATAATATGAAATGATTGAAAATAGTATCCGTAAATAGATAGAGTATTGCTACAGATATTGGGAGCAGTGCTCTATTTAATTATATTAATGTAATAAGTAAAATTAATATAATTAGTTATTATAGGAGAAGTAGGTGAATACGGATGAAAAGACATAGCAAGAAAAATAAAACAAAGAACGCTGAAAGCATTGGCGATGTACACACCGTTAGTTTAAATAAAAAAATATTAATAGGTGTAGGAGCACTAGTAGGAATAATGGTCTTACTAGGAGTTTTTGCGCTTATTTTTAGTATAAATAAAACTAAGCATAAAGGCATAGAGGGAGGTAAAGAAGAGCTTAATGCAGGAGCAATAATAAATGGAGATAAAGGATATATTTCTTCTGCACAGATAATCCAAGCAAAGACGGGGACAGGCCCATGGGATGCGAATGATGAGCCAGGAAATGATAGTTCCAAAGATAACAACATAGTTCGATCATTTGACCAAATAACTTGGACAATAGATTTAACAATATCAGCTGATAAAGTAATTGTTAGTGCAAAAGGTAAATATAATATTCAGTTGAATAGAAACGATGAATTGGCTAATAGAACTACAGTAGATTATGGTGAGGGAGCAACAAATGGTAGAATGTATGGATATAGTTTTGCTGTACAACTATATAATGAATATGACTCTAAAGGATTAAAAGGGATAGAATATCCAAAAGGAGAAATAAGTTTTGACATAAATTTAAAATTAGAAAGAACTAAATTCGAAAGCCAAGAGCTAGAAGATATAACAAATGAATGTACGCCAAATTTATGGCAATATGGACTTAATAATTGGGATTCTAACTATGGAAATATTCCAAATAGAAAATATCTAGAGGGATCTTCTTACCATAAATATGATAATGATATGTCACTAGGAAAATTTAAAGATTATGATTATACAACATATAATTCTGGAGATATAAGTATAATACAAGAAGGAGAAAATTTAAAAGTAAAAATAAAAGATTATAAATTTAACGGTATATTCCCATATTATAACAGTCAATGGCCGGGTGCTGTAACTGAAAGAGATAGAAGCAAAATATATGCAGAAAATATAGGGACATTTAGTGTTGGATATATGCAATTATTTGTACCAGATAAAGAGGCAAGCACAGTAGAAAATAGAAACTATTATTTAACAGTTTCGGATAATAATATGAGTATAACCTCTAGTACAAATGAAAAGATTACTAACCAAATGAAAACTTCTGATGATAGTAAAAAAGTACAACATGTATTATATAAAAAGGGAACATATTCTCAATATATATATATAATAAAAATGGAGAACTTTCTTCAAGTACACTTGGAGCAGGTGACGCTAGAGCAACTTTAGGTGAGCCTTTTTATATAAATACCAAATTTTATATGTCAGTAACTAATGATTATGATATATATACAGCTAATAAGTTTATAAAATTTGATGGTGAAGGTATCGAACCAATATATTATGAAGATGGAAGTAAGTATAAAATAGTAGATATGAGAGGAAATGTAATTTTTAGGATATGGTATGTAACTAAAAAAGATGGTACAAATTGGAAAGACCAGCAAGAAATGAATAATGGTAATATAGAGAATATGGATATATATGATAATATAGAAGACATACCACAAGATAAAATATGTGTAGGTATATATGCAGAAAGTGTTTCAGGATATATATCTAGATTTTCGGGTAGTAATAATGTATTAAAAATAAAATTAAAAGTAAGGGAAACAGCAAATATTGGTAAAACTTATGGATTAACACAAAGAACACAAGTATAGTGGCGGAACGTTTTATGGTAATACTATATTAGCAACAGGAGCAAATTTACATGGAAATATTAAAGCTATTGATGGAAAAAATGAAAAAGTAAATTATGACTTAGGAAAAAATGAAAGTATAATAACATATAGCGCTCAACCTATGATAGATAAAAATTCTAATATAATTTCACAAATAGAAAATGTAACATTAAAAGCAGAAGTTACATTACCACAAGGTTTGACATATATTTCTGGAAGCTCAGAACAAGGAGAACCAGAAATAACAAATAATGCAGATGGAAGTTATAGACTTATTTGGTATATATATGGGGCAAAATCTGGAGAAGCAATAGAACCAATAAAATTTAAAGCTCAAATAGATAATGAAAGTGTAAATGGACAGCAATATACAACGAAATTTGTAATTTCAGAAGTCATAGGAAAAGATGGAATAATCAAAATAGGAAATAGTAAAATAGAATTTAGAACATCAAGTAAAACGATAAATATTATAAACTTAGCAAGTCATAGGTTATATAAAGAAGTAAGTTTGTAGGTTCGTATACATTAGAAAGTGTTAAAGTAGTACAAACAATTGGAGAAACAGTGCAAGAAAATGAAAATTTAAAGCTATATACAACAGATGCGACAGAAGTAAGAAATATGACAGCAAAAGATACAGGTATAGGAATATCTAGTATATGGAATGAAAAAGATATAGGAAGTACAATAAATGAACAGGCAAAGGGATTTGCATTAAAAGGTGAGATAGCAGGAAAAACGAAATTAGAAATAGAAGTAACAATAAATACAAGTGAAAATGAAGTAGAAAATGTATATGCTAATAATGCAATGGCACAAGTATATGTAGATTCAGAGCAAATGCAAACAGGAACGGTAAAATCACAAGTAGTAAGCAGAAAAATACAGGGAACAGTATGGGAAGATAGCAATAGGAATGGAACAATGGAAAGCTCAGAAAATAAAATGAGTGGAGTTATTGTTAAATTATTAAACAATAATAATGCCGAAGTAGGAAGAACTACGACAAATGCACAAGGGGAATATGAATTTACAGATTTAGTAAAAGGAATATATAAAGTAGAAGTAGATAATTTACATGAATTAACAGAAAAAGAAGTAGGAACAAATAAAGAAATAAACAGTAAATTTAACCAAGAAACAAAACAAACAAATGAAATAACTAAACTAAATTCTATATCAGCACCAGAACTAATAGAAGACAATATAAATGCAGGAATAAGAAAAATACAATACCATATAACAACGAAGGTAGAAGGTATTGGTGGAAATATAAGTGGAGAAGGAAATAGCCCATACGAAAGTGTAGATAATGGAAAAGATAGTGTAAAAGATTTAATAATAACACCAAATGCAGGATATAGAGTAGAAAGAATAATAATAAATGGGAAAGAGATTAGTTTTACAGAAGAAGCAAACCATAGAGTTATACTAAGTAAATTTACAAATATGCAAGAGCATAAAGAAATAGTTGTATCATTTGAAAAGATAGCTACAAACGTACTAGTACATCATTATAAGGAAGGAACAACAGAGAAAGTACCTTCAAGAACCGGTGGAATAGTAGAAGATGAAGTAATTGCAGGAAAAGTAGGAGATAATTACACAACTAGAGCTTCTAGCAATATTGCTCAAAACTATGAGCTAGTAGCAACACCAGCAAATAGTACAGGAATAATGACAGAAAACCAAATAGTTGTAACATATTATTACAGGTTAAAAACACCAAGTATAACAAATCAAGTAATAAACAAAACAGGAACAGACAGAATAACAATAGCAAACCAAGAAATGAGCTATACTGTAGCATATAGAGCAAATGTAGTAAACTATATAGGCGATGCAGAAGTAACAATAGTTTATATATTACCACATGCAATAGATGAAGCAAAATCTGATTTAGCAGGTGGAACATATGATGCAAAGGCAAGAACTATTACATGGAAAGAAAATGTAGGAGATATAAATAGTTTTGCAAACGGTGGAGCTGTAGAAGTAACAAAAACATTTAAAGTAGTATATGTAGGTTTAGACATGAACCAAGAAAAAGTGGCTAACCATGTAAGAGGAAATATTAAGTTAAAAACACCAGAAAAAACAAGTGAGGAAGTAACAGGAAGCCAAGAAAGTACAATATATAAAGCAATAATAAGTGCAGAAAAATTGGTGGACAAGAAAGAGGCAACAGAAGGTGAAAAAGTAACATATACAGTAAGAATAAAAAATGAAGGAGATTTAAAATATTATGACAGCGTAGTTACAGATAAGATAGTAACAAACACAAATAAATACGGAAAAGTAACAGTACATCATTACATAATGAACACAGATGGAAGCACTACAACAACAAAAGTACTAGACGCAACGGGTAAAGCAATAGAAGATGTAGTAATAGAAGGGAAAGTAGGAGATCCATATAAAACAGAATCTGCAAAAAATATAAACGAAAGATATGAACTTGTGGCAGAAAAGTTACCAGCAAATGCTACAGGAACAATAGAAAAATACAATGCAGAAAAACCACAAGAAGTAATATATTATTACAAATTAAAACCAGCAAAAGTAATAATAAATTACCTAGAAAAAGATGAAGATGTAGATGATAGTAATAATCAAGTTCTAGAAAATAGAGCAGAAATAAATGGATATGTAGACGAAAAATATAATACAAATATAAATCATCGCAAAGAAACAATTACTAAAGAAAATAAAACATATACATTAGTATCAGACTCAGGAAATACAGAAGGAACAATGAAATTACAAGATACAGTAGTAACATACTGTTATGCATAAAAAGCAGTGGTAGAGGAACACCATATAGATATTTTAACTAACAAAGAAACAGGCGAACTACAAAGTAGCAAAATTGTAATAGATGGATCAAAAGACGATGAATACAAGACAGAAGAAAAAGAATTTGAATATTACACATTACTAGAAAAAGAATTACCACAAAATGCAGAAGGAAAAATGAAAGTAGAAATAGTAGAAAATGAAAAAGGTGAGAAGATAGTAAATAACACAATAGATGTATATTACTATTATCAAGCTAAATCATTTAATATAGGAGTAGAAAAAGAAATAACAGAAATAATAGTAAATGGAGAAAGAAAAGAAGTATCAAACGGAAAAATAGAAAAGGTAGAAATCTATAGAAAGAAAACAGAGGAAACAAGTGTACAAGTAGAGTACAAAATAAAAGTAATGAACACAGGAGAAATAAGCGGAAACGCAATAATAGAAGAAAACATTCCAGAAGGAATGAAACTTGCAAATAATGATGGAACATGGGAAGAAAAAGAAGGAAAACTAATAAAGGTAATACCAGAGATAGGAGCAGGAGAAACAAAAGAATACACAGTATTATTAAACTGGGAACAAACTGAAGAAAATATGGGAGAAAAGGCTAATGAAGTAAGATTAGTAGAAACAGGAAATGTACCAGGATTTGTAGATAACAATGATAAAGATAATACATCAAAAGCAAATGTGATTATAAGTGTGGAAACAGGAGCAGAAATACCTGTAGTGTTATTACTAGTATTAGTTGGACTAGTAGGATTAGAAACAGTAACTTTAAAATATGCAGTAGTTTTAACTAAGAAACAAAAGAAAAAATAATTAAATAAAAGTGAACTTTGGGGATATTCTTCAAAGTTCGTTTTTATTTTATCAAATACCTAGGAAGAACATTGCCAAAATGGGGATTCTAAGGAACGTCCCAAAAATCACTCCCCGACTTCATGAAATTTCGATTTGTTCAAAATGTAAATTTTTTGTGAAAGAGTAGCTATTCTTAGAAATAATATTGAAATTTAAAATTGTAAGTGATAATATTTACGTATAATTTTAAAGGAGGAAGAATCGTTGATAACTGTAAAAAATGTTACAAAAAAGTATGGGAAATTTAAAGCCGTAGACAATATAAGTTTCGAAGTTAATGATGGCGAGATAATAGGTCTTTTAGGTCCAAATGGTGCGGGTAAAAGTACAACTATGAATATTTTAACAGGATTTATAGAGCCAACACAAGGCGAAGTTATAATTAATGGTTATAATATTTCTAAAAAGCCTAAAAAAGCTAAAAAATGTATAGGCTATATGCCAGAAGGAGTTCCTTTGTATAAAGACATGACAGTTAAGGAATTTATTACATATATGGCAGAACTTAAAGGCGTAAAAAAAGAGAATATTAAAGAAAGTGTAGAACAAGCTATGCAAGATACATGGCTTCAAAATGTAAAAAAAGTTCTAATAAAAAACTTATCTAAAGGATATAAACAACGTGTAAGTATGGCAGGAGCTTTAGTTGGAAACCCAGAAATTATAATATTAGATGAACCAACTGTTGGATTAGATCCAAAGCAAATAATAGAAATAAGAAATCTTATTAAAAAATTAGGAAAAAATCATACTTTAATAATAAGTTCGCATATTTTGTCAGAAATAAGCCAAATATGTGAAAAGGTAATAATAATAAATAAAGGACAAATAGTAGCAGTAGATTCACCAGAAAATTTAGAGGATAAAGTAAATGTAGAAAATGCAATAAATATAATTGTAGAAGACATAGAAAATAAAATAGAAAACCTAAAAATAAATGGAGCAAAAAAGGTAGAACTAATTAAGAAAAATGATGATAATACAAAAGAATATAGAATTATTCCAGAAAAAGATTATGACATAAGAAAAACAATCTTCTCAGATTTAGCTAAAGAAAATATTACAATTTTCGAACTAAAAAAACCAGAAATAACTTTGGAAGAAGCTTTTATGGAACTAATACAAAAAAATGAAAAAGATAAAGCTGAAAGTGAAAAGATAAAAGAAGAAGAAAGAAAACAAGAAGAAGAGCAAAAGAAACAAGAAAAACTAGAGAAAAAAGAAAAAAAGCAAGCAAATAAAAAGACAAAGAAAAACAAAGGAGGTAAAAAATAATGTGGGCAATTATAAAAAAAGAAGTTAGAACATATTTCTTATCTCCAATAGGGTATGTATTTGTAGGATTATTCTTACTAATGGCAAGTTTATTTTTCTATTCAGACATATTAGTAACAGGATCTACAATGTTTAGTTATATGTTCTATTCATTATCTACAATATTAATAATGATAATACCATTATTAACTATGAGAATGTTTTCCGAAGAAAGAAAAGATGGAACAGAGCAATTATTACTAACAGCGCCAAGAAGTGTAACAAGTATAGTTTTAGGAAAATTTTTTGCCGCACTAATAGTATTTTGCATAGCAGTAGTTTTAACATTAATATATTATGTAATATTAATGTTCTTGGGAAGTCCAAATATAAAAACATCGCTTGTAACAATGTTTGGATTCATACTTTTAGGAGCTGCACTAATTTCATTTGGTATGTTTGCATCAAGCATTACAGAAAACCAAGTAATTGCAGCTATTATATCAATAGCATTTTATGTAATAACATGGATAGGAACTCCTTATCTTGGTAAAGGCTTAGAGCCATTAGGATTAATGAATATGTTCAATAGATTTGGAAATGGTCAAATAGCTTGTACAGAAGTTGTAGCATTTCTTTCTTATACAGTATTATTTGTAATATTAACAATTATAGTTATACAAAGAAGAAAAAGCGTTAAATAAAGAGAAGGGAGAATTATTGTGAAAAAGTTTTTCGAAATAATAAAAAAAAAGTGGATAGCAGATACAACTAGAGTTATATTATTAGTAGCTTTACTTGTTGTAGCATATTTAGCAATAAATATGTTGGCAGATAAATTTAATTTACCAACACTAGATTTTACAGAGGAAAAATTATATTCTGTATCAGATGAGAGTAAAGAAAAAGTAAAAGACATAGATCAAGAAGTTACAATTTACTTTTTTGGTGCAGACGAAAATACAGCAATAATAGATTTTGCAAAACAATATACTGCAATAAATAATAAAATAAAAGTAGAAGTTGTAGATAGTATGCAAAGACCAGATCTATTAGAAAAATATGGAATATCTGATAATAGCTCAGCTATTGTAGTACAATCACCAGAAAGATCTAAAATAATATCTGCATATGATTTAAGCAGTTATAATTATACAACAGGAGAAACAACTGATTTAACAGAAGAAAAAGTAACAAATGCAATAATAGAAACAACATCAGAAAACAAACCAAAAGTTTATTTCCTAACAGGACATGGTGAAATGGTAGAAAACATGACTCTTGCAAAGGAATATTTACAAAATGATGTTATAGATGTAGCAGATTTAGATTTACTAACAACAGAATTTCCAACAGATTGTAATTTATTAATAATTGCGACACCAACAAAGGATTTTACAGGTGTTGAAACTGAAAAAATAATTAATTATATTAACAATGGTGGAAACATATTATGGTTAAATAATCCTAAAACAACAGAATTAGCTAATGTACAAAAAGTATTAGATATGTATGGTGTAAATATAGGTAATGGAATTATAAGAGAAACAGATTCAGATAGAATATTACCAGGAACACAAAATTTTATACTACCAAATTTATCTACACACAAAGTAACAGAAAATGTATCAGATGGATATGTAATTTTATTTAATTCTGCTAGATTAGAATTAAAAAATGATGAAGAACTAGAAAAATTAGGGGTAGTAGCAAAACCAATAATGAAATCTTCAGAAGGTTCATACTATAGAATAGACCAAAATATAACAAGTACTACAGCCAAGGAAGATGAAGAAAAAGGAAGTTTTCCAATAGCACAAGAATTAACTAAAAAAATAGGAGAAGATAAAGAATCAAAACTTATAATATTTGCAAACAACTTATTTGTTTCAGATTCACAAATATCAATGAGAAGTAGTACAGGAACACAATCTATAAATGCAATTAATTTTAGAAGTAATTCAGACATACTTGTAAATACAGTGGCATATTTAGTAAATAGAGAACCTGCTATTACAATTAAAAAGAAAACCGAATATGTAACATATACAGCAACACAAAAAGAAGATTTAATAATAAGAAGTATAATTTTTATATTTCCACTTATAATAATTATTGTGGGAATAATTATATGGCAAATTAGAAGAAGAAAAAGATAAGAAAAAGACAGTCTTAAATAAATAAAAATTTAAGACTGTTTTTTTTTCTACTTTTATGATAATATGTAAAAAAAGAATGAAGGTGGAGTGAATATGAAAAATTTATTTATAGAATATCCAAAATGCTCAACATGTCAAAAAGCAAAGAAATGGCTAGACGAAAATAATATAGAATATATAGATAGAAATATAATTACAGAAACACCATCAATAGAAGAGCTAAAAGAATGGATAAAAAGATCAGGAATCGATGTGAAGAAGTTCTTTAATACAAGTGGAATAAAATATAGAGAGCTTAATATAAAAGAAAAAATTAAAGAAATGTCAGAAGATGAAATTTATAAATTATTAGCTTCAGATGGAATGTTAATAAAAAGACCATTATTTATATCATATAAAAAAATATTAAAAGGATTTAAAGAAAAAGACTGGGAAGAAATAAAAGGAGAAAATAATGCAATTAATTAACTTTAATAATTATAAAAATACGAGATATAAAAAGAAAGTAAATAAGAAAAAAGTTACTATAATTGTTGTAATATTAATAATTATACTTATAATTTCTATAATGGCAGGAATATATATGTGTAATAAAACTTTTAGAAATAGTGTAGACAAATATATATTCAGAAAAAATATAGAAGAAAATAATGGACCTATAATAGAATTGCCTTCGCAAATAGAAGATAATAATATTTTAATATATAATAATTACATAGGGATATTAAATAAAAGTATATTAAATGTTTATAATTCTAATGGAAAAAAAGAGAAAGAATTAGAAGTAGGTATTAGTAATTGTATATATGACACAGAGAATAGATTTTTAGCAATGGCAGAAAAGGAAGGTTCAAAATTAGAGCTTATTGCTGGAACAGATATATTATGGAAAAAGGATATAGAAGGTAATATAGAGCATATTTTTGTTAATAAAAATGGTTACGTATCTATAATAATTACTGGTACAAGCCATAATAACGTTATAATAACATATAATTTAGAGGGGACAGAATTATTTAGAACATTTTTATCACAAACAACTGCGATAGATGTAGAAATATCAAATGATAATAAATATTTAGCATATGGCGAAGTTGATGTTACAGGAAGTTTTATTCAATCAAATGTAAAGATAATATCAATAGAAAAGGCTCAAACAGATCCATCTAATGCTATAGAATATATTTACCCATCAGAATCACAGGAATTAATAATAGAATTAAAATACCAAGATAATAATAAGTTAATATGTATGTACGATGATTCTATACATACTATAGAAAATAAAGAAGACAAAAAAATATTAGATATTTCTAATACTAAAAATACATTTGCAGATGTAAATCTAAAAAATAATATAGTTTGTATAACAGAAAAAGCAACAGGATTATTTGCAAATATAGATGTAGAAATTACTAATACTGCTAACGGGAAGACAAATGTGTATAATATTGAAGGAGTAGCAAGCGCATTAGAAACGTTTGAAAATATAATTGCTATAAATTTAGGAACAGAAGTGGATTTTATAGATACAAATGGATGGTTAATAAAAAGATATAATTCATCAACAGAAATAAATGATATTCTTTTAGGTGAAAAAATAGCAGGAATTGTATATTCCGATAAAATAGAAATTTTAAATTTATAGGAGGGGAAAATGAATCTTATAGCAGATATTATAATTGTTTTAATTTTAGCAACATGTATATTTTTTGGAGTAAAAAGAGGATTAACAGGAGTTATTGTTAAATTACTTTCTATTGTAATTTCGTTAATTCTTTCGTTAATTTTGTTTAAACCAGTTTCAGCACTTATAATAGACCATACAAATATATATAATGATTTAGTTACGAATATAGAGAGCTCATTAAATTCAAAAGAAAATATGAGTGAAGAAGAAAAAAGTGCAGAGCCAAATATAATAATAGATTCTATAAATAAACAAATGGATACAGTTAAGGATAATGCAAATGATGTTATTGCAAGAAGTATTGCAGAAGTAATTATTAATTTAATGGTAATTATAATACTATTCATATTGATTAATATAATTATGTTTTTCTTAAAATTTATATTTGGTGCAATTGCTTCGCTACCAATAATAAAGCAGTTAGATAAATTAGGTGGATTTATTTATGGAATTATAGAAGGACTTATTATTGTATATGTAGTTTTAGCAATCTTATCATTTGTAAATATACAAGAAGTACAATTAGCAATAAAAACATCATATATAGCATCAATACTATATAATAATAATTTATTATTAATGTTATTTTTCTAATTTAATATTATAACAAAACCTTTAAATAATTAAACTTCAATCAAATTATTGAAGTTTAATTATTTTTTTGCTATACTATTTCATATATCTTATATAGGAGTGAAAAAATTGGCAAGCAAACATATGAAAAATGATAATGAAAATAGAAGAAAAAGAAATAATATACAAAGAACATCAAAAATAAATAGTAATAATAAAAATGGAAAAATACAAAACAAAAAAAGAAAAAAACATATAGTAGCAAGAAGAATAATCTTAATTATTGTAATAATATTAATAATTTTATCAGGAGTATTTGCAAGTAAAGTTGTAATGAACGGAGGAGGAGTAAAAGGATTAATTGCAACGTTATTAGGTCAAACAGAAGAAACAAGAAAAAATATGTCAAATATAGAATTCTTAATATTAGGAGAAAGTTTAAATTTAACTGATACAATAATGATAGGAAAATATGATCCAAATGCACAAAAAGCATCATTAGTATCTATACAAAGGGATACTTTTATAGGGAACAATCCCAAAAAAGCAACTGCATACGACAAAATAAATTCTGTATATCAAGGTAAAAATTCAGATAAAATTTTAAAGGAAGTAAATGAATTAACAGGATTAAACTTAAAATATTATGTTGTAATAGATACAGATGGTTTAAAAGAATTAGTAGATGTAATAGGTGGAGTGGAATTTTATGTACCAATAGACATGAAATATGATGATACTAGCCAAGATTTACACATCAATTTAAAAGAAGGAATGCAAAAATTAAATGGTGACCAAGCAGAACAAGTTTTAAGATTTAGACATAACAATGATGGTAGTACATATCCTGAATCATACGGAATTCAAGATACAGGAAGAATGAGAACACAAAGGGAATTTATATCTGCATTATTAAAACAAACGTTAAAACCAAGTAATATGCTAAAAATTGGAGAGTTTATAGATATAGCAAATAAAAATATAAAAACAAACATACCAGTAGAGGTATTAAAAGATTATATTCCTTATGCAGTAGAATTTTCTATAGATAATTTAAAAACAGGAACATTACCAGGAGAGCCAAAAGAAATGAATGGAGTTTGGTTATATTTAACAGATGACGATGAGGCACAAGAAATGATTGCAGAATATTTCTTCGATTGCCCAAAAGAAGATGAAATAACAAATGAAATGCCAACTCTTCAAATTTTAAATGGAACAGGTGACTTTAGTAAATTAGAAGAAGTAGTAAATAAATATAAAGAAAAGGGATATAATATTTTAAAAGTAGGAAATACCGACACTAAAGTAAAACAAACCAAAGTAACTAATAGGACAAAGCAAGATAGCGAAATACAAGAACAAATTAAAAGTATAATAAAAGAGACAGCAAAAACAGAAAAAGGTAAAGACAATGAAGATGTAGACTTTACTATAACAATTGGACAAGATTATTAGGAGGAAATATGAAAGAAGAATTATTAAATAAAATTGTAAAGATATTAAATGACAAAAAAGCAATAGATGTAAAGACTATTGATATAAAAGAAAAAAGTTCTTTAGCAGATTATATGATTATAGCAAGTGGAACTTCTAGAACTCATATAAGAGCATTAGCAGATAATGTAGAAGAAGAGTTAAAAAAAGAAGATATTATGGCACATAAAATAGAAGGATATAATTCAGATTCATGGATATTAATGGATTATTTAGATGTAATAGTTAATATATTTACAGAAAAAGATAGAGAACATTATAATTTAGAAGATTTATGGGAAAAGATAAATTAAATAATATTACAAAAGAAAAGCAAGGTAGTTATTTACCTTGCTTTTCGATATCCAGATTTTTTTGTAGGACGTCTTGTTGTTTTTCTTTTCTTTTTCTTATTTGGTTTTTCAAAGAATATAAATAGTAAAGCAATTATTGCAATTACGATAACCAAATATAAAGTATAAGATTTTTTTACTTCATTTCCAGCTTTTAAATTAATTGTATATTTAATATTATCAACTGTATATGTTGCAGTACCAACTATTGAATCTTTCTTTATTGGTGCTTGCAGATGTTCATTCAAATTTATTTGTGGTTCTATAGTGTCATTAAGTTTATCATTAGTAACTATTGTATTAATACCAGTTTCAGCAACTAAATTTAAATTTTTAGTAGAAGAAGTAGCATTTTTTACATCTATAGTTTTTATAGTAGAACCAGCCTTTATAATATCCTTTTTAGAAAAATTATCAAAACCATAATTAAATAATGTTTTTGCATCATTATATCTATTATTATCTGTATTAGAACGTAATACTACAGAGATTAAAGTTTTACCATCTTTAGTAGCAGAAGATACTAAGCAATTTTTTGCAGGTGTAGTAAATCCAGTTTTAATTCCAATTGCATATTCATAATAGTTATCGCTTTGTTTTTTTATTAAGTCATTTGTTGTTATTAAAGTCCTATCTATTCTAGAATATTTATTAGAACTAGGTAAAGTATAAGAAGCTGTAGATACAATTTGCCTAAATATATCATTTTTCATAGCTTCTTTTGCTATAAGAGATAAATCATAAGCAGTTGAATAATGATTATCATCATGAACACCATTTGGATTTACAAAATGAGTGTTTTTACAACCTAATTCCATTGCTTTTGTATTCATCATAGAAGCAAAACTATCAATACTTCCTGCTATGTGTATAGCTAGTACATTTGCAGCTTCATTAGAAGAAGGTAATAATAAGGCATATAATAAATCTTTTATAGTTAATTCTTCTCCCATTTTTAATAAATCTGTAGAATAACCTGAAGGAACTGATGTTATAGCTTCTGATGTAACGGTTGCTATATCTGTTGTTTTACAATGTTCTAAAGCAAGTAAAGCTGTCATAATTTTTGTTGTACTTGCAGGTGCACGCTTTTCGTACGCAGACTTTTCATATAGAACTTTTCCTGTATCACCATCAATTAAAATTGCAGATTCTGCATTAATGTTTAAATTATTATTATCTGCTAAAGACCTTACGGGTAGCAATACTGATAAACAAACAATGCAAGTAATTAAACATAAAATAAATTTTTTTAATTTCATAAGTCTACTCCTTTATAAGAATATATATATAATATATTATATTTCGACAAATTTCAATCCCTTTTTTTGTGTACAGCGAAATTATTCTAATATGATTTAAAGATAGTACATAGCTAGGGAAATGTAGTTTTTTATAATAAAAAGGAGGTTTAATGAAAGATTTTAATTTGAAAGACAACAAAATTATAGTTGTTGTTTGCATTATAATAATTATTATATTTTTTTGCGTGTTTTTTTATACGCGTAGCAATTTAGAAAGTGAATATAATGAAGTAAATAATTATGATATTTTACAAAATGAAACAAATATAGAGGAAAACGAAGATGATACGAAGATTTTCGTGCATGTTACAGGTGCAGTAAAAAATGAAGGAATAGTAGAGATAAAAGAAGAAGGAAGAATTGCAGATGCAGTAGAAGCTGCTAATGGTTTTACAGAAGAAGCTGATATTTCTCAAATTAATTTAGCATATAAGCTAGAAGATGGTCAAAAGATTTACATTCCTAGTATTAAAGACGAGAAAATAAAAGAAGAAGAGAAAGTATTAGAAAAAGAATATGTAACGGATGAAGCTGGTGATGATATAATAATAGAAGATGATATATCAAGTGTAAAGTCTAAAAAAGACGGTAAAATAAATATAAATACAGCAATGGAAAGCGAACTAGAGGAAATTCCTGGAGTAGGAGAATCTACAGCAAAGAAGATAATTGAATATAGAAAAAATAATGGAAAATTTAAAGAAATAAAAGATATAAAAAATGTAAGTGGAATAGGTGATAGTAAATTTGAAAATATGAGAGAAAAAATTTGTGTAAAATAAATTAATATATTGATAAAAAGTAAATAATATATTAAAATATATACATATACTAAAAAAGGAGAGTAATATACCATGACAAGTAAACAACGTGCTTACTTAAGAAGTTTATCAAATCATATAGAGCCAATATTTCAAGTAGGTAAGTTAGGAATAAATGATAATTTAATAAAACAAATAAAAGATGCATTAAAAGCAAGAGAGTTAATAAAAATAAAAGTTTTAGAAACTGTAGAAGCTCCAATAAAAGATATTGCAGAAGAAATCTCTTTGCAAACAGACTCTATAATAGTACAAATAATGGGAAGTAAAATAACATTATATAAAAGAAATAAAGAGAAAACTAAAATTACATTACCAAAATAGATTTATATTGAAAGTTATAATATAAAAAATAAGAGCAATATTGCTCTTATTTTTTTGGAAATCAAGGGCCAGTCTTTAAAAAATTGATTAATTTAAAATATCTCGTACAAAAATTTCTTTTCCAGAATTATCTATAAATCTAATATTGGGAAAGCTTTTCATTATATAAGAATCGGAAAATATATTATTATTTATAAATGTAAGAAAAGCATTATAAGTTGGCTGTGGTAAATTATAATATGTATTTATCGCTTTTGTTTTATATATAGATAGTGAATATATTGTTGCTATTATATCAAATATAAAAAAAACAGTTAAAGCTAAGTCAATTACAAACGTTAATTTATTTGATATTTTAAAAATTAATTTATCTAATAAAGGTTTTAAAAATCTCATTAGGAAAATTGATAATATTCCCCAAAATAATGAGTAAATTAATGATATTCTACCATTTAAATTTAAATCTAAATAAGAATAATCCCAAAACCTAGTACCATAAATCACTTCTAAAACGAAGCTCATAAAATATTCTAAAATACTTCCTAAGAAAAATCCATATATAAACAATTTTAAAGAATTTTTCTTATATTTATTAAGTGAAATAATTAGGAAAGTTGCACCAATCCCATAGATGGGACAAAAAGGTCCAAAAATTAAGCCTTTTCTACTTTCTAAAACTCCAGTAGTTTGATAGCAGTAAAATGTTTCCATTAAAAGACCAGCAACGCTGAATAATATGAAATACCAAAGTATTTCGTGAAGTGATATATCTAATATTTTTATGTTGAAAATTGATTTTTTTAGTTTATTATTTGTTTTCATAATACTCCTTCATAATTAGATAAAAAGATGATGTGAAATATTTTATTTCCATTCTTCTTGCCATGTATCATATATTAAAATTCTTCCTTCTTCATATAATTGTATATAATAGTCAAATTTTTCTTCAGCATTATTTTTATTAGTTAAATATAATGAGAATACCCTAGAATCTTCTAAAGTATTAGATTGAACTAAAGTGGCATTATAGGAAATATCTCCAGAAATTGCTTGAAAATTATATTTTATAAATTGCATTTCACCTGCGCCAACTTTTTCCTCATGACTTATAGAATCAATAATTTTTTCGCTTATTAATGATTCTATTATGGAATTATATTCTTTATCACTTAGACTACCAGTTAAAGAACATCCAGATAATATAGGAAGGCTTAAAAGAAGCATTATAAAGATTAAAACTTCTAGGAAAAATGTTTTTTTCATATTGAACTCCTTTAAATTTATTTTCTATAATGATTATTATAACAAAAGTCCCCGTTTTTGCAATATAAATAATATTTATAAGAGAAAATGTGTTAGTTGTATTGGTATATTATTTATGTTATATATAATGTAGATATAATAGAAAAAGTCTGTATTTTATATGAGGAAGGATGATTAATAATGATAAATTTAGAATTATATAAAATATTTGTAGAAGTGGCAAATGAATTGAATGTAACTAAGGCAAGTGAACATTTAAATATTTCCCAACCTGCTGTAACAAAACACATAAAAAACTTAGAAAATGAATTAAATTTAACATTATTTAAGAGAAGTAACAAAGGATTAAGATTAACGGATATAGGATTAGAATTATATGAAAGTTTAAAAAATCCTATAAATGAAATTATAAGAATAGATAGTAAATTTGCTAATGAGAAAAATATTAATATTGGATCTCATAATCATTTATTAAATATAATTTTTGGAGATTGTATAAGCAAATTTTATTTAGAATATCCAAATATTAATTTAAATTTAAAATGTGCAGAAACAATAGAAATGTTAAAGATGTTAGAAAATGGAGAATTAGATATAGTATTTTCTAAAAAAGTAAACGATTTTAAGGTGAAAAATATAGAATATTTAAAGTTAGGTTTTTTAAATGATATTTTTATATGTAATAAAAATTCAAATTTTGCAAATAAAATAGTAAGTAAACAAGAATTAGAAGAAGCTACTATATATGTGCCAAGAAAATATGCACAAACGGTTACAAGATTAAATAATTTATTAAATAATAAAAATTTAAAACTAAAAAATTCAAGCTATAATACAATTTTAGAAATTACAAGTAAAACTAATTCAATTGGAATGATAACAAAAGAATATATAGATGAAGAAAAATTAGAAAAATATAATTTAATAGAAACAAAAACAGAATTAAGTCTTAAGCCTATTGAATTTGGAATATATTTTAATATAAATCGAAAAAGAGAAGTTAATTTTTTAATAAAAATAATAAGAGAAAAATTTAAAGCTTAACATTTATACAAAAATTGAATGAAATAATTATTTTTTTATTTTACAATAAATATAAATTCAATTATGACTTTTAGTTATAACAAAGATACAAATATGTATTATAAAATTAAAAAAATTTATGTTATATTTATATTGTTATTTTATGTAATCTTATATGCATAAAGTAGAATAGTTTTAACAATAATTTGAGTAGAACAAGAAAGGATGATTATTATGAAGAAAAATAAACGGATAAGTTATATGGCGATTGCAATAACAACTAACTGCAATTGTAATTGTTTTTATTGCAAACCAACTGGTGAAAGTATACTTTCTAGTGTGAAAGGAACTTTAAATTTTCAGAAGCTAAAAAAGATAATTAGAATTGCTTATGAATTAGGAATTAATACATTTCGTATTACTGGAGGAGAGCCAACTACTGTAAGTTATTTACCAAATTTAATTGAATATGTAATGAAACTAGGGGATAATACAAAAATTCGTTTAAATACAAATGGATATAAACTTGATAAAGAAGAACTATTAAATACCATAGAGTTATATAAAGAACGAATGGATATTGTAATTAGTGTAGATTCGATAAATGAATATATACAGGGGGTTCATTATCCAAAATATTTATCACCGAGGATACAAAATTTAGCACTAGAATTAGTAAAGAGAAAAATTCCAACAAGATTTAATATTGTAGTAACAAGACAGAACATAAGCGAGGTTAAAGAATTAATTAATAAATCAATTGATTTAGGAGTAAATATTAAAATTTTGGATTTAATTATTCGAGATAAATATTTTGGGAATAATAAAAGTCTTAATGGAAAAGAAGCAGTAGCGTTTGGAGAAGCCTCATATATATCTTTAGAAAGTACAACTAAACATCTAGAAAATATATCCGATAATAGTAAAGAAAAATATCATATGTGGAATGCATTTGGAATTCCAAGAAGTGGATATTTTATAGGGAAGCAGTATGTTCAAGTAAAGGATGCTTCGAAAGGTGCAGAATATTCTAAAGTATGTATAGAAGAATGCCCATACTATAGTTCATGTAATGAGGGTTTATTTAGTCCGTTTATTTCTGTAGGAGAAATCTTACATATTTCTGGTTGTAAAAATAAAGATTTATATTATAATTTAAAGGAAAAGTCGGAATCTGAAATAAAAAAAGTATTAGATGAAATATTAACTTTATTTGAAAACACAGAATTAAGAAAGAAATAACATTTGAAAGAGCAAGCCATATTTGGCTGCTCTAAATTTTTGGTATATAGCTGAAAGTGGCTATTTTGAGGCAAAAAAAGAAATTACCCATTTTTGAGTAATTTACTACTTAGATGGTCGAGGTGACCACCGTAAAAAGTATGTAATCATTGAAAATGCTAAGAATTATTTGGATAGGGAGAGTAAGTAGGTTGAAATTTAAAAATATTGAAAAATGGTGAGAAAATATTTGAAAGAATAAATTATAAGTGGTATTATAAATGTATTGTTGAGAAAAAGTAGAGGTATAGAGATGATAGAAGAACATTTAAATTTATTTGATATGATACGATTTCCAAAAGTTAGAGAACGAAAAAGAATATTAAAAAACTCTAAAATTACACAGATTAGATTTGAAATCATTGAGGATAGAAATATTTTTCCAATAATAAATCCTAAATATAGTAGTTTGGTTAGTTTCAATAATTATATAAATAGTTGTATAATTCAATATATTGAACTATATGGATATTATAAGGATGGATTACCAGAATACATACCAAAAAAGGTAACAGAAAAATTAATTCGTAAAGTTTTATTTAATCAAACTGCAGAAATATTTTTTATGAAAATTAATGTGTGTTTTGAACTAATTTGTCAAGGAATTAATGAAATATTTGAGTTGGGAATTAATTGCAATAGTAGAACATTCATAGGAGATTTATCTAAAAAGTTGAAAACGGATAATATAAGAATTTTTAAGATTATATCTGAATTAAATATAGATAAAGATTATGAAAAAATACGATTATATAGAAACAAATTAACCCATAGTTTTTCTCCTTTTTTTCCAAGTGCGAGAACTGAGATAAATAAAGATGGTATTCATATAGAAAAGAGGGAAGCATCAATACCAACAACAGAGATTTTAGAAGAAGTAGAAAAATCAATAGAATTATTATATGATTTTCGTATAAAAATAGAAGATGAAATAAAAATATATTATAAGGATAAAAATAGCGTATTTTAAAAAGGGTGCAGGGAATATCCATGCCACAAGAAAAACTTTTTTCGAAGAAATAAAGTTCTATAGTGTGTGATAGACTTTTGAAATTCTTTTCAAAAGTCTATCATGAGAGTAGTAACTATAAATTATATAAGGGGGATAAAAATGAGTAATCAAACACAAAATCAAAAAAAAGAGCCAAATCTTTTATTAATGGCAATAGGATTTTTGATGATAGGATTTGGAATAGTTATATTATTAAGCGGAATTCGTATTAATGTAGATACGTCGGAAGTTTTATTATCAGAAGATGGCGTTCGAACTGTGAATTCAACAGATTTTACTTTAATTGAAGAAGAAACCCATGGTGAGAGATTAAATGATGGTACCTATGTAATAGAGGGAAAATTAAGGCAAGAAATTGAAGGTGGATATACAGGATTAATGATAGCATTTGAACTATTAGATAGTAATGGTAAAAAAGTTAGAGAAACCAGTGGCTGGCTTAGTTCAGAGTATTTAGGAAACAACATATGGGCATTTAAAGTGAGTGGAAATGATGCTGATGGTGTTGTTACAGATTATAGATTATCTTCATGTTATGGATATTAATATTATGCTAATAAAAAATAGGAAAATGGTTCTCCTATTTTTTATGTAAACACACTACCGGCTATGCCAGTAGTGTGACATAGGATTTAGCTTTGTAGCAAAGCAATTCCCTTCATGATATAATATCAATATGTTTTGACGCATAATTGATAAAATAAAAAATGAAGGGAGTTGCGTATCATGAATAGTCTAGTCAATAAAAAACTAAAGAAGTAAACACTACATATGATACAATGTCAAGTTTATCACACACAAAGTGGAATTGCAAATATCATATAGTGTGTACACCTAAATATAGGAGAAAAATTTTTTACGGGTAAAAAAGATTAGAAATAGGTAAAATTTTGGGAGATATTTCAGATTGGCAGGAAGTTAAAATTATAGAGGAGGAAGTTTCCCAAAATCATGTTCATATGTTTGTAGAAATACCACCGAAGTTATCAGTGTCAAAGTATATGGAAATATTAAAAGGTAAAAGTAGCCTCATAATTTTCAAAAGGTGGTCAAATTTGAAATACAAATTTGGCCAACGAAGTTTTTGGTGCCGTGGCTACTATGTAGACACAGTAGGTAAAAATGCAAAAAGAATTGCAGAATATGTGAGAAATCAACTACAAGAAGATATGATGTATGATCAAATATCAATAAAAGAATATAAAGACCCGTTTAACAGGTCATAAGAGACGCATGCGTCGGAACAGCTATGAGCCTTGAGGCTCTGCTTGTAACATAGCCTTTTAGGATTTTTACAAATTTAATATATGTGTTGTGTAAATAGGTTGCAATGTTATAAAAGTTTGAGTAAATTTTGAAAAAGTTAGAGAAAATAAAAAAAGGCTTGAAAGAGCCTAAAAACAAATTAAGAGACTTGTAAAAAGTCTCTTTTTATGGTCGAGGTGACAGGGATCGAACCTGCGACCTCATGGTCCCAAACCACGCGCGCTACCAACTGCGCTACACCTCGATTACAACGTACTAGTATAATATAACATAATAAAATTAAAATTTCAACCCTTTTTATAGAAAATTTTAAAAAAACTTGAATAATTAAAAAATAACTGTTATAATATTAAAGGATATGCAGCAGTAGCTTAGCTGGATAGAGCACTCGGCTACGAACCGAGAGGTCGGGGATTCGAATTCCTCCTGCTGCACCAAGCGTAATTTTTTAAGTTACGCTTTTTTTTTGCATAAAAACAGGCAAATTCTTTAAAAATAGTTTTTTTATATTAATAAACAATAAAGTAAATATGACATTTGTTAATAATATTAAATTTCATAATTTATATATAAATAAACCATAAAATTAATGACAAACAAATTTTTTTATGCTATAGTATTAAAAACAAATGTTTACAAAGGAGGAAGAAATGAAGTTTGTACATATAGCAGATATGCACTTTGACAGTCCATTTACAACTTTAAGAAAAATAGAAGGTCTATCAGATATAAGAAGATTAGAACAAAGAAAAGTATTTAAGAAAATAATAGAATATATACAAGAAAATAGAATAGAATGTTTATTCATAGCGGGAGATTTATACGAAAATGACTATGTAAAGCAAAGTACAATAGAATATATAAATAATTTATTTAAAACAATACCAAATACAAAGATATTTATATCACCAGGGAATCATGACCCATATTTAATAAATTCATATTATATGAAATTTAATTGGAACAGTAATGTACATATATTTAAATATAATGTAGAAAAAATAAAATTAAATGAAGACACAAATATATATGGATATGGGTTTAATAGTTTTTATTCAGAAGGAATTGATTTAGACAAAATAAATTTAGATAATGAACAAAATAATATATTAATAATGCATGCAGATTTAGATAGTTCAAAAGAAGGAAAAGAATTATATAATCCAATAGCAACAAAAGATGTTGCTAAATTTGACTATGTTGCTTTAGGCCATATTCATAAACCAAAATATGATAATAAAGTAGTATACCCAGGTTCAACAATTTCATTTGGATTTGATGAATTAGGTGAGCATGGTTTTATATCAGGAGAGATAAACAAAAAAGAAATAAATATCGAATTTATTCCAATAGACGAAAGAGAATTTAAAGAAATAAATTATAATATAACAGATATTAATTCAAAAGAAGAATTAATCGAAAATTTAGAAGAATTAATATTAAATAAAAATAATTTTTATAAAATAAACTTAATAGGTAACAGAAAGTTCGAAATAAATATATTAGAAATAAATAAATTAATTCAAAATAAAAATATTTTTAAAATAAAAGATAATACAAAAATAAATTATAATTTAGAAAAATTACAAGAGGAAAATAATTTAAAAGGGATATATGTAAATTTAATTTTAAATAAAATAAAAGAACTAGAAGATGAAGAAGAAATAAATAAATATTTAAAGGCAATAGAAGTTGGATTAGATTCTTTTGAAAACACATAGGAGGAAAAAATTGAAAATAGAAAATATACAAATAAATGGTTTTGGAAAACTAAAGAATAAGAATATAAAACTAACAGATGGTATAAATATAATAATTGGAAGAAATGAAAGCGGAAAGTCAACACTATTAAAATTTATAAATAGTATGATATATGGAATTTCTAAAAATAAGAGAGGAAAGGAAATATCAGATTTAGAAAGATATACACCTTGGGAAACAGAAACATATTCAGGAAAGATAAAATATAAATTAGATGATGGAAAAGAATTTGAAATTTATAGAAATTTTAAAAATAAAGAACTAAAAATATATAATAATTTTGGTGATGATATAACACCATTATTTAGTGTAGAGAAAAATAAAGAAATACCATTTTTTTATGAGCAAACAAACGTAGAGGAAGATTTATTCTTAAATAGTACAGAGATTATTCAAAATCAAATAAAAATAGATAAAGTAAATCAAAATTTAATTATACAGAAATTATCTAATTTAGCTACAACAGGAAATGATAATATATCATATAAAAAGAGTATCGAAAAATTAAATAAAAAACAATTAGAAGAAATAGGAACGGAAAGAAGCCAAGATAGACCTATAAATAAAATAATAAATAAAATTAATACATTAAAAAAAGAGAAAAAAGAATTAGAAGAATACGAAGATAAAAAATATGAAATAGAAAAAGAAAGTGATTTAATTGAAAATAAAATAAAAGAATTAAATAGCAATTTAGAATTTTTAAATAAATTAAAAAGACACCGGCATGCATTGTATCATTCAATGCGCCAGTGTCTATTTTCTTATTTGTTTTATCATGGGTGACCTCTATCTTAGCATTTTGAATACTCTTTTTATTCTCGTCCAAAACATTCATTTTCACAAGATGTTTACTATCTTTTTCGGCAAGTAGATACTTTTCAATTGTTCCCGCTTCTGTAACCCTCAATTTTTCTTTAAGCGAAGGATTGCAATCCTTATCAAGATATCCATCTGCGGAAACTTCCAAGGAATAATTCACCCCAACGCCGAGTTTATATTTGCCATCCTCGTTTGGTGTAACTTCTTTTCCAGAGGGATCAGATATTTTAATTGTTGAATTTTTAATTGTGTTTTTAGTTTTAATATCTTTAATGCTAAAATCAACAAGCACAGGTGCTGGAGCAGCTTTTAATTTCACATTAAATGTAATCTCCGAAATTGGTTTTGCCTTATCCGCCTTTATAGATGTATAGTTAACATTAGGGTCCTTCTTATCATATACTTTTAAGGTCGCCTTGAAATCATTATCTTTTGTTGAACGATCTCTGATTTTAAGTATTTTTCTATACATTGGATTCTTATCTTTTTGTTTGTTGGAAAAAACATCCCAGTCTGAAATGAACCACCCGACTTCAAAATCGCCTGAGCTTTGCCTATGTAATTTAACGCCTGTAATTTCATCTGTACTGTCTTTTTTGAAAAAAGGCACCGTATAATTTATTTTGCCCGATTTAGTTACATCTTCTTCAAGATTATCAAATATATTTTGAAAAATTCAAAGATGGATATACAAAATTATTACAAAATCTTGAATTAAAAAATTTAGAACAAGATAACTTTGAGCAATTGACGATTGATTTAGATGAACTTAAATACGAAATAGACTCATATCAACAAAAAATTGAAATAGCTCAAAGTAAAAAAGCTTCACTACAAAAACAATTAGATGAAGCAGGATATAGTGATATTGTTGAAAAAACAAC
>QWCY01000742.1_pt1 | contig 52286 bp, 47 predicted proteins | sample 1972631 | NCBI WGS metagenome assembly QWCY01 (sample SAMN09866696, study PRJNA288562) | Human gut metagenome isolate pre1_stool, whole genome shotgun sequencing... | isolation source: gut | host: Homo sapiens | place: USA: California
CTGCACCAACGATAGGGATGTTCAAAGTTTTTGCTTTGATATAGTCCATAGCCTAATTTCTGTTGATGATAGGCGGGTATATCTACTTTTTCACTCTCCAATATCTTTGCTATTCGATACGGACCATTGCCTTGCATGGTCAGGTTAAATATTCGCCTTACTATCTCTGCTGCTTTTTCATCTACAACCCACTTATCTTTGTCTTTTTCATCTTTGATGTAGCCATAAGGTGGAGTGCTTGCCGTATGCTTTCCACTTTCTCCTTTTGATCTAAATGTAGATTGTATTTTTCTTGAAGTATCTCTTGCATACCATTCATTCATAATATTTCTAAAAGGGGTAAAATCATCTTCTCTGTAAAAGCTGTCTACATTATCATTGATAGCAATCAGTCTTACGCCCTTTTGTCTTAATATCTCCATACATTGACCGACTTTGAGATAATCTCTGCCGAGTCTACTCATATCCTTTACGATGATACAACCGATATTTCCAGTATTTACTCCATTCATCATTTCCATAAAGCCTGGTCTATCAAACTGTGTCCCGCTTATTCCGTCATCTGTAAAATGGATGATGTTGGTTAAATTATTCTTACTTGCATATTCTTCAAGGATTTTCTTTTGATTAACGATTGAGTTACTTTCTCCTTCAAGTTCATCATCTCGACTTAATCTCTCATAGAGTGCTGTTATCTTTTCAAAATTCCTCACTTTTTCCTCCTTCCTCTTAATTTCTTAAACGCTTCAAAAAGTCTGTCAACAGGATTCATATATGTTTCATCTTCTTCTCTAACTTCACTCGCATCTATCATATCCAAAAGCGTTGTAAAATTTTGTTCTTCAACAGGTGCCTCATAATAAATATATGCAATAAGAGCTGTATAGTATAACTTTTCAGCCTTAACCCAAAAGTCTTCTCCAGCCTTTTCTCCCTCACCCTTAGTGTTAGCAATAATAGTCTGTACCAATTTTAAGATGTCTTTTTCACTTTTGATATATGCAAACGGATTATACTTCATTGACTTTTTGAAATTAATAGTATTTAAAACTTTTATTTCATAACCATTGTCATAAAGCATCTTTCCACACTCATTAATCAGAGTGCCTTTGGGATCTGTAATGACATATGAGGAATGCATCTGCATTAAATTAGGTTTTACATAAAACCTCGTTTTACCTGAACCCGTTCCACCTATAACAATAACATTTTTACTTCTTGCATATTTAGGGTTTTTAGGTCTATTGTTCATTGTTATTCTCTCTGTATTAGTTATTAAGACGTTGTTTTCGAATTTTGGATCAATATATGGTTCTATATCAGCAGAGTTTCCCCACCTTGCTGAACCATACTCTTTACCTTGTCTAAATTTTTTTCTATTTTTGCCTTTTTCATAAACAATCAGCTTAATGAGAGCAGCAAAAATGAAACCAGCTAAAATATTTTTAAATTTTAAACTTGGCACATAAGAGATAGTCTTTAAATCGCCTATAGCTACGATTATTTTGTCTATTATGTCTCCACCCACATAAGTGTTAACGTGCTTCGAAAAAATATTTCCCAAATAAAAAAATACAAGATAAGGTATATTTTGTTTAAAAAATTTCTTTTTATCTTGTATTTTAAATAAGCTTTTTATATCGGTTAAAATGCCATTTAATATTTTATTCTTCATATTTAGATCTTTTTGAAAGAAGCGGCAAAGTAAGTAATATTGCGTTTAGCAACATAAATATTATCCTAAGAATTTTAATTTTTATCTCTAAACTACTCATAGCGATTGCTCCTTATGCATATTCTTAACTTTGTCTTTAGAAATACTTTCCTTTGCCATTTGCTTAAAATTTTCTATCTTTTTATGGATAGACTCCTTTCTGTCAGCTTGTTTTTCAGCTTTTTTAACGGCTACATCAAATGCGTTATACATAACTTTTGAGTCTTTAGATTGAAAGAAAATAGTGTATGTTTTTGTTTCTTTGTCTTTAGTTATTGAAAAATTAACCCCATCCTTTTTTAGTTCTTTTTTAAGTTTTTTCAACTCTGCATCTTTTATTGGCATGTCTTCAACTTGACCTTTTGCCACTAAATCCTTTAGTTTAACTTCTTTTCCTTTTGTTCCAATAGCTTCCTCAAATCCCTTTGGATTTGTTCCAAGAGAACTTAGCCATTTAATTACATTCAAAACTCCCTGAGCCGTTGCTTTTGCTACTTTAACTTGTATATTCAAAGACGACCTAGAAGCTTCTTCATTAACCATTATCTATCCACCTCCTTTAATTATTATGATGTTAATTCAATCCACGGATAATACCATAAATACTTATCTAGTCTTTCTTGTAAATTATCAGCTAATTTTGCGTCTACTGGAACTAAAACAGTATATTGACTTTTACTATCAATTTTTGACCCTCCAACAAAACCAACACCCATGTTAAGGCCATCTTCGCTGGGCGAAGCTCCAAAAACGGGGTTAATCGTACTTTTGCTTGTTGTAATATCATTAACCGAAACAAGTTCGCCACCTACATTAGAGAGATAATTAACAATAGCAACATTGGCTCTTTTAGCGTGAAAAGATTCCACCTCTAATATTATTAGTCTGGAATTTTCATCAACTTTTTTCACATAATCTTTATTATATGTTCCAAAAATCTTATCGTCTTCTTCTTTGTATTTTTCTTTATATTCTTTTTCCACAACACAACCAAAAGAAGTGAAAGACACAAACATCAAAAAGATAAATATTTTTATAAAGTCTTTATTTTTCATATTTTAACTCCTTTTATCGCTTCCAATTGTTTGCATATTTTTCTGTAAGATAATTATCAGGATATTTCCTTTCTGAAAAATCTTTAGATTTAGGTATTGTTTTTATTTGTGTTTTGCTTTTATATTTGTTGTCATTTAAATACCAATTAATTATCGTGGCTTTATGATCTTCATATGTCCTATTGTTTGATTTCATATATGTTGAAAGCCTTTCTATATATTCACTAAGTCTATCACCTAACTCATTCAATAGCTCATGATACTCATTTTCACTTAAGAAAACATTTTGATATTGTCCGTAAGATTTTTTCTCATCTCTTTTTATATTATTATAATTATTATTAATAATATTAGTATCTATTCCGTGTACTTTCTTCACTTCTTGAGATGTACTTTTTACATTTCCAGAAGTGTAATTATTACACTTCTGAAGTGTAGAATTTACACTTCTTGTAATATACTCGTTTTTCTCAATTTCAAAGACACTCATAAAGTCTTTTACATAGATAATATTAGGCTTTCCTAAACCCTGTCTCTTCTTTTCTATCAATCCTATATTTTCAAGTTCAGAAGATATCTTTGAAGCAGTTTTATTAGAAACACCTAACGTTTCCATTATCTCCTCTATAGTAAAAATTATATAAACTCGATCTTCATCGTCTATCCAATTATTTTTATATGAATAACTACTTCTTTCAAGTAAGCAAGCATAAAATATCTTAGCATCAGATGATAAAGATTTAAAATGCTCGTCACTCAGTAGTATTTTAGGTAGCATATAAAAACTAAACCTATCAGCTTGACGATTATAAAAATAATCAAAGTTCATAATTTCACTTCCTTTCTTTCATAAAAAAACGATAGAATTTCTTCTATCGTAAATATTAGCAATAAAAAAACTGAGATTAAAATATTTTAATCTCAGTTCATAACGAGTTCTATTTTTTTTAAATTAATATAATTTTGCTCCTGCAGGAATACTAGGATCTAACATTATTAAGTTCAATAACTCTTCTCCATCATATTCACATATTGCAGATAAAAGCATACCTTGACTTAATTCTCCCATCATTTCCCTAGGAGGTAAATTAACTATAGCGAGAAGCGTTTTTCCAATTAATTCATCTGCATTATAGTTATTTTTAATGCCTGATAGAATTATTCTATCCTTGCCAGTTCCGTCATCAAGAGTAAATTTTAATAATTTTTTACTCTTTGGAACTTCTTCACAATTCTTTACTTTTACAATCCTGAAATCAGATTTAGAAAAAGTTTCAAAATCAACCTTATCTTCAAATAAAGGCTCAACCTTTATTTTACTGAAGTCTAATTTTTTTAAATCTGTCGTAACTTGGTCGTAAGTTTTGTCATTATTAGCATTAGAATCGCTATTTTCTGCAATTTCTTTGCCTATTGGTTTCATTGTAGGGAAGAAGATTACGTCTCTGATGGATGCTTGATTTGTTAATAGTATGATAAGTCTGTCAACACCTATACCAAGTCCACCTGTTGGTGGAAGGCCAACTTCTATAGCGTTTAAGAAGTCTTCGTCCATTGGATGAGCTTCGTCGTCGCCGTATTCTTTTTGTCTTAATTGTTCTTCAAATCTTTCTCTTTGATCGATTGGGTCGTTTAATTCTGAGAATGCATTGGCTATTTCCCAGCAATTCGCAAAGGCTTCGAATCTGTTAGTAATTCTTGGATCGTCTGGATTTCTCTTTGCTAATGGAGAAATTTCTACTGGATGGCCAATGATAAATGTAGGCTGATCCATATATTGTTCGCAGAATTCTTCGAACATTTCACTAATAACGTGTCCTCTAGTCATACCAGGTTTTATCTCAAGTTTATGTTCTTTAGCTACTTCTAGAGCTTCTTCATCTGTATTTATCTTGTCAAAGTCAACGCCTGTGTGCTCTTTAACTGCGTCTTGCATCTTGATTCTTCTCCAAGGCGGAGTAAAATCAATAGTTTTGCCTTGATATTCAACTTTTGTAGTTCCTAAAACTTCTTTAGCTACGTAAGCAACAAGATTTTCAGTAATTTCCATCATATCATTATAGTCAGCGTATGCTTCGTATAGCTCGATATTAGTAAACTCTGGATTGTGTCTTGTGTCCATACCTTCGTTTCTGAACATCTTACCCATTTCATAAACTTTGTCAAAACCGCCGACTATAAGTCTCTTTAGGTAAAGTTCGTTCGCTATTCTTAATGACATATCGATGTTTAGTGCGTTATGATGTGTTAAGAATGGTCTTGCGTTTGCGCCACCAGCGATATTGCCAAGGATTGGAGTTTCTACTTCTAAGTAGCCTAAGTTGTCTAGGTACTCTCTAATCTTTCTTATAATTTTATTTCTTAATAAGAATGTTTCTTTTACTTCTGGGTTAACGATTAGGTCAACGTATCTTTGTCTGTATCTAAGGTCTGGGTCTTTTAATCCGTGCCACTTTTCAGGTAGTATTTGTAAGGATTTGGAAAGTAATGTAAGCTTTTTAGCTTTAACACTGATTTCGCCTGATTGTGTTTTAAAGACTTCGCCTTCTACGCCTATGATGTCCCCCATATCTAAGTATGAGATGATCTTGTAGGCTTCTTCGCCTAATTCATCAATTTTTGAAAGGATTTGTATTCTGCCTTTCATATCTTGTATGTCCATAAAAGAGATTTTACCGTGTCCTCTCTTTGACATAACTCTACCAGCTACGGTAACTTCCTTGCCTTCAAATTCATCGTAGTTATCAGTAATGTCTGTAGTGTGATGATCAGGATTGAACTTTTCGATTAAGAATGGGTTCTTGCCTTGATCTTGTAGTTCTTTTAACTTTTGTCTACGAATTTGAAGCATTTCATTTAAATCTGTGTTTTGCATCTTTCAACTCCTATGATATCTTTGTTATTTTATATTTCTTAATACCTGATGGTGCTTCTACCTCAACAACTTGATTTCTTTTTCTGCCTATCATAGCTCTGCCAACAGGGCTTTCGTTTGAAATCTTACCGTTAAATGGATCCGCTTCTACTACACCAACGATTTGGTATTCTAAAAACTCGTCTGTGTCCATGTCCTTAAATCTAACATTCGAGCCAACCTTTACCGATTTGTTATCAGTATCTCCTGCCTCGTCTATAAGTACTGCGTTTCTTAGTATATTTTCAAGTTTAGCTATCTTTTCTTCAAGTGCTGCTTGATCGTTTTTCGCTTGATCATATTCAGCGTTTTCACTTAAGTCTCCGTATCCAAGAGCTATCTTGATCTTTTCTGCAACTTCTTTTCTTGCAACGGTCTTAAGGTACTCAAGCTCTTCTTCCTTTTGTTTTAAACCCTCTTCTGTTAAGTATTGTTCTTTGGCCATACATCTCTCCCCTTACATATATATTAACATTGTTATTATATTAGATTTACTCGTAATTGTCAAGCATTTTAATCACAATTGTTATCACGTTAGCAATGTATATGGACTAAAAAAGATCTAAGACTAACTTAGATCTTTACAAAACTATTTACTTGTTTTTTAGCTCTTCTTCAATCGCCTTTCTTAGTCCGGCCTCATCGTCTGGTAGGTCCTCATTGAATGATGGGTCAAGCACAAATAATATACTTGAGTCCTTCTTAAGAATGATGCACTCACCATCTTCAGAGTCTGAATAATCTCTAAAGGCTTCGACGCCCATATCATCAAGTATCTTAAATACAAGGTCGAGCTTCTTGTTACGTCTTGTCACGTAGTCTTCGAGCTCATCTGTGCCGATAGCATAAGCGCCAATCACTTGGTACTTGTCGTACATGCCTTTGTACTCGTTAAGTAGTGGATACTCTTCGACGTCTACATACAAGTATTCTCTGTTTAGAAATATGTCTCTTGATAATATAAAATCTGCGTCATTGAATTTTAACTTTAATAATGCTGGGAAACCATCAAGATATATTCTATAGTTATAGCCGTCTTCTTCAGGTTTGCAGCTTGGAATGCCTTTTAAAAACTCTTTGTAATCTTTTTCTTCTTTGAACATGCCTATCGAGTAGACAAGGTCAAAGTCTCTGTATAGTTTTAGTAAATACATATAATCAACTCCTTAAAATATATATACCCAATTATAATTTAATCCAGTATCTTTTTGTTGAATGAAGTTCATCTTCTTTAATAATATTTTCGAGCTCACCGCCACACGCTTCTATGGTCTTTGCTGACGCTATATTATTTACGTCACATGTAATAAGAACTTTTTCATAGCCGTGATTTTTATAAAACTTAAGTCCTTCTTTAAGCATAGCTTTTGCGTATCCTTTGCGTCTTTCATCTGGGACAATTGAGTAGCCTATATGTCCACCAAATTTAAGTAAAAAGTCATTCAGTTCAAGTCTTAAATTTATCATGCCAATAACTTTGCTCTCGTCGTCATCAGTATAAATATATTGCATCGCAGGGACTATTCCCTCTGGGCAGGTGCTTTTATTTTCTATTGACTTATTCCTTTCAAGCCACTCATCAAAATCAAGTCTTTCAAGTCCACTAACCCCGCAAAATCTCTCTCCTGCTTCTATTATTTTCTCTTTAAATTCTAAAACTATATCTTTATGTTTTTTATTTGCTTTAATTAGTTTCATCTCTTCACTTCCTTTTATATATTATAAATTATTGAGGGGTGAATTGCAAGCAAAAAAAGATGCGAAGATATCTCCTCGCATCTCATTAAATATATTTACTTAAATTATTTATCTAAGCCAGCCATTCTCTTGTAGTTTGCAAGTCTGTCTTTAGCAGATTCTTCAGCTGCCTTGAATAAGATTTCTGCTTCTTCAGGGAAATCCTTTTGAAGTGATGTGTATCTTACTTCAGAGCCTATGAAGTCTTGGAATGATTCTGTAGGATCTTTTGAATCTAGTACAAATGGATTCTTGCCTTCTTTTTCAAGTCTTGGGTCGAATCTGTATAGGTGCCAGTAACCAGCTGCAACAGCTTGTTTTTCTCTGTTAACGCTCTTACCCATACCGCATTTTAATCCGTGGTTGATACATGGAGCGTAAGCGATGATGATTGATGGTCCATCGTATTCTTCTGCTTCTTTGATAGCTTTAAGTGCTTGATTCATGTTAGCACCTAGAGCGATTTGAGCAACGTATACGTAGCCATAGCTTGTCATCATTAGACCAAGGTCTTTCTTTCTGATCTTCTTACCAGATGCTGCGAATTTTGCAACAGCTGCTGTTGGAGTAGCCTTTGATGATTGTCCACCTGTATTTGAGTAAACTTCTGTATCAAATACAAAGATGTTGATGTCTTTACCAGCTGCTAGTACGTGGTCAAGTCCGCCAAAGCCTATATCGTAAGCCCAGCCGTCTCCACCGAATACCCAAACAGACTTTCTAATCATGTAATCTCTTAGTTCATCAAGTTGTTCAAGTATTTCGTCTTGAGCTGCGTCGCCAGTCTTCTTAGCTAATTTATTAGCCATCTTAGCGTAAGCTTCTTTACTTACTCTAGCATCTCTTATATCTGATAACCAAAGTTTGAATGCTTCTTCAAGATCAGCATCCTTCTTGTCTAATGCGATGTAGCTTTCCATAAGAGCTTTAATTCTCTTTCTGTTAACTTCATCAGCTAGAACGAAACCATAACCATATTCAGCGTTATCTTCGAATAATGAGTTAGCCCATGCAGGTCCCTTACCGCATTTGTTTACGCAGTATGGAGTTGATGGAGCTGAACCACCCCAAATTGATGAACATCCAGTTGCGTTTGCAACGATCATTCTGTCACCATATAGTTGAGTGATTAATTTAGCATAAGCAGTTTCACCGCAACCAGCGCAAGCGCCTGAGAATTCAAGAAGTGGTTGTTGGAATTGAGATCCCTTAACGCTAAATTTATCCATAAGGTCGTCTTTTACTTCAACTTCGTCCATAGCGAAATCCCAGTTTTCACTTTCTACTTCAGCAATGTCTTCGAAGTGAACCATTTCTAATGCTTTTTCCTTAGCTGGACAGATGTCAGCGCAGTTACCGCAACCTGTACAGTCAAGTGATGAAACTTGCATTCTGTATTGTAATCCTTCTAAGCCTTTACCCTTAGCTTCGATTGTTTCAAATGTTTCAGGAGCCTTAGCAGCTTCTTCATCATTTAGAAGTATTGGTCTAATAACAGCGTGAGGGCAGATGTATGAACATTGGTTACATTGGATACAATTTTCTTTGTGCCACTTAGGTAGGTTAACAGCGATAGCTCTCTTTTCGAACTTAGCTGTACCATTTTCAAAAGTACCGTCTTCAATACCTACAAACTTAGATACTGGAAGAGTGTCACCCTTTTGAGCGTTCATTACTTCAGCAATTTCTTCAAAGAACTTAGTAGTTTCTTTCTTTTCTTCTTTTTCGTCCTTTAAGTCTTTCCAGCTTTCTGGATATTTAATTTCTTTTAATTCTTCAATACCCTTGTCAACTGCTTCGTAGTTCATATTAACTACTTTTTCACCCTTACGTCCATAAGATTTAACGATAGAGTCCTTTAAGTGAGCAATTGCTTCGTCAAGAGGAAGTACTTCAGATAACTTGAAGAATGCAGCTTGCATGATCATGTTAGTTCTTCCGCCTAGACCGATATCTTCAGCGATTCTAGTTGCGTTGATTGTATAGAACTTAGCATGGTGCTCAGCAATAGAGCGTTTTAAGCTGTTAGGTAAGTTTTCTTCTAGTTCCTTTTCATCCCAAATGCAGTTTAATAAGAATGTTCCGCCATCTTTAAGTCCATCTAGTAAATCATATAGATTGATGTAAGATTGTTTTGAACAGCTTATGAAGTCTGCGTGGCTGATTAGGTATGTTGATTTGATAGGTGATTTACCGAATCTTAAGTGAGAAACAGTTACACCACCTGACTTCTTAGAGTCATAAGCAAAGTATCCTTGTGCGTAAAGGTCAGTGTTATCACCGATAATCTTGATAGCTGACTTGTTAGCACCTACTGTACCGTCTGATCCGAAGCCCCAGAATTTACACTTGATAGTTCCTTCTGGTTCAGTATTTATAATTTTCTTAATTTCTAGTGATTTATGAGTAACATCATCATTGATACCAATAGTGAAGCCATTGATAGGATTTTCTGATGCTAAGTTTTCATATACAGATAAGATTTGTGAAGGAGTAGTATCCTTTGAACCTAAACCGTATCTACCACCAACGATAAGTGGCTTAGTATCTGCATCGTAGAACATTGACTTAACGTCAAGGTATAGTGGTTCGCCTAGAGCGCCCTTTTCCTTAGTTCTATCTAGTACAGCGATTCTCTTAACAGTCTTTGGATATACATCGAAGAAGTATTTCTTAGAGAATGGTCTATATAGTCTAACCTTGATAAGACCAACCTTCTTGCCATTGCTGTTTAAGTAGTCAACAGTTTCTTCAACAGTATCAGTTACAGAACCCATAGCAACGATGATGTCTTCAGCGTCTTCAGCTCCGTAGTAGTTGAATGGTTTGTATTCTCTTCCTGTAATCTTTGAAAGTTCCTTCATGTAGTCAGCAGCTATCTCAACGATATCTTCATAGTGCTTGTTAGATGCTTCAGCAGCTTGGAAATAGATATCAGGGTTTTGAGCAGTACCTCTAGTTACTGGATGTTCTGGGTTCAAAGCGTTTTCTCTGAACTTTCTTAGAGCGTCCTTGTCAAGAAGTTTCTTTAGATCTTCATAGTCAATAACTTCGATTTTTTGAATTTCGTGAGAAGTTCTGAAACCATCGAAGAAGTGTAAGAATGGTACTCTGCCCTTAATAGCTGAAAGGTGAGCAACACTTGCAAGGTCCATAACTTCTTGAACTGAGCCAGATGCTAACATAGCAAAGCCAGTTTGACGGCATGCCATAACGTCTTGGTGGTCACCAAAGATGCTTAGAGCGTGAGAAGCAAGAGCTCTTGCTGATACGTGGAATACACCTGGTAGTAATTCACCAGCGATCTTATACATATTAGGAATCATAAGTAGAAGACCTTGTGAAGCTGTATATGTAGTAGTTAATGCACCTGCTTGTAATGATCCGTGTACAGCACCAGCTGCGCCAGCTTCAGATTGCATTTCTTGAACTAAAACTCTTTCGCCAAATATGTTAGTCTTGCCGTGAGCAGACCAGCTGTCAACAGCTTCAGCCATATTTGAAGAAGGAGTTATTGGGTAGATGGCAGCAACTTCTGTAAATGCGTATGATACATATGCAGCAGCTGTGTTACCATCCATGGTTTTAAATTGTTTTGCCATTTTTATTCCTCCTATAAAATTATTATCTTTCACAAATGTAATTATATAACAAAGGCCAAATATTTGCAAGGGTAATTTATAAATGTGATTTAAATCACCTATAAGATTTACTTATACTTAAACGCTTTCATATAGCTTTTACTTATAGCCATGCTTATGGCCTTGCCACCATGATCGCAGAGTCTTAGATAAGTAAAATCACTTCTTTAAACCCGCGTCATTAGGCTAATAGCTTTGCTATGATAAACACGGATCATATGCTTAATGTTTTTGCCATGTTAATCGCACGTCATTCGGCTAGTAATTTTGCTAGCGCTATTAAAAGCGTTTCTTAAAACAGCGATTTCGATTTGCACGTACTATGACATAAGAAAAAAGATACCTAATTCATTTTAAGTATCTTTTCTGAAAAATTCATATATATCTTTTGCGTTTGTCTTTGATATGCCCTTGACTGATTCAAGCTTTTCAAGGCTTGCTCTTCTGATTGCGTCGATATCATCAAAAGCTTCATATAATATCTTTTTCTTTTTAGGACCGATGCCGACTATCTCATCGAGTATCGACTGATTGATATTTTTCTCTCTTAAGGACCTGTGATATGTGATGGCAAATCTATGTGCCTCGTCTTGTATCCTTGTTAATATCTTGAATAGCTCTGAGCTCTTGTCAAGCTTAATGATCTCACCCATATAAGCGAGCGAATCTGTTCTGTGATGATCGTCCTTTTTTAGTCCAACGACTGGTATCTCGATACCAAGGTTATCCAAAACCATCTGCGCGCTCGATGCTTGACCAAGGCCGCCGTCTATAAGTATGACGTCTGGCAGCGCCGCGAATGAACCTTCCTTATCTTTCATACTTCTCATAAAACGTCTCTCAAGCACTTCTCTTAGTGAGCCGTAGTCGTCTGGCCCAACTATGGTCTTGATCCTAAAGCGCCTGTACTCATTTCTTTGCATATCGCCGTTCTCGTAGACAACCATGGATGCGACTGAATTTTGTCCCATGGTATTGGATATATCGTAGCACTCAAGCCTATTTGGCACATCTTCAAGCCAAAGTAGATCCTTAAAGCGCTGCATTGCCATATCCTTTAAGGCTTTCTTCCTTATATATCTGTCCGCATGTTTCTCAACCATGTCGATGGCGTTTTTCTTCGCCATAAGCACCAAGGCTCTCTTCTCGCCTCTTTGCGGCACGTGTATATCGACTTTGTGATTTGCTATCTTTGAGAGTGCCTCAATCATTTCCTCTCTATCTGGAAAATCGATTTCTGAAATGATTTCGTTTGGCATATCGATGTTGGCTGAGTAATGCTGCGAGATAAAGGCTTTGAATATATCTTTGATCTCGGTCTTCTTTTCATTTTCGAATAGATAATAGTTCCTTTCAAGGATTTTGCCATCACGTATGATAAATAGTTCTAGTATAACGTCTGAGATGCCTTCTGCATAAGCAAGGACATCTCTATTGATGGCGTCGGGCGAAGTAATTTTTTGCTCCTTGTGTATGTCGTTAAAAGCATTGACCACGTTTAAGTATTCGGCTGCCTTCTCGAACTCAAGATTCTTAACCGCTTCGTCGAGCTTAGACTTATATTTCTCCAAAAGTGATTTATCTTTATTTTGAAGTATCTTCATCGCTCTATCAACAAGTTCTGCGTACTCTTCTTCTGTGACCTCTGCTCTGCAAGGCGCAATGCACTTACCGATGAAGTAGTTAAGGCAGGGCCTGATCTTTCCCTTGACCTTCTCGATATTTAAATTACAGTCCCTAAGCTTAAGCTCTCTATTGATAATATCGATCGCAATGTTGACGCTCGCTGCATTTGGATACTGACCAAAGTATTTTGCTCCGTCTTTTCTAAGTAAACGCGTTTTTAATATGCGCGGATATTTTTCGTTAGTCGTCACCTTGATATAAGGGTAGCTTTTGTCGTCACGCAATACTATATTGTACTTAGGCACGTAACGCTTAATAAGGTTGGACTCTAGGATCAGAGCCTCAACCTCATTATCAACAATTATATATTCAAACTCGGCAATGTTTTTTACCATCGCCTTAACTTTTTCAGAGTGATTGGTCGAGCTCCTAAAGTAGCTCCTCACTCTATTAGATAAATTTTTCGCCTTGCCCACGTAAATAATCTCGCCCTTGTCATTTTTCATAATGTAAATGCCGGGGTTTTTAGGCAGCTTCTTTATCTCTTCTTCAAAGTTAAACATTAAATTTCACTTGTAGCCTTTTTTAGCCAAGCTTTTTCGTCTTCATCTAATAATGGACTTACTTTTTCGTAAACAGCTTTATGGTAAGCGTTTAGCCATGATATTTCTTCAGCTGTAAGCATGTCTTTATCTATAGCGTCCTTATCGATAGGAGCGTATGTTAGTGGCTCAAGTCTAAAGAAGTCACCGTATTTACTTGTGCCTGCGTCTTCAACATAAACAAGGTTTTCAGTTCTAACACCATATTTACCGTCTTCATAGACACCTGGTTCAACGCTGAATATCATGTTCTTAACTAGGTCTACATCATTATATCTAGATGAAATATTATGTGGTCCTTCATGAACATTTAGTAAGTAGCCAACGCCGTGACCAGTGCCGTGAAGATAATCCATTTGGTTTTTGTAAAGGTCTAGTCTTGCTAATAAATCTAGTGAAGATCCCTTAGTGCCTTTCTTAAATACAACGCTCATAAGTCTGATGAAACCCTTTAAAACTAGAGTAAATCCAGTTCTTTCTTCATCTGTCAGCTCGCCCATCGCCATAGTCCTAGTGATGTCTGTTGTACCGAACTTATATTGTCCGCCGCTATCAACAAGTAAAAGCCCCTTTGCTTCAAGCTTTTTGTTAGTCTCTTCGCTTGACATATAGTGAACAATTGCGCCATTATCAGTATAACCGCAGATAGTATCGAAGCTTTCTTCTAAGAAATCTTCGGACATAGCTCTAAAATCATGAAGTTTGTCTTGAACTGTAAGCTCATCAAGCTCAGTCTTATCAGACTCCTTAAGCCACTTCATGAATCTCGCAATAGCCACACCATCAGTTATGTGCGCCTTCTTTATATTTTTGATTTCAGTATCATTTTTAACTGCTTTAAACTTTGTAGTGATGTTTATGTCGTCTATAACGTAGTTGTCGTCTTCGATTAGCTTAAACATATATCTATTGATTTTATTTTCGTCTAGGTAAATAGTCTTGTCTTTGATCTTTCTTAAATCATCTTCAAAGGCTTCATATGCCTTAACTTCAACGCCTTGTGCGTTAAGTGCCTTGATTATGGCATCATCAAGCTTATCAAGATCTGTGTAGATGGCTGCCTTATCAAAATCGATGTAAGCGTAAGAAATTAGTACTGGTGAGTCTTGTATATCGTTTGCTCTGATATTATATAGCCAACAGATGTCGTCAAGTGAAGCGATTATGCTTAGGTCAGCTCCTTCTTCTTTAAGCGCTTCTCTAAATCTCTTTAATTTATCTCTAGTGCTTTCACCCGCCTCTTCGTCTGATAATATAAAGGCTTTATCCTTCTTAAGAGCAGGTCTGTCAGTCCAAAGCTCTGAAATAAGGTCGACGTCGTCAACAAATTTAACGTCCCTACCATCAACAAGGTCCTCTATCCTTTCAAACATCGCTTCAGAAAAAGTTTTGCCATTAAAGCCAATCACTTCGCCCTTAGCTACGCTATCTCTAAGATATTCCATGAATGTCGGAACGCCTGGCTTACCCCATTTATATAGCTCATATGAAGTGCCCTTTAACTGATTTTCTGCTTGAACATGATATCTTCCGTCTGCCCATAGCATTGCCTTATCCATAGTGATGATGACATTGCCTTGTGAGCCAGTAAAGCCTGATATGAAGACTCTATCCTTGTAGTGATCAGAAAGATACTCGTTCATATGTGGGTCCGCTGTGGCAACTATATACATAGTGATACCGTTTTTCTTCATTAATTCTCTTAAACTTTTAACTCTATCGTCAATTGACATTATAAAACCTCCCTTATATATGTATTATACCACATAAGGTGATTTTTTAATATATGGACTTGAAAATATATTATTTGTACAAATTGCTTTAAATGTGCATAACATTTATCTTGTCTTTAATAAATTTATATGTTATAATTAATCGTATGAGAGAGGTAAAAAATGACAAGAATTATAATTGATAGTGCGAGTGATTTCACGCAAGAAGAAATAAAAGAATTTGATCTCGAAGCATTGTATGTCAGTGTTTTTGACACAGATGATGTAGAGACTATCCTACGTGACGGACTTGATATAAAGCGCTCTGATATATATAAAGCTATGAGAAAGGGTAAGATTTTTAAGACTAGTCAGATCAATCTAAACCAATACCTAGAAGGTTTTGAAAAGGTATGTAAGGAAGGTGAAGACTTTATCTACATCTGCCTTTCCTATGGACTTACAACGGCTTGGGATACATCGCGCATGGCGATTAAGATGCTTGAAGAAAAGTATCCCCAAAGACGCATGGTCTCAATCAACTCAAAGTCGATGACTATAGGTGAGCAAATCATAGTTAGAGATATTATTGAAAAGAAAAACAGTGGCTACTCACTTGACGAGCTTGAAAAAAGGGCAAACGAGATTAGTGGCAAAGTAGTTCATCTCTTCACTGTTGATGACTTAAACTACTTATTCATGGGTGGAAGAATTTCTAAGACCGTGAAGAATGTTGGCCAAGTATTAAACATCAAGCCGCTACTTGGTGATGACGACGATGGTGCTTTAGCTCTTAAGGACAAGGTGCGCGGCGAGGCAAAGATATATAAAAAGCTAAGCAATACTTTCATTGAAGATGCTAAGAAAAATCCTGATGTATTGAAGCACGCAATTGTTGGTCACACTGACAACATTGAAGGTGCTCAAAAACTTTTTGATATGATATCAGCTGAAGTCGATACTAAAGATGTCATCATTAGAGAGATAGGCCCAGCTATAGGTGCTCACTTGGGACCTGGTGCTGTTGCCATCGCTTACTTAGACGAAACAAGATAAATTTATATTTGGTCAAACTCGTTAAGAGCTTGACCATTTTTATGCAAAGAAAAACTCCTAATCGTTTGATCAGGAGTTTTCTTGTATTAGCTAAAATTTTGTATCGACGTAGTCGCTTGTTAAGTCTATATTTAATTTTCTAAATAGTTCTATGTCTGTTAGATTAAGCATAGCTGTTGAGTGCGCTCTTAAGTTTCTTATCTTAGATAGATTGTCTATACATAGCTTGGCGCTCGGATTAAACATCTTTGATGTAGCTAAGCAGATTAAAACCTCTTCGACATTTAGTAATGGGCTTTCTTTCTTTTCGATTATGCCCTTTACTTCCTTTATTGGTTCAAGTATCGCCTTATCTATCAAGTGTAAATCGTCTGGTATATTCGATATATACTTAAGCAGATTAAGTACAGCAGCTGCAGCTGAGTCCATAAGCTCACCATCTCTACCAGTTATGATAGTATCTTCATATTCGATAGCTGTGACATTTGAGTTAGTGATACCCATCTTGATTAGTTCAGCTTTTTTATTTCTTGCAGCAACTAAAGATTTTCTGTCCTCTACAGTAAGGTTAAGCTCTTCCATAAGCGTTTTGATTCTTTGAGCTTCGTCCTTCTTTTGATTAGTCATCTTGTAAGTAAGTAGCGCCTTTAAGTATCTTCTGATAATCTCTTGTCTCGATGCTTCTTTAACTACTTCTTCGTCTATGATGCCCGACTTGATTCTGTTGACACCCATGTCAGTTGGTGATTTGTAGAACTCTTCACCCATAATCCTATCAAGTATCTTCTTTAATATAGGAAAGGCTTGTACGTCTCTGTTGTAATTTACAGAGATCTCGCCATAAGCTTGTAAGTGATATGGGTCGATTTGATTGACGTCACTAAGGTCAGCAGTTGCCGCCTCATAAGCAAGGTTTAGCTCGTGCTTTAAAGGCATGTTCCAAACTGGGAAAGTCTCGAACTTTGCATAACCAGCTTTGACACCGCGTTTGTACTCATGATATAGCTGCGAAAGACATGTAGTCATCTTGCCGCTGCCAGGTCCCGGACCAGTTACCACGATGATTGGCATAGTCGTCTCAATATATGGATGCTTGCCAAAACCATCTTCAGAAAGTATCTTGTCAACGTCATTTGGGAAGCCCTCAGTCTTGTCATGAAGATAAACCCTCATGCCTCTTGCTTCCATGTATTCCTTAAATTTATCAACATTTTCGTCCTTTTTGTAACGGTTGATAACAACGCTGTTGATCTTAATGCCCTTAGCCTTAAGTCTCTCGATAAGTCTGATTGCTTCTCTCTCGTATGTTAGACCAGTGTTGTTGTTGAGCTTGTTTGATATGATGTCTTGAGCGTGTATAGTGATGATGACCTCCATCCTGTCCTTTAACTTTTCAAGTAAAACAGTCTTGACGTCTTCGTCGTAGCCAGGCAAAACTCTTTGCGCGTGCTTGTCGCCGATAAGCTTGCCGCCAAACTCCATATAAAGCTTCTCAAACTTTTCAACCCTCTTAAGTATATAGTCGCTTTGTTCTTTTATATATAATTCATTCGAAAAACCTAGTTTCATCTTTTCACCTCGTTTTGATTATAACATATGAGTAAAATTATTACAATTATTTTTTTGTTAATGGCTTAAGATTTTTGAGAATGGATTTGCCACTCTTATGTAAATGGATTTGCCACTGCAATGAAAGTATTTTTGTGAAATGATTTTTGAAGTAAATTGATTAATGGAAATGGTTTTACACAGATGAATTTAATAAAATGCTTTTAACGCAAAAAAATCTTAGGACAAAACGTCCTAAGATTTTTTCTATAGTTTATTTTATTGAATTATTTGTAAATATATATTTTACTTATATATCCGCTACTGCTTAAAGTTATATCAGCTTTTAAACCTTCAACATATCTGCTGTCTGCATCTCTCAATTCATAAAAATCCCTATAATATCCAGATACATCAGTTTTTCTATCAATATAATAGTCGTTACCATTACTATCTGTTAAATCAATTGAATTGCTACTATTTTTTGACCAAATATATTTGATAGTTATACTTTTGTCATATCCATATCTACTATTATTTCTAAAGTCGCTTGGTTCTTTTTCAGACCAAGTTATTAGTTTTGGTCTACCATTTTTATCACTAACTTTGAAATAATAAGAGTAGCCTTCTGTTATGCCTGTCAATGAAATGCTAGAATCTATAATATAATCTTTACTAGAGTAATTATCTGATACTTCTAAATAAGTACCTCCTTTTCTTGTTACTTTACCATAGATATAATTATCATTGTAGCTATATCCATTGTTATATCTTGAATCAATAACCATAATCTTCTTAATAACGTCTTTATCTTTTTCTAAGATAACTACTCTTGATCCTTCACCTATATCTCTTACTCTTACTCCGCTTCTTGAGTCAAAGTTATCTGCTCTTAAATCGTAATCGTAGTAGTAAGTTTCTCTATCTCTATAACTATTTGTTGAATCTTTTGGATATAATTCTATTTGCCATTGGTCACGGTCTCTGCCTCTACTATTGTTTGAGTAAACGATATATTCGTTGTCAAAGCCGTCGCGAACTTCTATATAAGAAACTTCGTTGTTATATCTAGCGTCTGTTTCGATTTCAACATATACTGAACCTAGTCTTTCTAGTTCGCTGTATGACAATTTACGATCTCTAGAATATTTTCCAGAATTGTATCTGCTGTCATAAATTTCATAATCAGTATCTCTACTTGGTATTCTATAAGTGTTTTCTCTACCATTTAATGAAACTATAGTGATGTCTCTAGAAGTTAATTTCTTTATATAACCCTTGTAATCATCTGATGATGAAGTTACTTCAAGTGTTTTAACAATATTGTTGCGGATAGTTGCCTTAACTTGAACGCCATTCTTAATATCTACTAAATCTCTAGTTCTGTTATTCATAGTGATTGATGAATTAGAATCAACTTTAAATACTCTTGAAACTTTGTTCTTATTATTATCTGTATAAGAAATCTTTATTTCTTTATTTGAGTTGTCAACGTTTGTTACTTCACCTTCAAGGCTGAATTCTACTCCCTTTGCGTTGATTGACTTAGCTTGCATTACTCCTAAAGCTGAGTTAGCTGTAACTGTAACGTTTTGTCCTACTAATAAGCTTGAGATATTGCCAATGCTTCCATCAACTGTGATAACTGTTGATGCATCTACTGAGAATACCTTGCCATTAGCAGTGTTATCGTTTACTAGCATTATAGCTGTGATGCCTGTTACAGAGATTTCCTTGATTGTACCTGTAACTACTGTTGGTGTTGGATTAACTGGATTTACAGGGTTAACTGGATTAACTGGGTTTACTGGGTTTGTATTTTTTGCTTGATATTGAAGTGCTGCGTAAACCATCCTAGCAACTTGTTCTCTCTTAACTGCTTGTCTTGGATAGAAATATCCTTTTCCAGCGCCTTGTGGAGAAATAACTCCTGCATCTATAAGACCAGCTACATGAGCTCTTAAGTGTTCAGGGATGTCTTTTACGTCCTTAAATGGAAGTGCAATAACTGGATCAGTTGATTTAACTCCCATAGCCTTTGCAAAGTATTCTGCAAGATTAACTCTGCTTACTGCTTTGTCTGTTGTGAACATCTTGTTATTCTTAGCTGCTTGAAGTGTCTTCATATCAACTACGCCCTTTGCTAAGCACTTAATAACATTGTCTTGTGCCCACTTAGGAACGCCTAGTGAAACAACTTTGCTTTGCCAAACTTGTCTTGCAGCTACTAAGGCTTGATCATCGTATTGTGTAAGTATAGCTGCAAACCTCATTGCTTCTAAGAATGTGATATTCTTTCTTGGTTTAAATGTTCCATTAGGATAACCTGATATATATCCTTGATTACTCATCTCGTTGATGTAAGTGTATGCCCAATGTGATGTAGGCACGTCTTTAAAAGTTTTTGCACTTGCTGTAGTCATAGGTATAAATGTAATACATAGCATAATAGCAAGTACTAAACTAAATACTCTTTTTAAGTTATTTTTCATGTTTTTGCTCCTTTCATAACTAATCATAAGTAATTACTACTTCTTATGTACTCATTATAACATATAAAATATGAATAAATTATTACAATCTAGTTAAAAATCTGCCTTTATTAAGTAATTATCAATAAAAAAACGTGTTTTGTAACACGAACTTAACATATTAAGCCTCATATATGTAGTATAATATAAGTGGAGTGGTATGCATGAAGAAAAAAATTATGCTCTGCCTCTTTTTTGTCTTAGTTATATTTACTAGTACAAGTCTAAGCGCAACAAGTGTAGCGACTAAGTACAAGAAGAGTGCCGAAGAGCTTAAGTCATACAATATAATACAAGGTGACTCATCAGGCGACTTGATGCTTGATAAGAATCTTAAGAGAGAGGACCTCATAGTTATACTATCGAGGCTTATGAATGATGAAGAAAGAGCGAAAAAGTATAGCTCTGAAACAAAGTTCACTGATCTTAAGAATGCAAGTAAAGTCTACTTGCCTTACATCAACTGGGCTGTTTCGAATGGCTATATACATGGTGTAACGAAGGACAAGTTTGGCTACGGTGACTATGTAACTGTTAGGCAGTATCAAGCGATACTCTTAAGGATACTTGATTATTCATCCGAGGCAAAAAAGTGGGATATGGTCTCTGACTACGCAGTTACTTATGGCCTTATGGATGGTCTTGATCTAAAGCCTGATGACTTTCTTAATCGTGGTGAGATGGCTTTGATGACGACTAACGCACTTAAGACTCCAAAGAAGGGCTCGACGCTCAGCCTATTAAAGGTATTAAACTTAAAAAAATAGTAAACTATAATTAAAACGATTCACATGGTCAAGCAAATTGCTTGGCCTTTTTTGATGCATAAAAAAAGAACAAGTGCTCGTATAAGTACTTGTTCTAAAACGATATATTTAATTAATCTTTATAAGCGTAGTAATACATAGTGATTAGCATCATGCCGCCTGCGATATTGCCAAGTGTAACTGGAAGTAAATTGTGAAACATTGCTGCCATATCAAAGCTGCCACTGATCATCATGCCTATAGGCAAGTAAAACATATTGGCAACGCAGTGCTCGAAGCCTGCTATAACAAAGATTGCTACTGGAAATGCCGATGCAAAGACTTTTGCTGTTATCTCTTTACTTGCTGCACTCAGCCAAACTGACAAGCATACAAGTAGGTTACATCCAATGCCCTTTACAAAGAGCTCGAAAAAGCCTTGTGAAGTCTTCGCGTTAAAGATGTTTACGAAGAGCTCCTTAGTTCCATCGGATAAGATATTTGAATAATAAACTACACATGCAAATAGCAGCGCACCTATAAAATTATATAAATAAACTTTTGCCCAATTAATTATTAGTGAACCTGGCTTAATTTTTTTATCAAGTCTCGCTCCAAACATAAGTATATTGCCTGTGAAGAGCTCTGCTCCGCCAACTACTACAGCCACTATGCCGATGGTGAATGTTAGTCCAACTAGTACTCTTGTTATTTGCGGATTAAAGCCTTTGCCAAGACTATTGACAATTGTCGATGCCGCTCCGCCCATCGCTATATACATGCCCGCTAGAACGCCTAAGAAGAACTGTGAACTCGCTCTTAGCTTAGTCTTATTGACCCCATTAGCCAAGGTCATAGACAGTATCTCTTTCGGGCTGAAATTTTCTTTTTCCATAATAAAACCCCCTAGCTTATATTATACAAGCTAAGAGGTTTCTAGTCAAGATTATAAATTTTCTTTTAAGAATTCTTCAATCTTTTTCACTGCGTCGTCTTCGTCTTCACCTTCGATGATGAACTTAATTGCCTCGCCTTGCTTTGCTTGTAGGCCCATAAGTCCTAAAATCGATTTAGCGTTAACGCATTTGTCGCCCTTTGCTACTTTTACATCGCTCTTGATGGCTGCAAGTAGTTTAACAAGTAGACCAGCTGGTCTCGCGTGTATGCCTATAGGGTCTGTGATTGTGTATTCAAACTCTTTCATGATAACCTCCTATGAATTTATTATTCTGTCTTTTAATTCAAGTATCTGTCCTGGATTGACAGATAGCTTATCAAATTTGTTCTTTATATAAAACTCAGTTAAGTCTGGGTCGCTTCCAAGCTCGCCGCAGACACTGATCTTCACGCCGTTTTTCTTTGCGTTTTCACAAGTCAGCTCCATAAGTCTAAGTATCGCCTTGTGATGAATGTCTCTGTGTCTTGCTATCTTTTCATTTTGTCTATCAACAGCAAGTGTGTATTGAGTCAAATCGTTCGTACCTATACTAAAGAAGCTTACTTCCTTCGCTAGATCATCGCTGATAATGGCCGCCGCCGGTGTCTCAATCATGATGCCTATCTCGATATCTTCGTTAAATGGAATATCTTTTTCTCTAAGCTCAGCAAATATTTCTCTGATAAGCTCTTTTGCCTTTTTCACTTCCCAAATGTCATTTATCATAGGAAGCATAATTTTGATATTGCCGTAGTGAGACGCTCTGATTATGGCTCTGAGCTGCGATTTAAATAATTCTTCGTCATCAAGACATATCCTTATCGCTCTATAACCAAGGGCCGGATTTTCTTCTTCAGGTAGATTTAAGTAATCAACCTTCTTATCCGCTCCTATATCAAAGGTCCTTACTATGACTTCTTTGCCTTCCATCGCCTCAGCAACGTATTTATACTCTTTAAATTGCTCTTCTTCAGTCGGAAGCGAGTCTCTGCCAAGGTATAAAAATTCAGTTCTAAATAGGCCTATGCCCTCTGCACCATTCTTTAAAGCAAGCGGCAAGTCCTTTGAATTACCGATGTTTGCGTAAACACTTATATGCGTTCCGTCCTTGCTAATGGCTTTGGCTGTCTTTAATTTTTCAAGCTCTAATTTTCTTTTTTCTTCTTTTTCTATTCTTTCCTTAACATCTTTTAGCGATTTTTCATCTGGATCAATAATTAATTCGCCTTCATATGCATCTAGTATGGCAGTTTTGCCATCGATGTCTTTGTCAAAAGCGCTATCAAGATTCACAAGCGACGCTATGTTCATAGACTTGGCAAGTATCGCTGTATGTGATTGCGTCGAGCCTTTCACTGTGACTATGGCAAGTAGTTTTTCCTTGTCAATGTTAAGCGTTTGACTTGGCAAAAGATCTTCTGCATACAAAATTACTTTTTCATCAAAATCGTCATCGAAAGCATTTTTAATACCTAAGATGTTTTTGATAAGTCTTTGAGAAATGTCTTTGATATCCTTTGCTCTTTGGCTGAAGTATTCATCGTCCATACTATTAAAAATCATGTAGAATTTTTCTTCAGCAAGGCTTACGGCGTAAGCGGCATTATCTTTTTCTTCATTAATATTACGTCTTATCTCGTCTTGGTACTCGATATCATCAAGCATCATCTTGTGTACTTCGAAGATTTGTGCCTCTTCTTCACCCGCGTCCATCTTTGCTTTTTCAAATAATTTATCAAGCTCATCAATTGATTTTTTTACTGCCGCATCTAATTTAGCTATTTCACTAGCTGTATCAGTAATTTTATCCTTGCAAATATTTATCTTTTCATCTGAAAAAACTTTTATCTTGCCTAAGACAAGACCTTTATTTGCTATAGTTCCTTTAATTGTTTTCATTAAGTTCACCTATTTTTTTGCCTCTTATATATACATCGATTATGTTTAAATCTTTATCAACTACAACAAAGTTAGCGTATTTACCTACTCTTATGCTGCCATATTTATCATAGATGCCAGCTTCTTTAGCTGAGTTAACGGCCGCGGATCTAACAAGTGATTCGAACGGAATGCCGATTGAGTAAGCATATCTGATGCAGTCAAATAAGTTACTTGCGCTGCCAGCTATAGTGCCTGACTCAAGCGTAGCCTTCTTACCTTTTACGTAAACATCTTGACCACCTAGGCTGTACTTACCATCTGATAGGCCTGTCGCCATCATCGAGTCAGATACTAAGATAACTCTGTCGTCGCCAAACATTGCATATATCATCCTTATTACTGATGGATGTATATGAACGCCATCTGTTATGAGCTCAACCATGACCTCAGGGCTGTCAAAGGCTGCTCCGCACACACCAGGGCTTCTGTGTTTGATATCATTAAGTGCGTTGAATAAATGTGTTACTGATTTTGCTCCTAAATCAAAGGCTTCAAGTGCCGTATCATAGTCACAGTCAGTGTGACCTATGGATATAACGACCTCATCAGCTCTTTCTTTGATAAAGTCCTTCGCTCCATCGACTTCAGGCGCTATAGTCACCTTTTTGATTCTATTACTAGAAAGCTTTTGATACTTGTCAAAATTCTCAAGACTCGGCATAGCTAGGTACTTAGGGTTTTGCGCACCAATCTTGTCCTTGGATATATATGGTCCTTCCATGTGCACGCCAATAAACTCAGCGCCCTTAGTTCCATCGTAGTCGCCGATTGCTTTGAATATTCTTTCAAGCTCATCATCTGCTAAAGTCATAGTCGCTGGTATGACTTGTGTCACGCCATTTTGTGCTTCGTACTCACATATCGCTTCTATAGACTCTTTCGTTCCGTCGCAAAGGTCCTTACCAACTGCACCATGAAAATGTATGTCAGTAAGTCCTGGAATGATGTAAGCATCTGAATAATCTTTCACGACATCGTCATTACTATATACAGTAAAGATCTCTCCACTCACAGCAATGTCTCTTCTAATAAATTTACCGTCGCAGTAAACATTAGCTCCTTGTATAAGCATAGTAACACCCCCTGATATTTTCTACTTAATTTAGTATGCTTATATTCATTTTACAATAAATATGCAAATTTTGCAAACAAATTTTTGATTACTAGAGCTTTAATTAGATAAATGTGGTATAATATATATAATAATAGTAATTATTATTAAATTTTTATTAAGGAGGTCATTATTATGATGAAAAAACTTCAAAACCTAGGTAAGGCTTTGATGCAACCAGTAGCTATACTTCCAGTTGCAGCTCTACTAATGGGTATTGGTTATTGGATTGACCCAACAGGCTGGGGTGCTAACAACATCGTTGCAGCATTCTTAATCAAGACTGGTGGCGCTATCCTTGATAACTTAGGAATTATATTCGCAGTAGGTGTTGCTTATGGCCTATCCAAGGACAGGAATGGTGCAGCAGGTCTATCAGGCCTAGTAGCATTCTTAATCGCAACTACACTTCTATCATCAGCAACTGTTGCTATATTTAAAGGAGTAGATGTAGCTGACCTAGCTCTAACTGACGGCTGGCAAAGTATGAACAACAAAAACGTATTCGTTGGTATCATCTCAGGTCTTGTAGCAGCTTATGCTTACAACAAGTTCTATCAAGTACAATTGCCAGATGCATTTGCATTCTTCAGTGGTAGAAGACTTACTCCTATCATGACATCACTTTTCATGATTATAGTATCAGCAATCCTTTACTATGTATGGCCAATACTATATAGCGCTCTAGTAGCCTTTGGTAAAGGCATTGAAAGTTTAGGTGCTATAGGGGCAGGTATTTATGCGTTCTTCAACAGACTTTTAATACCAACTGGACTTCACCACGCATTAAACTCAGTATTCTGGTTTGATATTGCTAATATCAATGATATCCCTAACTTCTTAGGCGGAGCAAAATCTCTTGCAGAAGGAACAGCTGTTATCGGTAAAACAGGTATGTACCAAGCAGGTTTCTTCCCTGTAATGATGTTTGGTCTTCCAGGTGCAGCTCTTGCTATGTATCAAGAAGCAAAACCTGAAAAGAAAAATGTTGCTAAGTCACTACTAGTTGCTGCAGCATTTTCATCATTCTTCACAGGCGTTACAGAACCACTTGAATTCGCATTCATGTTCTTAGCACCAGCTCTATATGTAGTTCATGCATTATTAACAGGTATATCAGTTGCCATCGCAGCAGCTTTCCAATGGACAGCAGGCTTTGGTTTCTCAGCAGGTTTTGTTGACTACTTCTTATCACTAAGAAACCCAGTAGCTAACAAGCCATTAATGTTAATCCCACTTGGATTAATATTCTTCGTTATTTATTATGTAGTATTCAAATTCTGCATCAGAAAGTTCGATCTAAAGACTCCTGGTAGAGAAGATGACGACGTTGAAGTAAAGGCAGAAACTATTTCTAAGCATGATAACTTTGACGAAGTGGCTGCCATCATCATCGAAGGTCTTGGCGGAAGAGAAAATATCGAAGACATTGACTACTGCTCAACTAGACTAAGAACTAGCCTTGTTGATGGAGCAAAAGTTAACGAAGCAAAGATTAAAGAAGCAAAAATTTTAGGACTTATCAAACCTGATAAGGATTCAATCCAAATCATTATTGGACCACAAGTTCAATTCGTTTATGATAAGATTCACGAAAATATTGGTAAATAGTTAATAATTACTATATGGACTCCGATTAAATTCGGAGTCTTTTTTTGTAATATAACTCATTTAGCGCATAAAAAAGACGGGCATCTCTGCTCGTCTTTTGCGTTTATCGCTTAATTTAATTTTCTAAGTAGGCTCTTAATAATTTTTCAGTGCTCTCAATCGCCTTTATATTTGTTCTTTCGATATGATGTGAGGCGTCTGTGCCACAGCCGATGCAAGCGAAGTTTAAATTAAGTCCAGCGACTGCTCCTAGTGAGCCATCTGAGCCATATCTTTGATGAACATCTATGACGTAATCAATATCGTTTTTGATAGCTAAATCTTCAAGCCTGTCTCTAAAGTCGATTGGATAAGGTGTCCTTGAGTCTTTTGCGACTATTGTCACCTTGTCTTCGGCTGAATTATTCTCATAGCTAACTATACCTATGTCAAGAGCAAGTACCTCGTATGCACGCTCTGGTACATAACTAATGCCGTGACCAAGCTCTTCAAAGTTTGTGAAGTAAAACATTGTGTCACATGCCAATTCAATATTCTTCTTAAGAACTTCTTCCATCACATAAATCATTATTGCTGCATGAATCTTGTTATCGATGAAGCGTGATACAAGGAAGTCATCTGTAATTCTTGTGCGCGGCTCAAAGGCAACGAAGTCGCCAACTTTAACGCCACTTGCTAAAGTTTCTTCTTTAGAAGAGCTTTCTATGTCAAGCCTTATTTCAGTCGAGTGCCTTTCTCTTGGAAGAGTTTTTTCTCTTTCGTCCTCCATAGTGTGGACGCTCGCCTTGTTTGGTAAAACTGTTCCAGTCACTACGCCTTTCTTGGCATATACCCTTACTAGCTCACCTTCAAGCGATGCGTACATGAAGCCGCCTATGTTTTCAAATTCACATCTGCCGTTGTCCTTGACTCTTGAAACAATTCCGCCAAGCGTGTCAACGTGAGCAGTTACTATCCTAAGCTTAGATGAATCTTTTCCCTTCAATATAGCATAAAGAGCGTTCTTATTAGTCTTTTCAAAGCTAAGCTTACCTTTGAAATGCTCCTGTATATAAGTATTCACCATCTGACACATGCCCGATGGTGAATCTATTTTGAGTAAATTTTCTGCTATATCGAGGATTCTTTTATTCGACTCCTTCATAGTCTTCTACTTCATAGCCAAGGTCTTCGATAGCTTTTTTAGCTTTTCCTAGATCGAATTCTTCCTTGCTTTCGATATTAACGTGTCCTGATGCGAAATCAGCTGTTACAACGTCAATTTCATCAAATTTTTCTAATGCCTTTTCAATAGCTTCGCTACATCCTTCACATTTCATTCCTTGAACTTTTAAAATTCTTTTCATTACTTAATCGACTCCTTATAAATTGAATTTATGGACTGTTCCATATGTTTATTGAATTCTTCATCTGTCATGCTAGCCTTTGCTCCTTCAGTAAGTGCTCTTGAGAATGATGCAGTGACTTTATGGTTTCTACCAAGTCTTTCGTTAGACTCTTCTCTAGTGTAGCCGCCTGAAAGCGCAACTATCCTTAAGACATTGTCATAATCGTATAATGGTAGATATAGATTGTCTTCTTCAGGTAGTGTTAGCTTTAACATGATGAAGTCATCTTTAGCTAATTTTTCTATATTTTCTTTTAATTCATTTAACAATATCTTTTCTATGTCAGCCTTGTATTCAGCATGTATATCAACTTCTGGTTCTATGATAGGTACAAAGCCTTTTTCGATAATTCTCTTTGCGTAATCAAATTGTTGCTTAACCACTTCTTTGATACCTTCGCAGTTAAATTCTTTTATTACAGATCTCATCTTAGTACCAAAGATGCCTCTTTCCTTCGCTCTATCAAGAAGCGAGTCAAGCTTAGTCATCTCCTTCATAACTTGTACGCCATTTTCCACATCTGCAAGACCTTGGTCAACCTTAACGAATGGTAGTATCTCAAGCTTATTCCATAGGTAATCAGCTGTCTTCATGCCATCGATCTCTCTATCAATAGTTTGTTCGAAAAGTATCGCTCCAAGTATATGGTCTTTATTAAAGCTTGGCGCTTTGATGATTCTTGTCCTCATTTCGTGAACAAGCTTAAACATCTCATCTTCTGATGAGTACTTGTCCTCATCAATGCCATACAGTCTCAAAGCTTTTGGAGTTGATCCACCGCTTTGGTCTAAGGCAGCTATGAAACCCTTTCTGTCTCTAGCGATGTCTAGTTTTTTGCTATCCATAAATTCCCTCCTCAATTCTATTTATATCTTAATCTTAGTGAGTTTGTTACAACACATACCGATGAGAACGCCATAGCAGTTCCCGCAAGCATCGGTGTTAATAGGCCTAGTATGGCAAATGGTATTCCGACCACATTATAAAAGAAGGCCCAGAATAAATTTTCTTTAATAATTTTCATGGCTGCTCGTGAAAGTTCTAGTGCTCTTGCCACTCCGCCGATGGAGTTATTCAAAAGACTTATATCACTCGCCTCTAAGGCAACGTCAGTACCTGAAGCGACTGAGTAGCCAACGTCTGAACTTGCTAAGCTCGGCGCATCATTGACGCCGTCGCCAACCATGGCAAGCTTTGCGCATGATTTTTTAATCTCTTCTATCGCTTTTAATTTATCTTCTGGAAGAAGTTCTGCTCTAAACTCATCTATACCAAGCTTTTGAGCAACGTTTTTGGCGACAGTACTATTGTCCCCAGTAAGCATATAAGTCTTTATGCCCATAGCCTTGATCTTAGCAATGGCTTCTTTACTATCACTTCTTAAACTGTCTTCGATAGCAAAGTAGCTAACGGCTTTTCTATCTATTGCCATGACTATGACAGTAGCGCCCTCATCCAAAAGTTCTTTCATCAGAGCCTTGTCATAATTAATTCCTAGCTCATCAAAATATCTTTCGTTCGATAAAATTATTTCTTTATTATCAAGTTTTGCTCGAACACCCTTTGAGTGAATCGCTTCAAATTCATCAGCTTCAGCATATTCAATGCTCTTATCTCTTGCGTATGAGGATATCGCCTCGCTTATCAAGTGTTCCGATTGATTCTCAGCGCTGTAAGCGTATCTTAAAATTTCTCTATCGCTAAGGGGTGAAGTATTGATAAATTTTGTAAGTGCTAATTTGCCTTCAGTTAAGGTACCTGTTTTGTCAAAGCAAACAGCATCGACTTTGGCATTTGCCTCCAAAACTTCGCCAGACTTAATAAGTATACCTCCTTGAGCTGCTCTGCCTGTCGCAACCATGATGGCTGTAGGCGTTGCAAGACCCAAACTGCATGGGCAAGCGATAACCAAAACGCTTATCGCGTTAATGATACCTGTATTTGCATCCTTAAATATAGTATAAATCAAAAATGTTAAAAATGCAATAGCCATTACTGCCGGAACAAAGATGTTGGCAATCTTATCTGCTAATCTTTGTACTGGCGCCTTCGAGCTCGCCGCGTCGTCAACCATCCTTATGATATTGGCAAGTGTAGTATCATCGCCGACCTTAGTAACTTTAAATTTAAAAGTGCTTGGTCCATTAACAGTTGATCCGATAACTGCGTCACCCACAGTTTTATTCACAGGAAGGCTCTCGCCTGTTATCATCGCTTCGTTAATTGATGCTTCGCCCTCAATGATTACGCCATCTGAGGCAAGTCTTTCGCCCGGTCTAACTAGAACTACGTCATCTATGTCAAGCTCGTCTATGCTAATGGTTTTTTCTTCGCCGTCCCTAATTACAGTTACTTCATCAACTTTTAATCTTTGTAATTTATCAACAGCTTCATTAGTTTTGGCTTTTGCCTTTGCCTCCATAAGCTTACCTAATAAAACTAATGTAATAATAACAGCCGATGACTCAAAATATAGATGCGGATTAGCTATGGACATATTGTAAATACTATATAGATAAGCCGCAGTCGTACCCATGGATACAAGCACATCCATATTAAAGGTTTTGCTTCTTAATGAACTTATGGCTCCCTTATAAAATCTGTGTCCGCCAAATATTTGCACAAGCGTTGCGAAAGCAAATTGCCATTTGGCGTCTGCATAAAAAACGTGTATATTTGCCATGTGTAAGAACATCACTGAAAAAAGTGGCAGAGCAAATATTAATGAGATGATAAAGTCACGCTTAAGACTTTTTATCTCTTTTTCTCTAAGCTCTCTCTCCTTTTCTATATCGCGGCTCTCTTGATAATAGCCAGTGAAGCCCGCTCTTGAGATGACTGCCAAAATATCGTCACGAGTTATGACATTTTCGTCATAAATGACTCTCGCTCTATTCGACGATAAATTTACATTGGCTCTTGATACGCCATCTTTTCTTGATAAAACTTTTTCAAGCCTTGCTGAACAAGCAGCGCAGCTCATTCCTTGTATTAAAAAATTGTCCTTCATATAATCACCATAAATATTATACCCAATTTTGTGGTATAATATTTATAAGAAAGGTTGTGATTTTATGGACGCAATAGAAATGCTATTGACAAGAAGAAGTATAAGAAAATTTAAGACTGATGAAGTGCCTCGTGAAACACTTGAAAAGATAATCGAGTGCGCAAAGGCTTCACCAACTGGCATGAATAAACAAGAAAGACTTTTTACTGTTGTGACTAAAGAATAGGATATACAAAGACTAGCAGCTGCCATTGCAAAGTCGCTTGATAGAGATGATTATCACATCTATTATGCAAAGGCTTTAATCATAGTGACTGTGCCAGAAGATTTAAAATTGGGCGACGCAGACACATCAACTGCTATGGAAAATATTTACTTAGCATCTCACGCGCTTGGACTTGCTTCTGTTTGGATCAATCAATTAAGAGGCAATAAAGACGAAGGCGTTAGAGAAGTTTTGTCTTCATTTAAAATACCAGCTAATCACATATCTTATGGAATGATGGCTTTGGGCTACGCTGATGAAGTTCCTAAGGCAAAAGAAAGAACAGAAAAGGTAGTTTATCTATAATGAGAAAGACTATAGGCTTTATTAGCGACACACATGGCGGCATAGACGAAACGCTTAGGGCGCTTGATGTGCTTAAGGACTGCGACGTTATCTATCACCTAGGCGACGTTTTGTATCACGGCCCTCGAAACGCTCTTCCAAATGATTACAATCCAAAAGATTTGGCCTCGTATTTAAAGAAGCGTAACAATATAATCTACGTTCGTGGTAATTGTGATAGCGACGTCGATCAAATGGTTATAGAGAAAGATTTAACGCAAAAGGCTCGTGTAGTTGATATCAATGGACTTAAGACCCTACTGATACATGGCTACGAAGAGACAGAATTTGCAAGGATCCAATACGCAAAAGACTCAGGCATCAAGATGATAGTTACTGGTCACACACATATAAAGGTCTTAGATGAAAAGGACGGCATCATCTTATTGAACCCTGGATCAACAACTATACCAAAAGATGGCAAGGCATCCGTTGCCAAGATGGATGATGAAAAGATTATGCTCCTAGACATATATACTGGGGAAATATTAAAAGAGATAAAATACTAAATTACAAAAAAAGAAGTCTACGATTAAATTACGCAGACTTCTTTTTCTTTATTAAAAATTTTAGAAAAAGCATTAAATTAATTACTATTAAAGCAATTATTGATATTTGCTTAAGTAAATCTATGCCTATATCTATATGCACCGCTTCCCTTAGCTCATAGATAGTTCTTGCGAATTTGCCAAGTAAAAGTATTCCTGCTATGGATATAAGCTCAATAATTAAAAATGTTTTTTCATTTACTTTGCCTAATAATGAAGCCACGATAGCAATTGCAAGGCACACGTAGTATATATACCTCGAGTGCACTCTCATGTCAAGCCAAAGGTTTAAACTAACTAGGCTCGAGATAAAAGCCGCAGCTAAGATAGCTCCAGCTATGGCTAAAAGTAAGTTAAAGACTCTTTTCAATTATTTTACTGTGTATGTTATTGCTACTGGAGTTCCATCTTCAGGTGCTTTGTCAGCATCTACAGAAAAAGAAACTTCTTTTGTTTCTTCAATAGCACCTAATGGGTATTCGCCGTTACTAGTGATACCAACGAAGCAAGAGTCAAGACAAGAGATACAGCCAGTGTTGTATTCTTTTGATGGATCAATGTTTCCTGAGAATCTCATGTCAATAGCTTTTCCGTTAGAATCTTTAACTACATCGTCAATACCTACTGATCCTTCTTGACCTTCCCAAGCAAGAGTAAGTTCAAGCTTAGATCCTTCAGACTTAGTTGTAGCAGCGTTATCAGCGTTCATGTTATTACCAGCTTCAGCTCCTACTTCTTCTAAAGCCTTGTAGAAGTCTTCTGGAGATACATAAGATGAGAAGATTGACATATCGCTTAGCTTACCATCTTTGTAGATTGCCAAGTGTCTTGTTGCTTCTGTTTCGAATTTTCCGTTGTACTTAGTATAGATAGTTACGCTCTTAGCGTCTTTGTCTATCTTGATAGGGTTTTCTTCTGAAACACCAGCTATAGTGCCTTCTGCATCTGCAGTTTCAGTATTTTCATCATCAGTTTTTTCTTCTGTGTCAGTTGTATCAGCTGTTTCAGTTGATTCAGCTGTCTTAGTGTCTTCTGTCTTATCTGTTGTTGTGTCTGTTTTTGGTCCGCAAGCTACTAATAATAATGAAACCATCAATAGCATTGCTAAAAATTTAATTTTTTTCATTTGCTTTTTTCTCTCCTTTTATATAGCTTTTCTAAAATTAACACATTTACTATTATAACACTTATTTAGATAGTTTTACATTGAAATATTTTATACTTTTTTATCCATTTTTATAAAATTTTCAATATTAAATTACTTATTGCTAATATTTTACGCATGAAAAAAGGACCCTTATGAGTCCTTTTTATAAATATATTAGCTCCTTTTAAATATGTCCACTACTTTGGATATAATATTTTCAGCTACACTTTTAGATTTCATCTTTTTATCATAGATGGAATCTTTTACATTGCCTATAATGCCATTGACAGCTGAGTAGGCGTTGTTAGCTGTGCTTGAAACTTGTGATGTGATTTTGTTGACAGTGTTTACCGCGCTATTAGTAATACCCATAGCTGTATTTGTTAGTTTAGAAACATCTGATGTAACACCGTTAATGTTGCTCATTATACCTGATATATTAGGTTTTAATTCTGTAACTAAAGTGCTTACATCATCTGTAACGCTCTTTATGTTTGGACCAAGGTCTCTAACTAAACCTTTGGCTTCGACTGTCATCTCTTTGATATCTGGTCTAATGTCATCAACTAGTCCGTTTACATTGTTTGTAATACCATTGACATTGTTCATCACTTCAGGTAATTTAGCTACTGTTTGGCCGATGTTAAGTCTGTTTTCTTCCATCATGCTCTTCATAGTGCTAATAGTTGAAGCGATCTTAATGAATAGATAAGCTAATGAACCTAGTGCTGCGATACCAAATACTATAAGCACACATTGTAAAATATATTTTGCGTCCATTAAATCACCTATTTCCCGATATTCTTAACTGCGTTTTCTACGTCCTCTTTAATTTCATTAGCCTTTTTAACTGCTTCGTCTTTTGTCTTTTCAGCAGCATCTTTAGCTTCGTCAATCTTTTTGTTTGCTTCGCGTTCTAATTCATCAGCTTTTTTAGCTGCTTCATCTTTTACTTCATCGACCTTTTTAGCTGCTTCATTTTTTAATTCTTCAGCTTTTTTAGCTGCTTCGTCTTTAATTTTACCAAAATCTATGCCCATCTTATCACCTATTTCTTAGCCTTTTCTACTTCTTTTTCTACATCCTTTTTAACGTCATTAGCTTTCTTTTCTACTTCTTTTTTAGCATCGATAACCTTATCTTCAGCTTTGTCTTTTAGTTCTTTTGCTTTGTCTTCTGCTTCTTCTTTAAGTTCTTCAGCTTTTTGTGCTGCTTCATCCTTAAATTCTTTAGCTTTTTCCATAGCACTTTGTCCTAATTCTTTAGCTCTTTGAGTTGCATTTGCTATGCCGTCTTTCATGTCATTATAAGTTTCTTTGCTCTTCTTAGCTATCATTTCTCTAGTTTCTTCACCGCTTCTTGGTGCAAATAGATAGCTTGCTGCAGCACCTGCTGCTAATCCTAATAAAGTACCCATGGCAATGTTGCCAGCGTTCTTCATTCTTTCTTTTCTTTCCTCTTCTCTAGCTTTTGCTGATATGAAATCAAATAATCCCATAATATCACTCCTTTTTTTTATTTTTTACTATTAATTATATACCCACTAAGTGAAGTAATAAAACATAAACATTAAAAAAAAAGAAAAACTAATCGCAATCAATTAGTTTTTCTTCATATATCCTTATATATTATTTGTCATATTGAAGCCTATATAAGTCGTAGTAAAGACCCTTCTTATCAAGAAGCTCTTGATGTGTACCCTCTTCTCTGATTGTACCGTTCTTAATAACTAGTATCTTATCAACGTGTTGTATAGTTGACAGCCTATGCGCTATGGCGATAGACGTTCTTCCCTTGATAAGTTTCTTCACTGCGTCTTGAATTAATAGCTCCGTCTCTGTATCGATGTTTGCTGTTGCCTCATCAAGTACAAGTATCTTCGGTTCATAAACAAGTGTTCTTGCAAAACTTAATAGCTGCCTTTGGCCTGATGATAAGGTCGACGCCCTCTCCATAACGGGTTCATCGTATTTGCCTGGTAGTTTTTGTATAAATGAATCAGCGTTTACATACTTCGATATTTTAATAATCTCTTCGTCAGATATATCTTTATTCAGCTTGATATTGTCTCTTATAGTTCCCGAGAATAAAAATACGTCTTGAAGAACGACTCCTATGTTCTTCCTTAGATCTTCTTTTCTAACATCGTTTATGTTTATGCCGTCGATTAGTATCTCGCCTTCATCTATCTCATAGAACCTTGTTAATAGTGATATGATAGACGTCTTACCCGAACCAGTTGGTCCAACAAGGGCAACCGATTCACCTTTCTTAATCTTAAATGAGATGTTTTTAAGAACTGGCTCACCTTCAATATAGCTGAAGCTAACGTTTCTAAACTCGATTTCGCCTTGAATATCATCAAATGGCACTGGATTTTCAGGATTTTTAATTTCGCTATCATCATCAAGTATCGCAAAGACCCTTTCAGCTGAAACCATAGCCGATTGAGTGATATTATACTTTTCTGTAAGGTCCATGATAGGCATAAAGAATTTCTTTAAGTAGTCAATGAAAAGGTATAGCATACCAAAATACATGGTCTCATTCAAAACTTCTTTCGCACCGAAGTAGATTAGGCTCGCGATGGCTACGTTTCTAATGATGTCTATAGATGGTCTATATATTGAGAATATCTTTACCCTTCTAAGCATAGTGTTTCTGTAGTCAGCATTTGCTTCATCAAACTCTCTATTAATTTTATTTTCTTTACCAAAGATATGGATTAGCCTCATACCTGAGATGTTTTCGCTTAGTTTTGAGTTTATTAGCGATAATTTCTTTCTCGATAGTGCAAGTATCTTTCTGATCTTGCCTCTAAAGAATATTGAAATCGCAAATATGAATGGCAGCGTTATAAAGCTTAGTAAGCTTAGCTTTAAATCCATTGACAGCATAAAAATCATGATGCCCGCAAGCATGAAGATGTCTTTAAACAGTGTTATCATAACGTCTGAATACATTTCACTGATTGCTTCTATATCATTAGTTAGCCTTGTGGTTAGTCTGCCTATTGCGTTTCTATCGAAAAAGCTTAGGGACCTTGATATGATATGGTCATAAACTTCAGTTCTCATACTGTAAATCATCTTTTGCGATGCTATAGTGATGGACATCGTTTGTAAATAGTCAAGAACAAAAGTTAATATTATTGTTATTAAAAAGTATAAGCTTAATTTGTTTATGGCTTTAAAGTCTTTGTCTCTATATGCCTTATACTCAGACATTGGCACTTCATAGACAGGGCTCTTTGTCTCGTCACCTGATTTATAAAGGTAAGCACTGCCATTTTCCTCTTTTAAATGATAGGCTCCTTTGTCTTCAAATTTTGCCTTTTCTTCTTTACTAAGATCAGTCTCTCTAATGAAGTAGTCTATGCCATCTTTCATATTATCCTTAGTATATTTGATACTCAAAGTGTGTTCAGTCGCCTCTGGGTACTCATACATCTTGATGTTTTCGACTTGTATGTGCTCATCTATGGCAACCTTGATTAGATAAGGGCTTACAAGCGCTAATCCTGTTAACACGACTATCATTAGGAAGGTTAATATAAGCTGGAATGTATATGGCCTTGCATATGAGAGCATCCTTCTAAAGGTGTTTTTAGAGTTTTTGCCTTGATAATTAATATCGTCTATGTTTCTTTCCATTACTCATCACCTCTATTTATCTTTTGCTCTAGTAATTGATCTTCATATAATTTATTGTATCTGCCGCCAAGTGAAACAAGCTCATCGTGTGTACCTCTTTCAACTATAGCTCCGTCCTCAATAAATAGTATTTCATCAGCATCTTTTATAGTCGAAACTCTATGTGAAATGATAATTTTTGAAACGTCTGCCTCGTCTGTGTTAAGATTTTTTAGTATCTCTTCTTCAGTTTGTGTATCTACTGCAGATAGAGAGTCGTCCATGATTAGAACATTCTTTTCCTTTGCCAAAGCTCTCGCAATTGATACTCTTTGCTTTTGTCCGCCAGATAGAGTTACGCCTCTTTCGCCTAAGATAGTGTCAAAACCATCTTTAAACTCTATAATGTCATCGTATACGCCAGCAATCTTCGCGTACTTTTCTATCATCTCGTCATCAAGCTCGTGCTCGTAGTGAAACTCAATATTTTTCTTAACAGTTTTTGAGAATAAAAAGTCATCTTGCGGCACATAAGAAATATTTTCTCTTAAAGAATTAAGTGTTACGTCCTTAACTTCATGACCATCAACAAGTATCTCGCCCTCATTTATATCATAAAGTCTAAGAAGTACGTTAACTATACTTGACTTGCCGCTACCAGTTCTGCCTAGTATGGCAAGTGTCTTACCTGGCTCTATCTTAAAGCTTATGTCTTTAAGTGCATATGGCAGCTCAGGTGCATATTTAAATGAAACGTTTTTAAATTCAATATTGCCTTTTATTTCATCTAGCTCGATAGCGCCTTCTCTGTCAACAATTTCTGGCTCTGTCCTGAATATATTTGTCAGCCTATCCATGGACGCGGCGCCTCTTTGCATGAAGACTATAACCATGCCAAGTGCTCTTGCTGGCCACATCATAAGTCCTAAGTAAGCGTTAAATGCAATGAAATCACCTAGAAGCATAGTGCCCGCCATAACTTCTTTTGCTCCGAAGAATAAAAGTAGCATGTAACTAATATTGCTTAGTACATGAATGAATGGATTGAAAAAGCTTTGTAATTTTGCTAATTCAATATTTTTATTATAATAATCTTGATTATCTTCTCTGAATAATTTTGCGTTCTCTTCTTCTTGTCCAAAGGCTTTTATAATTCTGATCCCTGAAAAGTTTTCTTGAGCTCTGTCAGTGATTTTACCATATTGAGCTTGAACAGCTTTGAAACGCGAATGAATAACACCACCAAACCTCATTACTATGAGTATAATTAGTGGTATAGTGAATAAAACTTTTGATGCAAACAAAACATTTGTTGTTTTTATCATCATAACAAGGTTTAGTATAAGTAAGAATGTTGAGTCAATAAACATGATGATGCCTTGACCAAGAGTCATCCTAACAGCGTTGATGTCGTTAGTTGCAAGACTCATTAAGTCACCTGTTTTGTGCGTATTAAAAAAATTTTGAGAAAGACTTGTGAGTTTCCAAAAGAAATCTTTTCTCAAATCATAATCAACTCTCATCGAGTTACCAATAATAAAGTTTCTCCAAAAATATCTCGCAACAGCAACCATCAGTCCTGTAGCTATGGTTAAGAGTGCATACTTAGTAGCAGACTTCATAGTCAAGACTCCCCTTTGATAGTCGTTTGCGAAGTACTTAAGTATTTGTGGTATATATAGCTGAACAATGTCTATAAACAGCAAGAATAATATACCTAAAATATACTGAACTTTGTACTTTCTAAAATACTTTAAAAGAGGTTTTAAAGATTTAAACATAGCTCTCCTCCTTAAATGTTTCGTGTTACTAAATATTGTATCACTCCTTGACAAAATAATCAAGGAGTGATTAAATGTTTTTTATTAATTATTACAAATGTATTGGATATGGCCTTCTCTTCTTATAAATATATAAGTACTTAAAGCCTTTTTCCTTAAGATACTTTTCTGCGTCCTTTATGCCATAAGCAAGGTCTTCGGCGTAGTGAGCGTCTGAACCAACTGTGATTAGCTCGCCTCCTAAGGACTTATACATATCAAGTATCTCATCTTGCGGATGAAAGCTCTTCATATCATAGCGAAGTGCAGCTGTATTTATCTCAAGCGCCTTACCCTTATCTACTAGTACTTTTAGTATCTCGTAAACAAGCTCCTTAGCTGCATCAGAAAATTCATAGTCGATGTCTTTGAATTTGTAATACCTGTCGATAAAGTCTATGTGTGCGACTGAGTCGAAGCTGTCAAAGCGTTTCACTACTTCTAATAGCTCTGTATAGTAACGCACTTGACCTCTTTCGTAATCACTTTCAAAGCTCTTCTCTCTAGAGAATATCCTTTCGCCATCGATGCTGTGAATTGAGCATAAAATGAAATCAAAAGGGTTTTTGCTTAGCTCATCATATTCATCTATTAAACCAAGTTGAAGACCAAACTCAGCTCCTTTTAAGACTTCTATCTCATTAATATATGTGTATTTTAATTTGTTTATCTCTTTTATATAGTCCTCAATATTAAAAAGGAAGTTTTTACTTTTGTCTTGGTCAAGTGAAAGGTCTATGTGATCAGTAAAGCATATAGCTTTCAAACCCATCTTTATAGCCTCTTTGACCATGTCCTCCGGCGGGACCTTGCAGTCAACTGAAAAATTTGAATGCAAATGAAAATCGTACATCTATGCCTCCTATAAAAATTTATCTTTTAGATTGTTCCAATAAATATTCTTCGAAAATACTATCCTATATATCTTCTTGTAGCTCAGGTTTATCTCTATGCTAGTGACGTTTTTGAAGATACGTTCTTCGCCATCGTTAAGAAGTATGATCTCTCCTTCATATCTCTTCTTTGGCTCTAATCTTATAATAAAGTTTGGTGGAACGATGATTGAGTTTTGTAAAGACCTAAAAGCTTTTGAGTTAATGGGTGCGAGCGGAGTCATCTGTATGCACTCAAGCTTTGGATGCACTACGCTACCTCTAACTGAGTAGTTATATGCAGTGCTGCCAGCTGGTGTTGAAACTATAAGCCCGTCGCCAAAAAATCTTTCCAAGTAATCAGAATTTATAAATACATCGAGTTCAACGGCCTTTGATTTGTTTGCTTTAACAACCATCTCATTAACTGAATATAGTTTTGACTCGCCGCCTTCGTAGTGAACGCTTGTCTCTATTAAGTGCAGTGACTCTTGTTTAAACTCACTCTTTATATAATTTTCGACAAATTTATCTACGTCATCAATAGAAAGCTCTTGAAAAAAACCTAAGTGGCCTGTATTGAAGCCAACAAAAGGCACTTCGGGAAAATCATTTTCATGAACACTTCTTAAGAAGGATCCGTCTCCACCTATAACGATGGAAAGTTCAGCCTCATTACTAAAGTCTCTCGTAGTAACAAAGCCGCGCGCATCAAGCTTTTCTTCAAGCTCAAGCAAGATCTTTTTACTAAGCTCATCATCCTTTGCGAGTATATTTATAATTCTCTCACTCATTTCTTCACCTCTTATAATTATTAATTATACAACAAATAGAGTAATTTTTCAATGACTTAAGCCATCTACTTGTAAAAGCTAGAAAAATATATTATAATTTATTTAGGTGATAAAGTGATTAACGATGAATACAATGTGAGCTTTGTCGCTAAGAGGTCTTATGATAAGATGAGTGAAATGATAGATGAGCTCAAAATATCAAAAAGACTTTTTAGACGAAGCTACTTAAATAAAGACATATATGTAAATGAAGAGTTTAGGCGCAAGGACCTGCCAATCATTAAGGGCGAGGTCTTAAGGATACATATGCCCGAGGAGGAGACTCAAGCTGATGACTTTAGCAGCGACATCGATATAGTTGACGAGACCATTGACTACATGGTCATCAACAAAGAGAAAAACATCCTCGTTCATGAGACAAAGAACAATCAAGGAAACACGCTTTACAATGCACTGATCAATTTATTTCAGTCGCGTGGCCTTAAAAGGCGCGTTCGCCTTGTCAATAGGCTTGACATGAACACGACAGGGCTGATGGTGGTCGCTAAAAATCCATTTGCCCATTACAATCTAATGCAGCAGATGGAAGATGGCAGCTTTAGAAAAAAGTATCACGCTGTAGTTGATGGATCTTTTCCTTATGATGAGATAGTAGTTCAGAAGAATATCAAGACCGACGAGAATGATCACATTAAGAAGATGATCTGTGACGATGGCGATGGTGATTACGCGAAAACCATATTCAAGAAAGTTATAAGCGGCGAAAAATACTCCATAGTCGAAGCTGAGCTCATTACTGGTAGAACGCATCAGATAAGGCTGCACCTAGCCTACTTAGGCTTTCCTATAGTTGGCGACACGCTATATAATGAGAAGACTTATGACGGCGTAGATAGACAATTGCTTCACTCCTTTGAGATAAGCTTTAATGACCCGAGGACTAATGAGGAAAGGCACTATGAAGTGAGTGACCACGCTGATATAATAAAATTTTCTAAAAAATTATCTAATTTCCTTGCATTTTAAATGCGTTTGCTATATAATATAGTTAAGATATCCTGTAGTGACCGCTTTTCATATTAATTTAACCGACAATAATAATATGGGACTGTGACGTTTTACAATTGATAATATGCCTTAAGTGGACATTAGATATTGTAGACAACGGACCCACCTCGTATATGCGGGGATAAATTACTTATGAAAAACGGCACATAATGGGATTACATATCAAAAGAGTCAAGCGATTTGCTTGACTCTTTCTTTGTATATGCTCTCTCGTCTTATATCAAATACAAAAGGCTCTCACATTGGAGAGCCTTATCTTTTATCTATAGCATTTCTAGAAACGCTTCGATTCTTGTGTTTAATTGGCCCAAGTCTGATTTTGAATAATCAGTTTCTACTTGGATATAAGAACGGCTCTCTTGATGAGAGCCTAATCTTTTATCTATATCATTTTGAGATATAAGAACGGCTCTCCGCACGGAGAGCCTAATCTTTTATCTATAGCATTTCTAAGAACGCTTCGATTCTTGTGTTTAATTGGCCCAAGTCTGATTTTGAATAATCAGTTTCTACTTGGATATAAGGAGTTTTCTTTTCTTTTGTGACAAAGTCTCTTATGGCCTTTGTTTCTACTTGGAATGGCGTACACGCTTGAAGCTGCATATCTACTACACCATCGACTTTGTAGTCGTCTATCATTCTTGATAGAAGATTTAATCTTGGTGTGTTAGGACTAATGCATGCGCAGCCAATATTTAGATACTTCTTAGCAAGTGCATCATATATGTCTGGATTGTCTAGGTCAACGTTTTCATCGATTGCCTTAGCTCCCCCACAATTTTCATAAGCAACTACAATTCCACCGTTATTTTCAACAGCTTCAATAACTTTTTCAGTCGCTCCACCTATTGGGCAGCCTGTTATAAGTATCCTCTTTTTGCCAGTGATGCGCTTGTTCTCGCTTAGGACTTTTTCCTTAAGCTTTTTAAGTTCATCAGGCACTGCCTTCTTGTCGAATTCAAATTGCACTCCATTTAAGACGTGCCACAAGTCTAAACCCATGATAGGAAGTTCATCGGCTTTCATTATGCCATAAAAGTCTTTAACAGCACTTCTCTCAGCATTTTTGATTACAGTTGCTTCTCTAAGTTTTTCTTCTGTTATCTCTACACCAAACTCTTTTGATACGTAGTCAGCAAGTTTTTTTATTTCAGCCGTCCACAACTTAAGGCTCTCTTCGGATCTCTTTTGTGGTAGCTCCATTACATAAACGTTTTTAACCTCGCCTAAGTACTCATACATCTTCTTCTTGCCATCGCAAGTCGTTTCTCCGACTATAAGGTCTGAGAAATAGAAGAAGGGACACTTATCTGTAATGGCAAAGCCATAGCTTGCCTTGATAAGCGGGCAAAGGTTTGTCGGTAGATCCTTTTCAGCATCTTTGATAGTTTCATCAGATGTCGAACAAAGTGATACAGATGTCGCACCTGCTGCAAGAGCTATCTCTTGCGGGAAAAATGTGCAGAATATGCCTATGACTGGTATGTTTTTATCCTTAATCTCTTTAACTTTTAAAAATGATTCTCTTCTCTTATCTTTAAATTCATCAAAAATTTCAGGTAATTCTTTTCTAATGTTTATCACGATATTCTTCCTCTCTTTAGGTTATTATGTCTATATTTTACTTTGCTTCTTCTGGTTTGTCAAGTTCAAAATTCCATCCAGTCTTAAGGTCAGCGTATCTAACAAAGATTGAAAGTACTGCGAATACTAATAGTATCATTGGGTACCAGACGTATGGAACTAACTCAACTGGTGATACTGCTCCTTCAGTAAAGCCTGAAGCGATAAGTATTTGTGCGCCATAAGGGATAAGACCTTGAGTTATACAGCTGAACATATCAAGAAGTGATGCTGATCTTCTAGGGTCAACTTTGAATTTATTAGAAATTCTCTTAGCGATAGGACCGCAGATGATGATCGATACAGTGTTATTAGCAAGAGCAGCGTTTGAGATCATTGTTAATAATGCAGTAGATAGTTCTGCTGAGTTTTTACCCTTAGCCATTCTAGATATTCTAAGTACTAGCCATTCAATACCGCCGTTTGCTCTAACCATAGCAGCAAGACCACCAGTTAACATTGAAAGTAAGAAAATTTCAAATTGTCCTGAGAAGTCGGCAAAAATGTTTTGGCAAAGTTCAAGTCCATTGTATGAACCAGTTGCAATACCAACGCCACCTGCAAAAACGATACCTAGTGTTAATACAACAAATACGTTAACGCCACATAGAGCAGCTATTAAAACGAATAGATAAGGTAAGATTAGTACAAAATTGTAGCTTAAGTCATCAAAATGAACTGGTCCACTTGTTCTACCAACTATTAATAAAATAATAATTGTAACGATTGCAGCTGGTAATGCTACTTTGAAGTTTGCTCTAAACTTATCTTTCATGTTAACGTTTTGTGTTCTAGTTGCGGCGATAGTTGTATCAGAAATAATAGATAAGTTATCACCAAACATAGATCCACCTACTAGTGCACCTAAAACTAAAGCTACTGGTAGGCCTGCTTTTTGAGCGATACCTACAGCGATAGGACCAACTGTAACTATAGTTCCAACTGAAGTACCTGTTGCAATTGCTAAGAAGCAAGCGATTACGAATAAACCTGCTGTTATGAATTGAACTGGTATTATGCTTAGACCTAAGTTTACAACTGAGTCAACAGCTCCTGATGCCTTAGATAGTGTTGCGAATGCACCAGCTAAGATGTAGATTAAGCACATGATGATGATGTTGTCATCGCCACAGCCCTTAACGAATACATCAAATTTCGAGTCTATCGAACCCTTAAACATTATAAAGGCAACGATAGTACCAATAAGTACGGCGATAGGTGATGGTATTTGGTAGAATGCCATTTCTACACCCATCTTGTCTAAAATGATTCCTGATAATAAGAAAAAACCTATAAATACTATGAAGGGTATCAGTGCCCATCCATTAGGTTTGATTGATGATTGTTCGTCCATCAAAAATTCCTCCTACTTTTTAATTTATATTTAATAACTCCTTAGCAGCTTTAACGGCTTCGATAGCGTCTATAGTGTATTTGTCGGCGCCAATCTTGTCCGCGAACGATTGTGAGATAGGTCCTCCGCCTATCATAACTTTATACTTATCTCTTAGGCCTTTTTCTTCAAGTATCTCAACAACCCTTCTCATATTTCTCATAGTTGTCGTCATAAGTGTTGACATGCAGATGATTTCTGCGCCATGTTCTTCGGCTGCGTCAACAAATTTATTAACTTCAACGTCTCTACCTAAGTCTATAACTTCAAAACCTTGAGTTTGGAACATTGTTTTAACTAAGTTCTTACCAATGTCGTGTGTATCCCCTTCAACTACACCTATGACTATAGTGTGATTGTGCTCTAGCTCGTTCTTTTCAAGGTGTGGTTTTAATACATCAAGTGCATTGTTCATCGCATCAGAACAAAGTAATAGGTCTGTTACGAAATATTCCTCTTCTTGAAAAGCGTCCCCCGCCCTTTTCATTCCGGGAACTAAACCATTGACAATAGCATCAAGCGCATCATAACCTTCATCAAGGTAATCTTGTGCGACCTTTGCAATCTTCTCGTCTTCATACTCGTAGACATAATCGTCTAGAATTTTGTAATACTCTTCTCTTGTCATATTTGCCTCCTATTTAAAATATGAGCAGTCGATAAAGACTTTTTGGTAGTTTTCATCATAACTTAGCTCCAAAAACTTTATCTTCTTGCTTAAACTTAAAAGATTTTCCCTCTTCTTCTTTGATAATACTACGCTGATCGCGCCATCAAGCGATGTATTTTTAAGATAAGAGATCTTTTCTTCCGCTATATTTGGTATAAAATACGTATCTACTAACATGTCCTTTGATAAGTGATAGCCAAATTGGCCCGCGATGTATAAGTCATCCACTTCCTCAGCCGTCATGCCAAGCTTGTTAAATAGTAAAACTATCCCTGACATAATCGCGCTCTTCGATAGCTGAATGTTTCTTATATCCTTTTTAGTGATATATACCTCGCCTAAATCGATAACGGTCTTGCCATCGATATCCTTTAAGAATGGCCTTCGCTTGTCATCTTCAGCAAGGTCCCCTAGCTTTACTAGTCTTCCTCTATAGTCGATGAGGCCTATCTTTAAGGCTTCACGAATGACAGCCAAAACGCCCGAGCCGCAAATGGATTTTGCCTTTTCTTTTCCAATTACGACGATATTTTTAGTCCCATTATCAAGATCAAAGAAAACATTTTCAATCGCGCCTAGCTCAGCTCTCGAGCCAAACTCTATGTTCATACCTTCAAGTGCTGGCCCAGCGGCGCAGCTACTAGCGTAGTACTTATCCTTATACTTAAGCACTAGCTCTGTGTTTGTGCCTATGTCTATAAACATGATGTTTTTATCAATATTTTCTATATCGATATGATTAACACCGCTAAGTATGTCAGCGCCAACATATGACGAGATTGATGGTATAGTAAAGGCTTTAGTGTACTTACCAAGCTTCATACCTATCTCTTTTGCATCTATCTCAAAATTAAAGTAGCTGACTATCTTGTATGGCGCTATGCCAAGGCTGGTCGGGTCGACGCCCATAAGTATATGCATCATAACTGAGTTAGCTGAGAAGATGATTTCATATAAGCTGTCTATATCAAGCTTGTACTTTTTAAATATTTTTAATATGTTTTCTTCTATGGCCTTTGTGATTTGCTCTTGCATCTTATAAAGGTTTTCCTTTAGGTCGATGGCGGCGCTCATCCTTGATAAAACGTCAAGTCCGAAGCTTATTTGCGGATTGACAAAGGATGCTCTTTCAATGACTTTGCCATGAGTAATATCAAGAACTGATATGGCAACGCTTGTAGTGCCTATATCGACGGCTGCGGCATATATCTTGTCATCAGCTTTGTCGCGTATGGCAATCACTTCATCGTTTAAATATATCGCGTGCTTCTCGCCCTTTGAAAAATTTGTATTTTTCAAAACATTGAAGGAGATCTGGCCAAAGACTTTCTCGTACTCATCTTCCCACGAAGTGTCGGTGTCTCTACTATCTTCAAAGACATGAGTCTTCATAGTAAGTACTGAATCACTCGCATCAAAAGTATCTATATCTGATGTAAGAAGGTTTTCTGCCTTGCCTTCGTCGAAGAATTCAACGCTTATATCAGAAATTATCTTATACTCACACGAAAGAACTGTCTCCTCACTTGCTCCGTCCATAATTTTGACTTTACACTTTTTACAAGTGCCCATGCCATTGCACGGCGCTTCAATAAAGTAGCCGTTCTCCCTTAATACATCTAAGAGGATTTCCCCATCATTCGCTGTAATTATATTGTCATCACTTAATATGTGAATCTTAGGCATCTTCTACTCCCTTTAGTATTGCTTTTACATTGTCAAGTGGTGAGCCCATACCTAGTCCACATGCTGGAGCTATGATGTCTACGCCGTCTTTGACTCTATTTTTAGCGACCTTTGAAATTTGTTCTGGTCTTTGATTTTCTATTAGATAAGTTGACACATTGCCCATGACAGGTTTGTGTATGTGTTTTTTAGCGTTCTTCAAGTTAACTATCGCATCAAATGAATAAGCATCTGCATGAATTTTTTCAACTATGTCGATAACGCTCTTCATATCGCCACAGATGTGTATGATGATAGGCACGTCCTTATGCGCCTTAATCTTGTCTATGATATAGTTAACGTAATGAATTAGGTACTCTTCAAAGTACTTTGGTCCAAGTATCTCAGCTGTACCGCTTGGGTCAGCGATTGCGATAAGGTCAGCGCCTGCATCTACTTCTTTTATCGCAAGCTCGGCTATCAGATCAGAAATATAATCCATAAAGGCTTCAAAAGCTTCTTTGTTCTTCTTAAGACCAACATATACTTCCTTTGCATCGACAACGCTTGTCGCAACTGAGAATGGTCCAGTGATATTGCCAATAACAGGTATTTCATCGTTCTTAAGTAATTTAATCGCGCCAAGTAAAGCTTCTTCCCTATCAAACTTAACTTTAACGCTTTTTAATTTATCTATATCAATCTTATCCATGGCGTACTCAACGATGTGTGCTTCCTCTTCATTAGTTCCGTAGACGCATTTAGCGCCAAGCATCTCTGATTCAACACTCATGCAGAATGGCACAGCATAGTTCTCAAAGAGGTTCTCTTCAACAACAAGTTTTGATAGCTTTGCCATCTCTTCTGCTTCTGAATTTGCTTTTGCAAAATCAATTCCATGCTTCTCTATAAGTTCAGTAACACATGGATTCATCATACCACCTGGACAAATAACAGCTGGTCTGTCAGCCTTTTCTCCATTAAGTATCTTTAAAAGTCTTTCTTTTTTATTCATAGTTCCCCCCTAATGCTGTGATAAATTTCACATTGCCTTGAATCTTAAAACATCTATTCGTAAAGAGTCTGTAAGATGAATTTATCAGCGCTTCTTGATAGCTCATCTCATCTGTCTCTACTTTTATTTCATTAAATAGTCCTAGGTCTGACAAGGCAAAGCCTAATTTCGGACATATATGCACTTTAAAATTTGTAAACTGTAAAATATCATTGATAAGTGGGAAGTAAAAGTCATTAACTACTTCCTTAACAAGCTTCGGCCCAACTGTCTCAACGCTTAAAATGGGATCGGCTAGACTAATGAGCTTGACCTTATCCTCATCAAGCTTTAGTAATAGATCTAAAACGTTTCTTCTGTAGTAAGCATATATCTCTTCTTTATTAAGCTTCTTTCTAAAGGCTAATAAAAACTTTGATATGTCAATAACTTGTGAAACAAATGACAAAAGACCGTTTAATTTAAAACAAATAGGAGCCTCTTCACCTGCAATAGCTTTCTCAAGGCAAATAAAGTGCTCCAAATTAAAATCAAAATCCTTTAAATTGTATAGTTCATCGATGCTGTCTAGCTCGATGAATCTTCTAAGATTAGCGTTTTTGTCAAGCATCATGCCAGCTAATTCGCCTTCCATAGTGCCTACGATTGGATAAAAAATTGTATGAAAACCAAGGCTCATTCTTTGAGCCACTTCTCTATATAGATCAGCATCAGTAAATAAGTCTTCTTCATTAATATTCAAATTTAAATCAGTGTACTCTTTTTCGTTCGTCGCATTACAAGAGTATACTCTTAAGTCTCCTATCTTTTTCACGCTCTCACCATCACTCATTATATAATACTTCTGAGACTTAAGCAAATAGCCATGTCTATAGGGTATTCATAGAATTTATAAATAAAAAATGTGCATATAGCTTAGCTACACGCACATTAATTTAAAAATTTATTACTATTTCCGTAAGTCTATAAAAAAATATTATACTAATTGAACTTCGATGTATCTATAGGCATCTTGCCATAGTACCTGCCCCACTTCATGAATGAATCGATGTTTTCGATAGGGCTGTTCTTTGGAATTTGACAGCCAGTGCATAGGATGAAGCCATTTGGTGAGTCCCACGCCTTAGCAACGCATTTCTTTACTTCTTCTTTGATGATATCGTCGTTACCTAAGTAAATCGCATCAACTGGTGGCACGTTTCCTGTGATAACTACCTTGTCGCCCATGATTTCTTTCGCTTCAGCAAGGTCTTCGCAGTTATCTATAGAGAAGTTACCTACGCCTGCGCTAACAACATCTTCCCAGATGTCCTTGCTCTTGCCGCATATGTGTATAGTTGGAGCTCCGCCGCAATACTTCTTAACGTCTTCAACGTTTCTCTTGAAGTATGGTAGAGAAAATTCTCTGTATTGAGCAGGTCTAATCATGGATGTCGATGATACTGGGTCGCAGAAACCTGTTCCGAAACCAATCTTGCCAAGTGCTTTGATGTACTCAGTATTATTTCTTGTGATTATATCCATAAGTCTATGGAAAGCATCTTTCTTCTTAACTATCCATCTAAGCATATTCTCAGTGCCTAGTACTGATGCAGCTACTGTAAATGGCGCAGTCATCGATGCACCTATATCTGCTACGTCGCCTAGTTCATCTCTGATCTTTTCAAGCGCTTCAAGAAGTACGTGTAGATGACCATCCTTCCATGGATCAACAAGTTCAAGCTTATCGATATCTTCTTCTGTCTTAACAACTGGCTCTCTTAAGTTTGAGATATTGTCATCAGGGTAGTTCATTACTGAGCCCATGGCTTCAGCCATACCTCTTAATGTTGTTGACACACAGATATTGTCATGGTGAAAGCGATTGAATAGAGCTATTTCAGTCTCTGTAATTACATCCGATGATGTGTAATAATCGTTTGTCTTTTTACCTATATACCATGCCATAGTTACCCCCATATCTGGCACTACAGGTAATCTGTCCATTGGCTCGCCCTTTGAAAAGGCAGTCATCCTTTCTTTTGGTGTCATTTCGTCTTCAAAATACATTTAACCATCTCCTATTTGTATATACTGTTAAAATCTTCTAAGCTTTGTAATAATTTATTTTTAATCTGATTGATTCTTTCAACTTTTACGCTTCCGTCAAGAGCTTCTCTAACAGGAATTACATTGTAGTGGTCCCTGCCGTTAGTCCTATATTTGTCAACCCAAAGCGGATGCGCTTCGAATTTCTCTACAACTACGCCATTTGGCGTCTTTTGTAAGATGACCTCCATCATTAATTCATTCTCGCTATAGCGATTTGGCATAAACTCACGTCTTTGATTTGAGACGAAATTGCCCATGGAGTAGCAAACATAAGTCTTCTTGCCACCCGACTCAATCACATCGCACTTTTGTATAACATGTGGATGCGAGCCTAAAATGATGTCTACGCCTAGCTCATTAAGCTTCTTCGCAGTATTTTCTTGCGCCTTGTTTGGCTTTAGCTGATACTCAACGCCCCAGTGCATGTAAACAAGCTTCACATCAACATCATTTGCATCCATATATTCGACATCTTTTTTAATCTTGTCCATATCGATGAAGTTTACCGCATAAGCCTTGTCAGTCCCCTTGACCCTACTATCAAAACCGTTAATGGAGTAAGTGTAGGCCGATATACCAAACTTAATGCCATTTACTTCTTTAATAAGCGGCATATTATTTGCGTCTTTATATGTGCCGACATTGTCCATACCATAGCTCTTGATTGTGTCTATGGTCTTGTCTATGCCCTTGAAGCCCTTATCAAAAGCGTGGTTATTCGCAGTCGCAATCACGTCGAAGCCGCTGTTTTTAATAGCTTCAACAGACGATTCGGGCGAAGAAAACGTTGGATAGCCAGTGTACTGACCGTTGTGGGAAACAGTTGTCTCGTAATTAATCATAGCAAGATCTGCTTCTTTAAAGAATGGCAAATACTTAAAATATTCGTCAAATTTGTATCCGTCGTTGTACTTTGCTCCCTTTAATTGCGGTCCATGCGTCATAAAGTCGCCAGCAGCGAATATCCTTACTCTGCTTTGTCTAAGCTTTTCAAGCTCGGCTCTATATTTTTCAAGAGCGTCCTGTCTTGCTTCTAGCTCTATTTTATAAGTGAAAGTATTGATGCTTTCCTTTAATATATTATTTACGTCTATGTCCTTTGCCGGGCCGAATAATAAATTTGCAATACATAGAAGACCTAAGACTATATTTTTAAATATCATATCACGACCTCCTCTTCATAACGTCTTCAATAAGCATGAATAAACCAAGCGATAAGAATACATCGCCTATGCTAATAACAGTTTTAAAGCTAGTGAACTTGCCTATAGGGATAGTGTCCGCCAGTGCATTGAAAGTCTTCCCGCTGATGGCAAGCGTATGTGTCATCGAAAGTGAGTTCTCTAAAGCAGCCAGCTCATGAACTGAACCGTTATATACAAGTGCTTCCTTCAGAACTGGCATAAAGCCAGCGTAATTGATCATTGCCATAAGGTTTAAAGCAAGACCTAGGGCAATAACGTTAAAGGCGAAGTACTTATTATTTGCAATAGAAAAGAATATCATCACAAAAAATGTAAATAGATTAAGATATGGGTAAACCATCATCAGCTCGCGTCTGTGAGCAAGATTAAATCTTGTGATGTAGACAAGTACCGCTATATTTAATAGTGCTGTTATTACCAAGAACCATGTATATCTTAAGTTCATCTTAAATAAATTTTTTATGCGTCCGCCATTGATTAATGAGATGAGAATGGCAAATATAATTATAAATAAAGCCATACTAAACCTCAGCTTTCTCTTGGGCAATGAGCCTATTGATTTCAAAATTAAGTCTATCTCTTATGTATATGGCATAGAGCTTCTTCTCGTTTACCTTTGTATAATAAATGCTAAATAGCATGGCTATAACCACGGCGCTTAAAGCGAAGGCGAAAAATGTTTTTAGTGTAACGCCAAATATCTTTTCGATGTCAAAGTACTTTAAGGACTTCGCACTTAAGAAGAATGTCACAAAGGATATCGCCACGGGCAATAGTATCCTCGATAGCGGCGCAACAAAGCTTCTAAAATCAACTGCTTTATACTTTGTCTCTAAGTAGACGCTTATCTTAGCCGTACTTAGGTTTAGTGACTTAAGCAGATCATCGTCATATACGAAGACATCGTTCACTATCTCGTCAAGCGCCTCTTCTTTGACCTTGCCATATATCTTTGTCTTCAAAGAACCATCGCTTTTCCAAAACAAAGATCTTATCTCTTCTTCAAATTCTTTTTTATATTTTTCAATGCAATCTTTTGTCTGCATATTTATCTCCTCACAATATCATTATTATTATATCATATAATTTCGACTTTAATAATAAAGATTAGTCTATACTAAGCCCCTTTACTATTGACATTATTTATATTATAGCATAATAAATATCCCCCGGCCTAGCCGGGGGTTTTTCTCATGCGGCCCAAAGGGCCTGTATTACTAGCCACGCCTCAAGGACGTTGGTTAATCTGTCAC
>QWCY01000744.1_pt1 | contig 51757 bp, 63 predicted proteins | sample 1972631 | NCBI WGS metagenome assembly QWCY01 (sample SAMN09866696, study PRJNA288562) | Human gut metagenome isolate pre1_stool, whole genome shotgun sequencing... | isolation source: gut | host: Homo sapiens | place: USA: California
TAACTGACATGGAATCACCTCTAATGAGAACTTTGTCACTTTCATTTTGCTCTCTCTATTTCGTTGGGAGCAAAGGGGTTCCATGTCATTAAATCTCAGGGCTTTGCAAAAGCGCACGGTGCTGAAATGAAAAAAATCCCGCCTAAGCGAGATTTTCCAAGAAATATTCTTTTAACTTTGGTGGCGCGCCAGGCAATCTTCTAACCTTTTAAAGATTGCAGGGGGTTCACAAGTGGAGCACTCTGGAACATTGTTTATAAAAATCCTTTAAAAACAAACACAAAATAACAATTTTAAATGGGAAAAATTTTCCGATTGGGAGCATTAAGGAACAGAAGAAGATTAATTTTGCTATGCTTACTGTGGTGTTTTTGAAGTGTTTATTGTGATGAAAACAAAGGTTACGCTTAAGAATTATCTGACTCTGCCGGAAGGCTTCTATACGGTTGCGCCGAACTTAGTCTATATCGTTCGGGGCAATACCCGGCGCTTCGTGTTTCGCTACATGTTAAACGGCAAGCGCTATGACAAGGCCATTGGTCCGGTGAGCAAGGTTGATCTTACTCAAGCCAAGAATACTGCCAAAGAGTTCCTAGGTAAATTGGCATCGGGCGAGTCTTTGTTGAAGACAAAGAAAGAGAAATTAGAGGAGGAGTATCTGAAAGACGATACGCCGCTCTTTAAGCGCTTCGCCGATCAAACATTGGAAAAGATCAAAGATGTGAAGTGCTGGCGCAACGAGAAGACCTACACCAATATGGTGAAGTACTTCGATACCTACGTCTATCCAGTTATCGGGAACAAAAGAATAGACGAGATCAAACGTATGGACGTCTTGGCCGTCCTTCAGCCGATATGGATAACCAAGAACGAGACAGCGCAGAAGATCCGGACTCGGTTAGAAAACATTCTTGCCTATGCTGTAAACGACGGGTACTTGGAATTTAATTGTGCTCTGTGGAAGGGAAACCTTGATCAGTACTTACCTCCTCCATCTAAGGTTAGGACGGTTCAGCACTACACCTCCATGCCCTTTGAGGAATTACAGGAAAAGATCGGCCTCTTCCTGCCAACGAATAATAGAACCCGCCAAATCATTGTATTTACAATTTTGACAGCATGCAGAGTAGGGGAGACAAGCGGGGCTAAATGGTCGGAGTTTGACTTTGAGAATAATATTTGGAGCATCCCGCCGGAGAGACGTAAGGACGGCAAACCCTATCCACACCGAGTTCCGCTGAGTCGCCAAGCTCTGGAAGTGCTGAAATCTATCGAGCGCACAAGTGAGTTTGTGTTCGCTATCAATGGCGAGGAGGGTAGCAAGTATTCACTTACTACGATGTTTAAACGCATGACCGGGACAAATGCCACGATGCATGGGTTTCGCTCGACTTTCCGAGATTGGGCGGCTGAGAATGAAATAAACGACAGTGTTGCGGAGAAGTGTTTAATGCACTCTGCCGGCAACGCTGTCGTTCAAGCTTATCAAAGAAGCGACCTGTTGGAATTACGCCGTCCCGTCATGCAGGCCTGGGCTGACGCTGTTCTTGCTCTGCAGCCGCATGGGCAGCTTAGCGAACCAGTCTGAAAATTCTTTTTCCGTCCATACCTGGCGGCCTTTCATATAGTGGCCGCCGGGGAAGAAGCCTTCACGGATCCAACGCTCAATGGTTTTAACGTGACGTCCTGTGCGAGCGGCGATATCACTTTTGCCGAGAATCTGTTTGGTCATTTTTATCCTCCACGGGGTTACTTCTTCTGACCTCTTCCAAAGCGATCAGTACTTTAATGCGGTTCTCGATACACTCTTGCAGCGCGGTCCAAAAGCTAAAGTTATATCTGACGGGAGTCTCATAATACTTTTTGACCGTCGCTCCGAGAACCCCTTTATCTTTTAGGAAGCAGGCGTACCAGTATGAAAGCTCATGTCTTTCTGAGTCCGACAAACGCAAGGAGAAGTGGCTTTCCGACTGTCTTTTCAGGTACCACAAAGCTTTTTTAAGGTCCTGTACCTCCGAGGCGCCCTCCTTGTGTCCTGCCCTAAAGCAGTATTTGATGGTGTTCCCGAGGCAAAAGGGCAGACGCTCGCAGAAGTCAATGGGTTCGAGCTTGATGGACTGCTCTTCATAATGCGCAGGATGGTTGACAAGATCAGACATGGCAAATCTCCTTCAAATCCATTTTCATAAGACGGGCCTTTTCTTCAAGCAACTTCTTGTATCTGGTCATAGCCTTGAATTGCTGCCATAGGTTTTTGTGGAGCTCCGGATCAATGGGTGCAGTCTTGCCTTGCTTGATTGCCCACAAGAAGTTACCGAGTTTGTTCTTTCTGATTGCCAGCTGCTGATACTCTGCAATCATCCGCTCCTCAACACTTCCGGAGAGCATGAAGTCGATGGTGTCCTTGAGGTCGAGCTTATCGCTCTGAGAGCACTGAAGCTCTTCATCGATTCTGTCTAGCTGGCGGTCACACTTTGCATCCATGAGTTTCTCAACTTCGGTCTTAAACTCAGGGTCGCTTTCCATCAGGTACTCGACTTGTCTGGCAAGAACCAGCACATCGGCAAGCTCCTTCATGCAGTCAACTGCCGCGGCATCTCTCTTTTCTTTGAAGCGGTTGCGGCCTGTCTTGCTTAGCAGTCGGTTGTATACGTTCCACTTGGCAGAAGCCGCACTGTATTCCGAGCACTCTTCTGCCAGCTTTAAAAGCTGAGTTCCCAGACCGTAATGGTCTGCAATCAATGTCAATTTATTTTTCATTCTTATAACCTCTGAAAAACTCTTCCACGTTGGGTGCGCCTAGCTCCTTCAGGCGCTTGATGCTTAAAGAATAGGCATACCCGTCGTAACGAGTAGGGCCCATAAGTTCCTGATAGATGATGCCTTTTAGCTTCAAAGCCTTAAGAGCTCTTCTCAGCGTCTCGTAGGCCAGACCTGAGACCTCCTGCAAACGGGTCAATGTCACTCTGCCTCGAAGGTTGACGTTGTAGAGAAAGAAGTAGAGCAGAACCCGTGCAGAATAAGAAAGGTCCTTCCTTCTTAGACACCAATCAGGCAACGTCTCTATTGGTTTTCTGCGTTTCGCGAGTGCCATTGGCTGGCCTCCTAAAGTGGCGCTGATTAAGCACGGCTCTTGCTGAAGAGGGGATCTCTTTAACGCCGTGCTCTGTACTTTTAGCGTGCTGTTCGTCCACGATCTGAACTGCTGCCAGGAACTCCCGGACCGTCCTTTGAGGTGCAAGCTCGAGCGCCTCTTTGAGCATCTCAACAATCTCCGCACATACACTCTGGAGGTCCTTAAGTTCTCCAGCTCGGGCAACGTAATGGGCCGTTACTCCGCTGCGCTTTCTTTGCACGATGTTTGCCTGAGCATGAAGGGCCTTGTAATGACGCTCGCGAAACTCAGCGACTGCCGCCTCCTGACCTTTGAACTTCCGGTCAAACATCAGCATGCCGCCCCAGTTCAACAGGTCCTGGAGCTGATGCATCTGGTCGTCCGTTGCCGTACCTCGAGGGAGAACGATCTCTGCTACAAGACCGATTTTGTTAATGATGTCTTTAATCTCGTTGATCCATTCTCTCGGGTAAACGCATCCGGAGCAATGGACGGGTCTTGCTTTGTATGGCTTACGCGGCTTTTTGTTCTTGGCCATTTTCTTGCTCCTTTGCCCGTCGTTCTTTTTTTTTGAAGGCGATCCACTCGCGGTTTCTCGCGTAATAGTCCTTTTGATAATCCTTATCGTCTGAGCTGAGACCGGAGTATCTTCTTTCGTATCCAACCATTAGTGCATGGTGGTAGGAGAGATGGATTGTGTAGTGTGCTAACCCTAACTCTTCCTCGATTTCGTACGGAGTTTTCCCGGCTGTAGCGAGTATTCGCACCTGTTGATCAATCGTCAGCATGCTCCTCTCCTAAGATTTCCTGCTTCCTGTCGAGAAGTACATCCAGTACGTCCCGCTTGGTTGCCAGTCTTTCTTTAACCGCTTCGTCGAGTGTTCCTTTGGCTATAAGGTAGTGAACGAAGGTCGGACGATCATGGCCTGCCTGAGCCTGGCGGACCGCGCCGATACGCTCAATGATCTGATCGTGTAATTCGAGAGACCACGTGCAGGAGAAAAAGACAAGGATGTTGCCTCCGTCCTGCAAGTTAAGTCCGTGACCGCAAGATGCCGGATGAGCGAGCAGCAACGGGACCTTTCCTTCATTCCAATCACGAATAATCTGCGGTGAACTGTCGAGCACTCGGGCGAAAGGGAAAGCCTGACGGATACGTTCCACCTCATGTCGATAACTGTAGGCGCACAGCACCGGCGCACCATTAGCTTCTTCAATAACAGACCCCAAAGCTTCGATCTTTGCAGTGTGGATGATGTTGTACCCTTCGCCGTTTTCAGTGTAGACCGCACCGCTTGCCATTTGCAGCAGGCGATTAGTTTTGACCGCAGCGTTTGCGGCCGTAATTTCTTCTCCGCTTGCAAGTTCAAGATAGAGCTCACGAGCGAATTTCCTGTACTGACGCATGACGTTCTTAGGCAGTTCAACCACAATGTCATTAAAAATATTTTTCGCCACATCAAAATAGTCCTCAGGGTTTACGGTTATCGCAACGTCAGAGAGAAGGGCTCTAATCTTTTGGTCTGATCCTTCAAAAGGCCTCCACTCACACCAGCGCTGAGCTGCTCCTCCATGCACGATCGGATAGAAATATTTCTTTTGGAAGGCCGAGAATGACTTGCCGAGTCTTTTGCCTTTGTCGATAAACCACAGCTGGCCCCACAAGTCGAGCAGACCGTTAGGCGCTGGAGTTCCCGTAAGTTCAATGAAACCTTGAGAGCGGTAGGCAACAGACGCGAGAATCCTTGCTCTTTGCGTGCCCTGACGAGAGCGGAAACCCTTGAGACGCGTGGCCTCATCCACGACGATCAGGTCAAACTTCCATTTCTCGCCGCAATAATTGACGAGCCAGGGAATATTTTCATAATTGATCGTATAGATGTCTGCCGACATCTCGTACGCCTGTGCTCGCTGACGCTGGTTGCCGCAAACAACCGATACTCGGAGGCCTTTGAAGTCAGTCCACTTTTTGAGTTCATCCGGCCATGTGCTTTGAGCCACACGTAACGGAGCAACGATGAGCGCCTTGAGCTTCGGGTGCTTAAGCCTAATCCGACGGATGGCTTCCAGGGTGGCAGACGTTTTGCCGAGCCCCATGCCTGCGTAAACGGCACAGCGTTTTCGGCTCATGATGTGCCGGATGATCTTTTCCTGATACGAGCGTGGAGTGTATTTCATAAATCCCTCGTTACGTCCATACCTCCGAAGAGTCCCCAGCAGATGGCCGTCTTGACCGACTCTTCGTTACTGCAGACGAAGACTTCAAAGCCTCCTTCTTCTGAAAGGAGATCAATCATGCGCTGCTGTGGAGGTGAGAGCTTGCCGCGCTTCGGAGCTTTGAGCTCAATCAAAATATGCTTGCCGTCTCGCATGAGAAGCCAATCCGGTGCGCCGATTGTTCCTTCAAACGATAGCTTGTAGGCGGTGATGTGGAGCTTCTTGCAGAGCTTCTTTAGGAAAAGTGTGTTTTGTCCTTCAGGCGTTGTCATGCCGCGTCTCCTTCACCAAACCACAATTCAATCGCTTGTAACAGCAGCTCATAATGCTGTTTGATTTTCGGATTATCTGCATGGGACTTTTCGGAGGCCTTTCTAAACTCTCCAATCGTTCCTCTGAAACAATCCCTCGTAAGTTCGACTGAGCCGTCTTTTGTTCTGTATGCGGTCAGTGTTCCGATATTCCTTCCGACGCCGGTAAAGATCTGACAGTCGCGCTCTTGTTTAATTTCAGCTTCACCGCGGACTCGAGCATCGCCACAGACCCGAGCATCGCCACAAACCTGAGCCATGCCGCAGACTTGAGCGTTTCCATAGACCTTAGCATTGCCGTTGACCTGGGCACTGCCATAGACCCAAGCACCACCGTAGACCTGAGCGTTTCCGTAGACCCTAGCATTGCCGCTGACCCACGCGTTCCCGCCGACCCAGGCGGTGCCGTTGTGACAAAGGTTCTCTTCTGATTTAATGTAACCGCCTAGATCACCGGCCTTTACGCCACTGAAATCTCTCAGCGCTTTTATTCGGTAGAGTATGTGTGTGCCTATAAGAAGTGAATCGGCTTTGATAATTTCATATTTCTTAGTCATTTTCTTCGCCTGTTAGTAGATTCCTTTTCCACCGAGACATCGGTATCCATCAGTGCCGAAACGACACGACCTGCGCGAGCGAGGTACTCTGCGTCTGCCGCACGAACGGTTGCCGTAAACCCTTCGCTTTCGACAGTTATAGAGATTTCAGAGCCGATGTGTCCTTCGCCGTATGTATCGTCCGGGTGGCCGAGGTTTTCGCCGTTTACAATCTCGGCTTCTTTCAGCTTTTCGAGATTCATTTGTTGGCCTCCAATACGTAACGTTTGAAGTAAGACTGAGATCTGTTTATTTCCCTCTGAATGACATCGTTGTAACCGGCTTGATAGCCGCGAGCCCATGCTGAGTCTCGAGCGGCTTTAACTCCGGCCGCGTAACCGTCCTCATAGGTGTTCGTTGTTTCGGCCTTTTCAGTTGTTGTCGTGGTCATTTGTTTTTCTCCAGCTGAGACTCCACACAAAAAACGAGTGCTTCATCCAAGTGTCTTTTAGCTGTTATGACCTTTGCGACCAAAGTCCTAATATCAACCAATTCTCCAGAACCTCGTTTGATAGCAAGATTTTTAATTTCACCGAGGTCTTTTTCTGCTAGCTCAACAGCGTTAAAAAATAATGAAACGTTTGAAGATCTTGTCTTTAAAATCTCAAATAAATCCTTTTTGGAGTTTTCCATGTGTCTTCCTTCTTCATATGTCTGTCCGCATTGCGGAACAAAAACTGTTAGTGAAATCCATCCTGTAATTGAAGGGGAGTTTGGGCCTTTTGATGTGAAGAGCTACGTTGAATTTCGCCCAGCCTACGACCTTAAGCCTGTAAAACTTGAAGACGTTGCTAGTTGCTACAAAGAGGACTTCATTTGCGTAACTAAATGCCTTGGTTGTGCCCGTCCGGTTCTTTGGATTGAAAACGAGATCGTATGGCCTACTCCAAAAGGAATTCTCCCCGTAGAAGAAATGCCTCAGGACGCGAAAGAAATCTTTAAAGAAGCCCAAAGCATCATTAACCTTTCTCCGCGCGCAGCCTGCGCTCTGCTCAGAATTTCTTTGGAGCTCCTTGTTAATTACGCAGGGAGACTTGAAAGCCCGGAAGGCTTTAAAGAAAAGGCTCGTCTTATTGATCGCATTGAATCTCTTGGTGCTAGCGCCCACATCAAAGAACTTCTTCATGTTTGTAGGGTGATCGGCAATGAATATGCACATCCGGGCGTTATTAACATGGAAGGCTCGGATAACCTTGAAATGGCTCAGATTCTTTCCAGGTTGATAAATCAACTCGTTGAAATTTGGGTGAAGCCCTATTTGGATGCTCAACGTGCCAAAGAGTTGCTTAGCCAAAAATCCTGATGACATTTACTTCTCCTTATTACCAACAGAGCAGACAGATCAGCCACATAAGAGAGGCACCTACTGCCGCACCGAATGAAAAATAGAAAACCTTGTCGTGCATGCTTCACTCCTTCCTGTATCGATAGGATTCAAACCCTGCTGCAACAAGTGGGAGTCCTTCCGCCCATGTCGGCAGCGTCGACATAAGCTCCTCCATCTGTCGATGATTTCGCGTTTCGTCATCAGGTATTTCACATATGTACTCGTCGTGTACAGACAGAACGATCTCGTAGCCGGCCTCTTCCAGACGGGGACCGGCTTCAAGCAGCAGATCGCAAGCCACGGCCTGAGTTGCGTTTTCAACTAAACGGCCCCCGTAGGTCTTGATCGGTTTCCACTTCTTGGAATACTGCTCAATGCCGTAGTAGGTCATGTCGCACCGCTCACCTGAGAGAGCCGGCGCCGGATAAACAAGCTTTCTTCCTGAGGGCAATCGGATATAGAGATACGCCCCCTGTCTTTTCACAGATAGTTTCTTGCCGGCGGTAAAGATGCGGTTAGGTGTTCCGATGGCTTCTTGGCAAGCATTGCCTAAAGCTTCCCAAAGCGTAGTGATGTGACTGTTGGCTCGTCGCCAAGCATCTGCAACGGAGGAGAAGGCTACCCAGGTTTCAGGCGTCATGCCCTCGACGAGTCCTTTTTTGATTGCCCAATCGAGCTTGCCTTCGTTCTGAATCCAAAGAGAGGGATCGACCGCCTTTCTGATGGCAGCCACCATTTCTTCAACATTGATATGGAAGTTTTCTACGAACGTTAGGAAGGCCTTTGGTCCGCCTTGGTAACCCATAGCCAGTTCAAGCACTTTTCCCATCTGTCTTTGGGCTTTCGTTACTTTTTCCGAGTCAACATTGAAAGTTCTGCCGTAGGTGAGCTTGTAAAGGTCATGTCCTTTGTGGATCAGTTCACCTTTCTCATTGGTTGCCCAGTCCTGATCCCATCCGTCTCGGTAAGGAAGCTTCCACTCCCCATTCTTAGTAAGCAGCGTGTCGTACTCGACAAAAGCATTTAGCTTCCATGTCTCCCCCGCAAGCCACGCCAGCACGCGACCTTCGACATTTGAGTAGTCGGCGATGCAGAGCCTCTTTCCTTTGGGAGCAACGATCGTGCCTCTTACGCAGTTTGATAGGACCTCTCCCGGATCAGCCCAAATATCGACAAGACAGTTGTTTTTAAGCGCCCAAATAGCAAATTCGATTTCGTCATTGGAAAGAGTAGGGCGCGCTAAGTTTTGAGGCTGGAAGTGTCGTCCCGCGTATCGACCGGTTCGAGCCGCCCCGCGGAATTGCATGGTTCCTTTAAGCCGATTTCCAACTACGATAGATTCAATCTTTTTGAATTTTGCAACAGAGTTTTTGGCTGATTTCACACGGTTGCGCAGGTGCTCCTTAACCTCTTCAGGAAGCTCGGGGTCATCCAGCCGCTTATTTATTTCTGCTTTGGTAAACGACTCCATTCCGAGGTTGTACTGCTTATTCAACCATTTCAGATAGGCGTCTCTTTGCGTCCCGGACGAGACCTCACCGCCAGTTAGCTCCTTAGTTTTTTCCGCAAGAAGCTTTTTATTAAGCTCTGCTGTCTTAATAGCTCCATGGACTAAGTCCATATCAACACATATTCCGCGGCGATTAATGACGGCGTCTAAGACCTGTAAGCGTCGTTCATAATCCGTGCAGTTGGCCTTTGGCAGGCGCTTATAAACCTCCCTCATGGACTCGATGTCCAAGCGGCAGTAGTTAATAAATTTCGCCCAATCTTCGGGATTAGTTTGTTTATTTCTGACCTTTCCTGAGGGCGTAGGTTTGCAAAAGAGATTAATCAGGCGCACACCGTCTTTGTCTTTTGCTTTGTCCTGAGGCAGTCTGAAAACTTCACACATGCCCGCAAGGTTTCCGGGTAAGCCGTGCTCATAGGCGATGAGCATGGTGTCGACTAAGGTTTCAAGCGGGAGTGCAGGACCTCCGTTTGTTTGATAAGAGAGGAAGACGGTATCAAAGGCTTGTCCGTTCTGCCAGACATGCAGCCGTTTCCCAAGTCCGACATCTTCAAGAGCTTTAAGAAGATCCGGCGGCATGGGCTCGTTGTGCACGTCCCACACCTTGGCAGGCGCATCGTCCAGGGCATAGCCCCAAAGCAGAACCCGAGCGTCAGGGCTGGCAGCATAGGCGTGCGTGCCGCAGGTTCTTAGATTGACGGAACTGAAAGTTTCTAAGTCAAAGTAGGCGATAGGTAGAGAATCCATTCAAGTGTCTCCGATAAGAATTTGGAGGCAGAACGTGCATAGAAGCGCTCTTCTATTTAGAACCGGTGGTAAAGGCTATGACACGCCTGTAGCCGGCCCGGGGAAGCGTCCCCGACTGCACACGCTCTTGCCTTATCAAGAGGCACTCGAATGAATGCCTCTATGATAAAGCATCTGCCTTAATTACCAGGGGTCTTCCTCGTTCTCGGGCATGTTGCCCACGGTGGATTGAGCAGACAGATCAGGGAAGTCTCCGTCCTCAACTCTTACTCCGCCTTTACCGAAGGGTTCCCCTGATTTCAGGAATTGCAGAGCACACAGGTCGCAGCCGACGCCAATGACCACTTGGTCGTAACAGAAAAATGATAGTTTGACGTTTGCGAAACATCCGTCGGTAATGGCCTCGGGATCGTCCGCTGTTGTCATACGCTTCCAGTCAAGGCCGCAGGTCTGTGGGGGCAGATTCTTTCCGCCCTGACCGTTCTTGCCTCTATATTCTTTTCGCTTGGCATTGATGGCGTAATAGGTTTCTCCGGTGTTCTCGTCTTCAAATTCACGGCAGCACATATTCTTCGGAGAATTCATTGAGATTTTCTTGAGCATCTGAGTGGCTTTTTGGCCCCATTTTTCTTGAGCAACCTTGCCAATCAGCTCTTTTACTCGATCAAACTGCTCTTTAGAAATACGAATTTGAGCACTCCATTCCTTCTTTTTGGAGACGTCCTCTTCGGTTTCTGCTTCCGTTCCATAAGGGCGAACGGGTTCATAGACATGAGGAAAAGCGATGCGTACGTCTTTCAGTACGATAACGTTAGTTCTTTTAGTCACGATGACTACTCCTTAAAGTGTTGAGGACAAGACCGTTTAACGCTTCGAACGGCCTTATCGATGGCGGCAAGACGCTCTTTCGAATAGGGTCTGCCTGTTTTTGCCGCTTGCTTAAGAAGATATTGTGCAAACGGCGGTAAAGGGTTGCTGTTATCCTTAGGCTGCTGTCGGTTGGTTTCCATCTCCGTTGTCCTTGAAATCCGCCTCTTCGAAACCCAAAGAGATTTCCGGAGCAGGATCTGAACTCGGAACCAACCTCGGATCTCCGTCTTTTCGTGTGATCAGTTCTTCAAGCTGCGGCCACTGCGTTTTCTTTCCAATGACGGTTCGCGTACTTTCTTTGTTTTCCGGGTCGATGAGTTTCTTGCAAAGCTTTGCGGCCTGAGTCGGGCTGATTACTTTGCGTACATACATGTCGTCCTGGCGAACCTTGAATTTCTTAAGCAGTGCTTCGGCCTCAGCAGGATCTTTCCAAGTTCTGTCGCCTTGACGGCCTGCTACGAGCTTCACTCCGGGGACTTTCTTGCCTTTAAAGATGCGATCCTTGATTTCTTCCTCGATATCTTTAAGCCATGTCTTAAGCTTTGGCGTTGTGTTGAATATCCGTCCCAAAGTCTCGGAGTCAGCTAAAGCAGGGGCGGGGAACTCAATCGCAAGATCAAGTTCTTGACTGAGATCTTTGGCCCTTTCCTGACAAAAATCTCTTCCTTTGCACCACCGGCAGCGCTCGACATCCGGGGCGTAATCCTCATCGATAGCCGCTTGGTCATTTCGAATTTCATTTGCCCTTGCCGCGGCAAGAACCGCATCCGGTACCCATTGGAGCAGTTCACCACGAGTGGTACTCCACTTAGAGATATTGTCAGCCCGGGGCTGAACAATGCAAAGGTGGACTTTTTGGATATCTGCGAATTCAGGACTGGATAAGATGCCGAGCGCATAGAGCATCATCTGTGGGTTCTTTTCCGCGCTAACAATCTTTCCCTGCCCGTGTTTGTAGTCAAACACATAGAGTTCTCCGCCGCTTACCACGTAGCAATCCACGGTTCCCCAAGTGTCTTTGACTCCGACGACAAGCGAGAGATCGACTGAAGTTTCAATACCTGCGGTCTCAGGTTCTTCAAAATACGTATCCCGGACGGTCTCGAGATAGGCTTTAATGTGGGGTCTTAAGGATTCATCAAGAATCTCAGAGACGATTTCATCAGGCTCTTTGCCTTCTGAAAACATAATGCATAAGCACTGCTCAGCAACCGAATGAGCGTCCGTGCCTTCGTCGGCATAGACTCCGGCATCAGCCAGAGAAGGTTTCTTTTTGATTGCCTCCTGCTCTTCCCAAGGAGCGGCTACGCAATCCAGCCAGCGGAAAGCTGAAGAGGGCTGCAAAAAGGAATGTTTATGCTCTCCGGTCTCAATAATGGGCACGATGCTAGGCATGAGCGGCCTCCAGAGATTGCAGTTTCTGAGAAGCGAACTCAATAAATTTGAGTTTTAACTCATAGGAAAATTCCTTAGCGTTTCCTCCGTGACCGAAAGATCTGATGAACTCTACAACTTGTTTTCGACCGCCCAAGGCATTGCACAGTTGTTCACACAACTTCTTAACTGTTGCTGTTGCTTGCTCCAGCATTTCTTGGGTTGGACTGTCAGTCTCAATCGGCTGCTCTTTCTCCGATACTTCCGTAGGCGCCTCTTTCGTCTGAGGTTTAGGAGACTTCTGCTTCGAGACTTGGACAGGCGCGGAAGGAACTTTAGCCGTTTTCGCCTCGTTCAGCACGGGTGCGGCAACGGGCTGCATTCGCATTTGCGCAGAGCCCATCACCACTTGAGAAATTGCATCCGCAAGTTTAGAAATTGCGGCCGTTTTTTCTTCTTCAGTTTTAATGAAGCGTCCAAAATGCTCGTTAAAAGATTTAAGTTCAGTTTCAATGCTCATAAATAAATCTCCTTTTTAGAGAATCAACAATGGGAAGACTGCTCAATAAGAACCGGAAAAGAATCCGTCTTTACTGAATCCTTTAATATTTGAACCATCGGGGAATCGGGACTAAGGAACTTCAGGCGCCTGGTGAGGTCCACCCGGGCGGTGAATTTGATCTTTTCTTTCCCGGCGTCTAATTGCTTAGCAGCGGTGCGAAGGGCCTCTCTAATCGACCCTGCAACGATGACGCGGTAAACCAGTGCACAATTAAAGTCATCCGGCTGTGTAATCATGGGACCACCGGAAAAACCTGAATCAAAGTAGATAAACGAGATAACGGGCTCAGGCTTGTTATCGATCGTTAGACGAGCGATATATTTAGCCGGGGCCTTGATACCTTCCACGGGATCAGGCGCCTTTACCGCTCTAATTTCAATTCTTCTAAACACCATTTTTGTTTGTCCTAAAAAACAAATAAGGACGCGCCCGGGGTTTTATCCGGATGCGTCCTTCTTTCTGTTTGGGGATCGTCCCAAAGGTCTAAAAACTTTGTTTTATAAATCCACTCGAGAGAATGAACTTATAGAACCCGGCCCGGATTTAAGGAGGCGGCCGGTGTCCTCCGGTGCTGCCTAGGCGTTAAAAGCAGCTATCACTTCACGGCGCCGGGCGGTTGGTTTTAGGCACCTGGATTCAATTGGAGCCGCTGTATTTTCGGTGTCAATACGCAGCCAAGTAATCAAGCGCCCAGTGCTGTAAACCTCGTAACGGTATTTACCGACAGTGAAATCATCTAACATGTCCGATCCTCCTAAACAGCCATGGGCATAAGCGCCGCCGTTATCCCGTGCGAGGCTGTATCTATAACCAACGGACCACGGCGGCCGCCTTGAATTGCAACCCAGTCGATTTTTATGTTGTTACTTATTCGATTCAATGAACCGGCGCCGGCTGCTTTTAATATTGACTCGATTAAATTCAGGTATTGGGGTGCATAGAATCCGAATTCCTGATCTTTTTCACTCGGAGTAAGAAACTTTTCAATAGAAGCAAAGAAAGATTCCGGGAGTCTAGGATCAGGGTCATACATATTGAACCGAGAGGCGCCGGCGATGAGCTGGTTATTCTTTGCATCAAACTCAAGAACAGTACTGGGCTTTTCTTTCTTGGCAATCTCTTTCAAATACTCAAACGGAACGAACCTAAAGGCCTTTTTAGACTGGCTACGTTTTCCGTTAATGGCAACTCTTACTAGTAAGACGCGGTTAGTGACATAACAAAAACCCTTACTAATGTCGATATACATTCCTTCGAGACAATCATCGGAGCCCGTAGCTTTATTAACGGCTGCGAGTAATTTAACTGTTAACATGCTGCGGCCTCCTCTTTTAATTCGGCTTCAAAATCTTTCAAAGCGGCTTCCGCCAAATTGACAAGCTTTTTATTCTTGAATAGTGCACGCTCGGCGGCTCCCACTAAATGAGATAAAGCAACGTCACCGCCGACAAGTGACTTAATGTGTGCAAGGCCTTCGGCTTCTATCGGGTTCCCTTCCAAGTCTGTGAGTTCGGAGTCACCTTCTGAGGCATCTATAAGCAACTCACCTGTTTTCGGATCATGCCAAAACCAAATAAAGCCGGCGTTGTTATATTCGGCGATAGCGTTGCCGTTCTGATCCTGATACTCAAGGGAGTAAGAGGTAAAAACCGCGGGATCGTCCCCGTCCATTGTGTCAGCCGGTTCGATTTCATTAAAAGCTTCGGCGATAACCGTGAGGCCCTTGAATGTGCGTTTAACACTGGCCTGAGCATAGTATCCATATTCCATGATCCGACTCCTATTAGATATTGAGCTCACCGGCAAAATAGAGCTCATTGATGATCTCAAGGTCCTCAAAGCCAAGGCGACGGGTTTCGCTGCCACTCGTAGTGCGACCGCTGGCAGTAACATAGGCGCCGACCTCATCTAACCAGTGGACGTATAAAGTAGGACCGCCAACTTCAACTAATAAGAAGGCACCGCAATTCTTGCGTTCATCATCAAAATATTTTTTGACATCGAGCGGGTCAACGAAGGGATTAACTAAATCAGCAATGAGCGCCGCTGTTTCGTCGAAAGTGAAAAGATTTAAGGTGTCGTTCTTTTCAGCGTGATCGATATCACCAAGTGCGTAGTCAATGAGTTTAGAAACATCGGAATCAGATAAGAAGCGATACAAGTCTCTAACAAGATCCAGACGCTCGATATTCAGGAGAGCCGGTGCAAACTGATAAACAGTAAAACAGCGGGCGGCTTCCTCCAGGTCATTTAAAACATTGTAGGCAGCGCGGATGTCAGACAAGAAAGAGTTGATTTCGTCGTCCGGTGTATTTCTTTCAGAGATTTCGACCGCGGCCGGAGTTGTCGGAAGGGCTGAGCCGTCGATAATCTTCTTAAGTTCTGCAATTGCGAGGGTAGCCGGGAAAGTGTCTGGTGTGTAGCGTGTTGTCATATTTTTACCTTTAAATGTTGCTTTAAGTTGTGTATCGAATTAAATCCGATAACTGAATACTAGCATTAAAAAGCAATATAAAGCAATAAACAAAAAGCAATATCAGAGAATTTAAGGGAAAATACCTATACAGAATAAGAAAGCGGGGAAAGAGGTAACGGGCCAGGAAATTGGAAAAGGAAAGGAGGGGAACGGGAAAACTATTCCCGTTTAGAGGGGTTAGGGTGTCGAACGGGGAAATTTTTCCAAGTTGGAATATTTTTCCCTTGCAGTTTTGCTGTTTTTTACTTTATTTTTAGAACATTTTCTTATTAGAGAAAATAGTAAATATACATATATAGAAGTTTTATAAAAAAATTGTCAAATCCTGTAGAACTGCAAAATGGAATATTTTCACGGTTCAAATAAAAACTTTAATTGGTATTTAGAAGGTTTTCGGCGCTTGTTTTCAAAAGTGGTAGAAAAAAGTGATTTCAAGTGGAAGGCGAGAACGCGCGCGGGGCTGCTTTCACCGTCGGAAAAGCACTCAACATAATATCCGTTATGTTGAATAACTAGCTGAATATACAGGAAAAATAAGTCTAAAAAGCACGACCCCCACGGGGTGGCACCCCCGGATTTTTCGCCCGATTCCGGCCTCTACCTTGACCGATTGGTGGGGGTATTTTCGAACCATTTTGACTCGAACGGGAAAAATTTTGCCGTTCACCAAAAACACGGGGTTCGATTTAGAAGCGATTAAAATTTTCTTGACAAAGAAAAAATTAAGTAGGAAACTACCTGAAACAAACCCAGGTTTCGGAGAAAAGATATCGAATGAAAAACCTTGTTCCCTACAGCGAATCCCACAGGCGAATCGGGACTGATCACCCACGAGCCGTCTACACGGAATCCGATGTGGAACATGTCCTTTACCTCCGAAGCCTCGGTTGGTCCTACAGCAAGATAGCGGCCAAGATGGAAATGCCCAGAGCAACCGTTTGGTCGATAGCCTGCGGAAGGACAAGGGCTTTTAACGTACGCTATTGGAGGCCTTGTGGTGCATGATCGGACGCCGAAGCTCCGTATCCGACGAGTCATCACCGGCGCCAAGGACGCGGAAGAAGCTCAGAAAGCTTTGAACCGGATTGTGGCTGAGCGCCGCAGGAAACCGGCAAAAGAGCAGCGGGAGTGGGGAGGCCGGCTCGAAATGAAAGAGCAGGTCATGCCGCTTCACACAAGGCCTACCGGACCGATACCGGTTTCGCCCGACGGTGAATGGACGCTGTCCCGCAAAGCCTGTCTGCTCGAATTTATCGCCAATGGAGGTCTGATCTCCGACTGGTGCAAGAAGGCCAAGGTTGGCCCGGGTTCGGTAGCAAGGCTTGCAAGGAAGGACCCGGACTTTGCTAAAGCGTTGGATGAGGCCAAGTCCTTACGCAACGACGTGTTGGCCGAGGAAGCGCTCGAGATCGCTACGACCCCGAAGGTGGTTGAAGAGGTTATCGAGACGACGGCGGCGGATGGCTCTGTGGTTCGTGCCGTCAAGCGATTTGACAATGTGTACGCTAGGAAGCTTGCGTTTAATGCCCGTCTGGAACTCTTGAAGAAGTGGGCGCCGGAGAAGTACGGCGATACGCTCAAGGTCGCAATGAATGACAATAGGGCTCAGGCAATACTATCGGCCCGAAAGAGATTGCAAGGGTCGGAGTAAGGATGATGGAATATCTAATTTGCTTCTTATTTTTAGAGACAGCCTGCCTTCTCTTGGTGGTCTTTTTGTTTGGACTTAAGCTGTATAAGGTCCTCCTTGAGATTTATGATGTCTCTCTTGGCATAAGAGAGAACACTCGTACTCCTTTATGAGGAGCGAAGTTCATTCTGGTTTTTGAGCTTTTCCCAATCGGAGAAAACAGTGGGATTATTGCTTGTATCGATACTGATAATTGAGCTGTTGCTTATTGTTATTCTTACTTGGATAGCAATGTTTTTACTAGCGTCTCGGAACCGAAGCATTGCAACTCTCCGATCCATTGACTGCGCGCTAATGTCATTACAGAGCAGGTATGCTGTGAAGAAGGCGCGATTGGATAAAGAGGACGCAGGCAGGATCCAAGAGACATCCAAGGAAGGCACAAGTAAAGCATTATCTTCCTGAGGAAGGCTTGTGCTCACGATCTCAACTCCTTTCTGTGATAACGATGAGGTGTAGCCTCCATTTAGAAACCCGCCCCAAAGCGTTTCTATCTCCTTAATAATCAAAGGCTCTTCGCAAGGGAGAAAAGTGATATCCAAGAAGTAAGGCGCCACTAAACCCGGAAAAGAATTGTCGTAGAGAGTTTTTGAAAGCGTCACGTTTACTTTTGGAAGTCTTTTTTGACGCTCAAGTTCTTTGGTCTGTTGAATCTTTTCTTTTCTTTCTTCCCAGGTCATGTAAAGCAAACATACAGTTGCGACGCCCATAACTACTTGGGCTATGTCCACAGCCAGCTTTAACCATGTCATCTTGGCTCCTACGATTTCAGTAAGTTGTTGACTAAAGTCTCCCGCTCCTGCCGATAACTACTCCCAACACGTATTCGCACTGAAGGTTCTCCTTGGGCCATTCGGGATTGGTGGAGGTGAGGAAGGAAGAGTTAAAGTCTCTGCCTTTAACGAACTTACGAAGCAAAGGCCCCTCAGATTCAAAGTTCTTTGGTTCGGCTAACACATATGCTCCATCGGGCACGTCTTCAATGCTATTTATGTCAAATCGGAGGTAGACGAAGTCTCCAACCCTGATGTCTGGCTTTAAGGCTGAATCTTTTGCCTCAACGGCGGCGAGTTCGACCGAGTCGGATTCCACGGAGAAAGGAAGGGTAACCCATTTGTGTGTTTCGCTAAGTGATGCTGCGGGTTCTCTTACGACAGAGGTCAGATCTTCACCTGCTTTATCCAGTAACGGAACTAATTTTCTAGAGATGAGAGGTGTGTTTTCGTTGAAAGAGATTGACTCTTGACTTTCTCCGAGAAGCTGTGCTGAGGTCAGACCAAAGTAATTGGCGATAGTTGCGATAGTACCTGGACGGGGGAGCGTTTTTCCGGAAAGGATTCTGAGAACCGTGGTCGGTTGTAATCCGATTTTTGTCGCGAACGTAGTTGGCGCGAGGCCTTGCTCTTGAAGAAGGCGCGCTAGATTATCTTTTAAATACTTCATTTTTTATTATCCTTATATTGCATAAAAGAGCTTTTAGTATATCAAACTCTCAGATTATAAAAACAAAAAGTTAGGATGCAGTTAAGTGTGTTAATATTGCTTTATATTGCTTATTATTCTTAAGGGGAACAACCTATGGACTGGACGCCGAAAGGTATGGTCAACGCTCTTTGGAAGCGGGGTTACACATCTGCTTTTATAGCAAGTAAGTTTGGCGTTGCGCTATCGACAGTATTACGGACCGGAAGAGGAGAGGCATCGGGATGCATCTTGGTTGAGAAAGGTATTCGGTCTTTTGTCAGACAGCTGTTGAAGGAAGAGAAAGGAGCGGAAAAGAAGGCTAGAGGTCACCATGACTAAATCCTACATTCGAGAAAAAGGACCGTTGGTCGTCGCCAACGGCTACAAGGTTGTTGCCATCCGTCCTAACTCCAAAGCACCGATCGGTAAAGCCTGGCAGGAGCACCCGCTCACGGAAAAGGAGTGCGCTGAGTATCCTGAAAAAGCAGCAGGCGTCGGTATCCTTTGCGGAGTTGGAGAGAATCCGATTTGCTGCCTGGATATCGATTGCTCCGATGGAGAAATTGTTAAGGAGATTCTTGATATCCTTGGATTCGAGAAAACCGCATTAGTCCGTACCGGCCGAGCTCCGAGAAAGGCTGTGATCCTAAGAGCTGAGGCCGCAGGCTGGAAGAGCAGGGCGAGTAGGTTCTTTGAAAAGGATGGAGTGGTTATTCGTCTTGAGATTTTGGGCAAAGGCAAGCAGTTTGTGGCGTATCACATCCACGAGAAAACACAGATGCCCTATGTCTGGGACAATGCGGACGAGCAATGCGAGCCAGCCTGCTTTCCAGCTGAGGACTTGGTGATTATCACTCAGGAGGAGGTTGAGGCGCTCATTGCCGCCTTCGAGAGAATTGCGATAGCGCATGGCTATAAACCTGTAGGTCAAGCCTCAGGAGGGGGCCAAAATGATGACGATCCTTTTGGTACCGAGCCTTGCGGACTAACACTTTCCCAAGCCAGAGAAATCGTTAACGGCGCCGGCATCGACAAGCCTGACTACAACACCTACATCCGCGTTGGCATGGCTCTGCACTTTGAATTCCAAGGTGATGAGGAGGCGATGCTGATCTGGAACGAATGGGCGTGTGATAAACCGGGTTATCGAGACTATGAGTCGCTTGCCTACAAGTGGAGTACCTTTAATCGCGGTGCGCACGATGATCCCGTCACCATGCGCTGGCTCATCAAAGAGTTCAATAAGTACCATGACAATTTTGAAAACGGGACCACGGAGTTCGATCTTTCAAAGCGCATGTACAAGCTTTTTGATGGGAAGTTAAAGCGGCTTGAAAACCACGACGAATGGTACCTCTTCAATGGCAAGCACTGGGACAGGATCGGAAACGATTATCTGACAGCTTTGGTTGCCCAGTCCATAGAGCACATCATGTTTCGGGCAGCAAAAGATGCACCGGAAGAACTGCAGAAAGCCGCTTGGTCGGAGTACGGGAAGTTCAAGGCAAAGGCCTCTTCCTTGGTCTCTCGTGTCGTTACGAATATGAAGCGAGAGTTTACCCACTTGGTTAAGGCCAATGATTTCGATAAGGGAACTCAATACTTCGGAGTGGACAACGGGGACATTGATTTATTCACCGGAGACTTTCTGCCGCCCGATAAGCGAAGAAAAATCTCTTTATGCTCGGCCGTCTCGTACGATCCCGAGGCCAAGTGCCCTCGTTGGAGAAGAACGATTGAGGAGTGTTTGGGAAGTGAAAAACTTGCATTCTTTTTCCAAACTTTAATGGGCTATGCGTTATCAGGAACGACGAAAGAAGAGCTTTTCATAATTCTTCACGGCGCCGGCTGCAACGGCAAATCGACCCTTATGCGAATCTTGGCCGGAGTGTTCGGAGAGTACTATCGAGCAATTAGTTCGGACACTTTCGCCTCGATTGTCAAAGGAGCCTCCACAGTAGGTGGCGCTCGGGCTGACTTGATCGCACTCAAAGGTGCGAGGCTCGTTGTGGGTCAGGAGACCGACGAAGGAGCCCGTCTGAATGAGGCCGGCATCAAGAGCATGACAGGCGGTGATCCTGTAGTGGCTCGTCAGATGTATTCGTCGACTGTTGAGACCATCGATCCGACATGGACGATGATTCTCTCAACGAACCATCTTCCGGTTATCAAGGCAACTGATGACGGTATTTGGCGGCGTCTTGTTTTCTTAGAGTTCCCGAGGAACTTTGACAAAGATCCCCAAATCAAAAAAGATTTGAACCTTACGGATGAGCTCAGGAAGGAGCTTCCCGGAATAATGAACTGGGTCTTGGAAGGCTTGGCCCGTTATCGAAAAGAAGGGCTGAATGTCCCAGATGAAGTTCGTTTCCTAAAAGAAAAACTGAGAGAAGGCTCAGACGTATTGGAACGCTGGAGAACCGAGCGGCTGGAGCCTTGCAAGATAGAACCCGGTCAAGGCCTAAAGAGCAAAGAGGCATGGAACGATTTTTTGCGCTGGGCTCGGGACAGCGAAGAGGAGGTCGGGCAGTTTACGAAAGCATCTTTCACTCGGGCCTTGAAAGAAAAAATCAAAGACGGTCGTATGTCTGGAACCCGATGGGTGTTTCAAGGCGTCAAACTTAGAGAAGAGGAGCAGGAAGAATGGTAGAAGTCAAAGGTGTTACATCTGAAGAAGTTATTGAGTTGATGGCTCGGCAGCCGTTGGCACTTAGAAAAAAGATCACAGAAACTTTGCGACACGGAGTTGCTGGAGACAGAGACGCTGTTGACTGGGTAGACGGAACCCCCGAGTCACGGAAGGACGCGGTAAGAAAGCTTATTAAGGAGGCTCTCGATGACGGCACCTCTCTAGAAAACGTCAAACTCCGATGTCAAGGTATGAACTTCCTGCTTCTTTGTTTGGGTGAGCTTATCAAGGACTCCAAAGAGGTGATTGAAGAGTTTGAACGAACAAGACAATAAGAACAAGGCATAAGCCTGTCTACATAACAAAGGAAATATCCAGCAAGATTAGGCCCATCTACACGGTGGGCTTTTTCTATGTCTGGGAATCAAGACGATATTTATCTCGAACTAGCGAAGTGCTATGACGATCCTTTGCGTTTTGTGATGTGGGCGTTTCCATGGGGAGAACTGCCTGAAACATCTGTCGTGAGGCTCAAAGAGCCGTGGGCTTCCCGCTACCCAAACTGTCAATTCGGGCCTGATGAGTGGGCTTGTCAAATGCTTGATGACATTGGCGCGTCCGTCAAGGAGAGAGGTTTCGACGGTTCGCGGGCTGTTGATCCGATCCGAATGGCGGTCTCCTCCGGCCACGGTATTGGAAAGTCAGCTTTTACGGCGTGGCTTGTGTGTTGGATCATGGCTACGCGTCCAAACTGCAAAGGCGTGGTGACAGCGAATACGGCCAATCAGCTTGAAACGAAGACATGGGCTGAGATTACGAAGTGGATGCGCCGCTCACTTGTTGCGGACATGTTCGATATGAAAGCCACCTCCATCGTTTCCAAAGAGTCTCCCGAATCTTGGCGAGTGGACGCGCTGACGTGCCGAGAAGAGAACGCGGAATCTTTCGCAGGTCTGCATGCGGCATCCTCTACTCCGTTTTATATTTTCGACGAGGCCTCTGCTATTCCTGCGGCCATCTATGAAGTTGCCGAAGGTGGCTTAACGGACGGAGAACCTATGATGTTTTTGTTTGGTAACCCGACGCGATCTTCCGGCCGTTTCTATGACTGCTTCCATGCTAAGGCTAAGTTTTGGAATATCCGTAAAGTCGACTCCCGTACGTGTCACATTACGAACAAAAAGCAGATTCAGCAGTGGCTTGAGGAGTATGGAGAAGATTCAGACTTCTTCCGAGTTCGTGTTATGGGGGAGTTTCCTAACGCATCCAGCTCCCAGTTTATTCCGACAAAGTATGTTGAGGAGGCAATGGCTCGTCCGGGCGGAGGACTCAAAGCGAATTTAGCCATTATCGGAGTAGACGTGGCTCGATACGGTAACGACGAGACGGTGATCTACTACAGAATCGGACGCGACGGACGCCTTCCTTTTGAGCGCTATAGAGGCTTGTCTACCGTCGAGGTTGTTTCGAAGGTAAAGGCCGCGATAGCACGTATCCGGCGTCTTGGTTTCAATGAGGTACGTGTGCACGTTGACGAAGGCGGCGTGGGCGGAGGACCCGTGGATGTCCTGCAAGATGACGGATATTTTGAGGTTTACGGAGTCAACTTCGGGTGGAGTGCGGACGATCCGACGGCTTATCGATTTAAGCGAGACGAGATGTGGGGACGCATGAAGGAGTGGATTAAGAACAAAGGCTTGCTGCCCCAAGACGAAGGTCTTTTGGCTGACTTGATTTCTCCTGAGTATGAGATATTGCCCAACGGTGCGATCAAGCTTGAGAGCAAAGATTCAATGAAAAAGCGTGGACTGCACTCTCCCGATATCGCGGATGCATTAGCCCTGACTTTTGCTTATGAACTGCCGGAGTACCAATCGGCCCCCAGAACTGAAAATGTCCAAGGCTTAGACAGGAATGCCTACGACCCCTTCGCCTAGGGTGTCTACATAACGAAAGAAATCTGTCTGACAATCCCTAAAAATGAAATTGTCCTCTGAAGCGGGAACTTCAAAGGACGATTGGAAAAAGATTATAGAGAGTTACGCGCAACCAACAGGTAGGCGAATATGGTCATTTTATCAGAACGTTTATGGGCATGGCTTGTTATGTCGGAGTTTGCAGCGCTACCACTTCAATCGCAGATGATATGTCTTTTTATTGGATTGTTCTTGCTTAAGCCCGCCGTCAAGAGTTTGGTTGATCTATGGGATTACATCAGTATTGGGAGAGAAAGACGCCTGGAACTTAAGGCTAAGCAAACACATTTCTTCTCTATTGGAGGAAGAAATGGGTCTAAAGATTGAAATCCGTCCTGTAGGAGCTAAAGATTTTTTCTCATATCCTGAGGCACGGCATTTAATCAAAGAGTATTCCAAGGAATGCGCGAATAGGACTTTAGCGGCCTCGCCTCCTAACGAGGACCAATATGTCAAGCTTGAAGAGATGGGTCTTCTGAAGGCCGCAGGTGCTTTCGAGGGAGACACGTTGGTTGGCTTCGTGGCCGTGGTCTTTTCTTTTGTGCCGCACTTCAAAGGGGAAGTGCTTGCCTCTACGGAAAGTTTGTTTCTGACCAAGTCCTTTAGAACAGGAAACAACGGCCTCAAGCTCTTGCAGTGGGCGAGAAACACGGCGGTTCTTTTCGGAGCGGCAGGGCTTTTTGTCTCGGCGCCGGCCGGATCGAGGCTTGAAAAACTCCTCGCTTACAAGGCTGAGAAAACAAATTCAGTCTTCTTTTTGGAGGGCTTATGCAAATAATGGCTTGCTCTCCAAAAGAGCTCTTGTCAATTCGTGGGATTGAAGAGAGCGTCAAGGAAGCGCCTCAGTTAAAGATTGAAATCAGGGAGGCGCTGCATGCAGGTGTCTATACGCGTATCGCGATCGTCCCGGAGAATGTTTTGCTGGTCGGCGCGCTAATGAAAGTTCCGACAACCTTAGTTGTTGTGGGGCGATGTGCAATGACAGTAAACGGCGGCACTTCTGTCGCTGACGGTGTCGCATGCTTTACGTCTCCGGCCGGAAGAAAAACCGTGTTTAGGACTTTCGTTCCTACAAAGCTAATTATGTCGTTTGCTACCAAAGCGGAGTCGCTGGAGCAAGCGCGTCAAGAATTTACGGATGATGTGTTACAGGGAGAAGAATTATGTCAGGAGTAACAACTGCTACGGTTATTGGAGCTTCCGTTGCCTCTGCGGCTATAGGGGCAGGTGCGTCGATGTACTCGGCTCATCAGTCAAGCAAAGCGCAGAAGTCAGCCGCCAATCAGCAGGCAGAGGCAAGCCGCAAAGCGTTGAATCAGCAGAAGTCTGAGTTTGCCAGACAGAATCAAAATCAGGCGGATGTGGGAGCGATTCTTGAAGGAAACACAGGAAGTGAAACGGGATCGACCCTTCTTACCAGTCCTTTAGGCGTTGATCCGAATCAGCTCAAGCTCGGAAAAGGCACGAGCCTTTTAGGAGGATAACCGGATGGAAAGCCTGAAGACGCAGGTCCGGCGCCGCTGGGAGGATTTAAAGACAGAGCGCTCAACCTGGATGCCGCACTGGAGAGAAATCAGCGAAGTGCTTCTGCCTCGTTCGGGACGGTTTTTGCCTTCCGGCAACAACAAAGGCAATCGTAATGCCTACCGAGCAATCTTGGACAATACCGGCACCAGAGCGCTGAGAACGCTTTCCGGCGGGATGATGAGCGGCATGACAAGTCCTGCGCGTCCTTGGTTCAGGCTGACGACCTTGAATCCTGAGCTTGACGAGAGTTACGAGGTCAAGGCATGGATGAGCAAGGTCACAAGTCTTATGCAAATGGTGTTCTATAAATCAAATGTTTATAGAGCCCTTCAAATGGCCTATGAGGAGCTTGGTGCCTTTGGTACGAGTGCAACCATTATCCTTGATGATTACGAGCGTGTGATTCACTGTATGCCTCTGACAATCGGTGAGTTTGCGATTGCGACAGATTCTCGGGGTCAAGTAGATACCCTTTACCGAGAATTTCGAATGACGGTCTCGATGCTGGTAGGAGAGTTCGGACTGGAAAACGTAAGCGACTCGGTGCGCAAGCGTTATCAAGACGGAAAGCGGGACGACTGGGTGCATGTCATCAACGCAATTGAGCCCCGACTTCATTACGATCCGCATAAGCGTGACAACAAAAACATGCCTTGGCGGAGCGTGTACTTTGAGGTCGAGTCCTCCGAGGATAAGGTTTTGCGGGAAACAGGCTTTAGAAACTTCCCTGCATTGTGTGCTCGTTGGTCTGTAACCGGAGGAGATATCTATGGAAACTCTCCCGGCATGGAAGCTCTAGGGGATCTGAAACAGCTCCAACAGGAACAAAAGAGAAAGTCCCAGGCGATTGACTATCAGACTAATCCTCCTGTCATCATGCCTGCGGAATTGAAAAATGCCGGCGCCAACATCCTCCCGGGCGGTGTTACGTACTACAGTAATGCGGCGCAGGCGCAGAACATTCGCTCGGCTTTTGAAGTTCCGTTGCGTCTGGATTTTCTTTTGCAGGATATTCAAGATACTCGGGAGCGCATCAACGAGACTTTCTATCGTGACATCTTCATGATGATGGCAAACTCGACTGACAAGACGATGACAGCCACCGAGGTTGCCGAGCGCCATGAAGAGAAGATGATTCTTATGGGTCCCGTGCTCGAACGTCTGAATTCAGAGGCTCTGGATCCGTTGATTGCCCTGACATTTGAGCGCATGGTGGAAACCAATATGCTTCCTCCAATTCCTGAAGAACTCCAAGGGGCGCCGGTTAATGTCGAATTTATTTCTATCCTTGCTCAGGCTCAGAAAGCGATTACAACCAATTCCATCGACCGGTTCACTCAGAATTTGGGTGTGCTTGCCGGAATGAAACCGGACATGCTGGATAAGTTCAACAGCGACTTTTGGGTGGATTACTACTCGGATGCATTGGGTATTGATCCCCGCTTTATTGTTTCAGGCGAACAGGTAACGTTGATTCGTCAGCAAAGAGCCCAGCAGGAACAAGCCGCTCAGCAAATGGCTCTGATGCAGCAGGGTGCCAACGTCGCGAAAAATTTAGGAATTGGCGCAGACAGTCTTCAAAGCCAATCACCTGACGAGATCATGGGCGCATTTGCCGGATATTAGAAAGCCCTCAACCTTTCAGAAGCCCCGTCAGTCGGGGCTTTGTGCTGTCTACATAACGAGAAAAATCTATCTGATAATGGTCAGAAATAAAAATGCCGCTGGGGTCTAGTCAGCGGCGGTATCGAGAACCACGTTAAGAGAATCTCGACATGAAAGTAATTATACCTGAGCGAGCGATAAGCATTATGGAAAAACTACTGTTCAACGAGAAAGGGCGAATGCGCATGTGGGCGCAGTGCGCCCTTTGGATGGTGGTTGTTATCGAAGCGGCATTTGTTTGGAGCTTAATTCGATAACCCAATAAAAATGCCGCTGAGGATCAGTCAGCGGCGGTGATCGATAGGGAGTTAAAAAACATCGACCATGGGGATGATTATATCAAAACAGATGAGGAAGCTTATGGAAAAGCTGATGTTGGACGACCAAGGGAGCTTGCGGTTTTGGGCACGAGTTCTTCCGTGGGTAGTCATGACTTGGCTATCGGTTCTTGTCGTCGCTTTTACATGGAGCCTGATTCATTGATGGGCGAGGAAGACTACGACCCGCTTCAAGGTTTCTATGACGAGGAACAGCTTAAGCGCGAGCAGGAGCGCTACGCGCAGATAGAGCAAGAGACCTTTGATAGGGACATTGAAGCGCTCATGAGCACGGAACATGGAAGGCGTTTTGCCTGGAGGCTCTTGGGGATGTCGGGCGTTTTTCTTTCAACATTCAATCCAAAGGCGACTGATCCCGGAATGAACATGGCTTTTGAAGAGGGAAAGAAACAAGCAGGGTATTGGCTCTTAGGTGAGATTCAGCGGCTTTGCCCACAACAGTATTTTGTAATGACAGAGGAACAGAAAAAATGGCAGATGAACAAACTCAGGCTAGCCCGGCAGGCATAGAAACCCAAGGTGCTGCAACGGAAGGTCAGCAGACTCAAGGTGAAAGTCAGCAGGCTTCCTCTCAGCCCAATCCACCGAAAGGCGACGGGATGCCGAATGCTTTGGGCGAAGTGAATACTGAAAATCCGCAAACTACGGAGGAACCCAAGCAGCAGAGTACCGCTCCTGAAAAGTACGAACCTTTCAACTTTGGTGAGAATCCGGCTATCGATCCGACGCACATAGAGCAGTTCTCAAATGCTGCTCGTGAGGCCGGTCTCTCCCAAGAACAGGCTCAGAAAGTTTTGGATTCCTTGGCCCCGTCGGTGGCAAACAAGCTCAGAGCTGACTTGGTTCGTCAAGCCGGAGATTGGCTCAAGGCCTCGCAAGCCGATCCTGAATACGGCGGTGCTGCTTTTGAAGCGAACAAAGGTATTGCGGTCAGTGCATATCAAAAACTCGCAACTCCTGAGCTCAGAGAGATTCTGAACAATTCAGGACTTTGCAATCACCCTGAAGTCATTCGTCTGTTCTACCGCATCGGCAAGATGACTTCACAGGACTCCGGTGTCAAAGGTGCTCCAATTCCCCGAGACAACGGATTTGCGGACATGTATCCGAATTCTCCGATGCGTTGGTAATTAACTTAAACAGGAGTGATAAATGGGCGTATTAAATACCTCTAATCCGACACTGGCAGATGTCGTTTCCCGTTTGGACGGGAACAAGAAGATTGATGCGGAAATCATTGAAATGATGACCGAGACCAACGAGATGCTACCTGATATGACTTCGATTGAAGCCAACGGTGTGACCGAGCATCTCACGACAGTTAGAACGGGTTTGCCTGAAGTGACGTGGCGCTTACTGAACTACGGTGTTCAGCCTTCCAAGTCCACGACAGCGCAGATCAAAGACTCGATCGGCATGCTTTCTGCCTTGTCCGAAATTGACAAGAAACTTGCCCAGATCAATGGATGGTCCGGTCTGTGGCGTCTGACAGAAGACTCCGCCTTCATTGAAGCAATGTCACAAAAAGTTCAAAGAGCCGTTCTCTACGGTAACGATAAGACGGGTGTCGAACAGATTCTTGGTTTGAGTCCCCGCTACTGCACAGGTGACCCGAAGAAGGCTGAAAACGCCAAGAACGTCATTGATGCAGGCGGCACAGGCAACAAATTAACATCCATTTGGCTGCTTTGTTGGTCTCCTCGCACCTTGTTTACAACTTACCCGAAGGGATCCCGAGCCGGTCTTTCTCATCAGGACCTGGGAGAGTACCTAACAACGGACGCAGACGGCGGAAAGTATCTCTGCTTGGGTACTAAGTACGACTGGGATATCGGCCTTGTTCTTCGCGATTGGCGCTTCGTTGTTCGTATCGCCAACATTGATCAGGAAAAACTTACGGACGATCCGCAAAACGATGGCGGCACTGATCTGATTCGCCTGCTGATGACAGCCAAGAACAAGCTTCCGAATCTCAATACCGGACGTATTGCCTTCTACTGCAACAGAGAAGTTCGAAACGCTCTGGAAGCCCAGTGCATGAACCGCAGGAACGTCCAGCTTTCTTTGGATCAGGTCTCTCAGGCTCATCCGGTTTTGAAATACGCAGGTATTCCGATCCGCATTGTGGATGCGCTTACACCGACAGAAAAACGGGTTCCGTTCCCTGCTAAGACAACTGGAACCGGCGGTGGCCAAGGCGATCAAGAGGGTCAAGGCGGCGGAGACTAAGTGAAAGAACAGGAGGTTAGAAATGATTAAAGACGCATTGTTAATGCTCACACCGGATGCAGGGCAGGACCTTACAGCGGCCGCTGCTTCTGCAAACACCATCGATCTTTGTCAAGTCAATCCGACTCCGGGCATGAATCGAATTCTTTCAGTTGTGTTCCAGGTTATGGAAGATGTGACCGGCACAATTTCTTTCGGAATAGCTCACTGCGATACCGCCACCGGAACATTCAAAGAAGCCGTGACATCCGAGACGCTGACTGCGCCCGAGGCCGGTACACAAATTGCTCTGCCTATTCCTGAGAAAACACTTCAGTTTATTCAGGCAAAGTTCGGCGGCAGTCCAACAAAAGGCAAGGTCAGAGCCTTCGTCTCCATGAGCCACGATAATTGGTACGCGGCTAAAGAGGCGCCGTCTAAACAAATCGAGTAAGTAACTTTTGAGTCATTCTCCTTGAGGTTGAAGTTTTGGGCGCTCCTAGCAAGCGCCCTTTTTTAAAGGTACGGCTATGGCAAGTAAAGTCAGTATTTGTAATCTTGCACTTACTCGAGTGGGAGAAGCGGGATCGATCACGAATATCGATCCGCCTGAGGGCAGTGTGCACGCGAAGGTTTGCGCGACACTTTATCCGGTCTCCGTTGGAATTCTCCTGGAGGCACACGACTGGAGATTTGCCACCAGGAGAGCCGCGCTGGCGGAAATCCAAACAAAAGAGCTGCACGGCTGGAGAGGCCTTTTTGCTTTACCTAGCGATTGCCAAAGGGTCATTTCAGTGCGCCCAAGCACGGTTCAAAGGGCGCCGTGGCCTCAGAATCCACCCTTTGCCGTGGAGCGCTTTGACGGCTCCCCAGCCCTGTTTACGGACTGTCCGACCCCGGTGATTCAGTACATTATGGCTGAGCCCGGAGTCGGTTCTTTCCCGCCGCTGTTTGTTGACGCTTTAGCGTGGCACCTTGCTCAGGCTCTGGCTGGTTCTCTGATCAAAGGAAAAGAGGGACTGCAAATCACCGCCGCCCTTACAGCGAAATATAGAGAAGCCTTGGGGGAAGCGATGAAAAAGGACGCGGGTCAGCACTTTGAGCCTATCTGTCATGTCGCTCCGTGGATTGTCGTGAGGTAGGTATGACGATAAGAACACTTCAGTCGTCCTTTACGGGCGAAGTCTCTCCTTCCATGTACGGCCGCATTGACAACGATAAGTACAGATCGGGTCTAGCCGTTTGTAGGAACTTTATCTGTTTACCTCAGGGACCGGTACAAAATCGCAGTGGGTTTGCGTTTGTGAGACAAGCCAAACACGCAGACAGACCTTCACGCCTAATAGCCTTTGAGTTTTCTTCGACGGACACGATGATTCTTGAATTCGGTCATCAGTACATTCGTTTTCATTCTCGAGGCGGAACCCTTTTGAATGCCAACGGGACACCTTACGAGATTGCCACACCTTACAGCTCAGACGATATTTTCGTGATTCACTATGCGCAGTCGGCTGACGTGATGACGCTTGTGCATCCGCACTATCCGGTAAAAGAATTGCGCCGATACGGAGCTTACGACTGGCGGTTAATAGACGTGACGTTTAACTCTCCTTTGAGCCCTCCGGGGAATGTCTCTGTTGAATACGTTCCCAACGGAAACGAATCCGACAGCCGCTTTACTTATAAGTACAAGGTGACAGCCGTCCAAGATTCAGACGAAGGGCAGAGAGAAAGCGCTCCTAGTGCGGCCGCCTCTGTTAGCTGCAACCTTTGGTGGGATAACGCACTAAATCGGATTACATGGTCTCCGGTCTCGGGAGCCGCCCGCTACAGGGTCTACAAATCCACGGCCGGGGTTTTTGGTTATATCGGAGAAACGGAAGGAACGAGTTTTGAAGATAACCGAGTAGATGCTGACGACGGCATCACTCCGCCTCGGTACGACGCTATGTTCACGCCGGGCGACTATCCAAGCGCAGTGGCTTACTTCGAGCAGAGGCGGTGCTTCGCCGGGACGGTCAAGCGCCCTCAGTTTGTATGGATGACGCGCTCCGGTACGGAAACCGATATGGCCTACCACATCCCCGTAGTAGATGACGACCGCATCAAGTTCAAGATTGCGGCTCAGAAGGTTTCAAGGCTGAAGCATCTAGCTCCCTTATCTCAGCTTTTAGCATTGTCCGAAAGCGCAATTTTCAGACTGTCTCCGGCCAACTCGGATGTAATAACACCTGAGTCCGTCTCTGCGAAGCCTCAGGTTTACCAAGGCGCCTCCGAGGTTCAGCCGCTTTTAATCAGATCAAATCTTATCTACGCCTCCGAACGAGGCGGTCATGTCATTGAAATGGGCTACAACTGGCAGCAGGGAGGCTTTGCTGTCAACGATCTCTGCGTTTTTGCCCCGCATCTTTTTGAGCGTGCGAGGGTAAAAGACATGGCGCTTGCGCTGAGTCCCCATCCGATCATTTGGTGCGCGATGACGGACGGCTCTCTGCTCGGGCTTACATATATGCCTGAGCAAGCTGTGAGCGCCTGGCACCGGCACGACACTATAAACGGGGCCTTTGAGTCTGTGGCGGTTGTTCCTGAAGGGGATGAGGATATTTTGTACGCGGTCGTGCGCAGAACGATTAACGGGGCAACCGTGCGTTTTATCGAACGCATGCACGAGCGTCTTTACAACGGTCTTGAAAACTGTTTCCACGTGGACGCGGGGGCGACTTATGAAGGGCAGGAAACTCAAACAATTTCAGGCCTTGGTTATCTCGAGGGCTGTGAAGTAGCAATTCTCGCAGATGGTGCAGTACTGCCGCGGGAAGTGGTTAGGAACGGGAAGATTACGCTTGAAGTTCCTGCGAAAAAAGTTCAAGTCGGTCTTCCTATTACCTCCGAAATTCAGACGCTTCCGCTTATCGTCAATCTCCAAGACGGCTCATTTGGACGAGGGCATCAGAAGAACATCAATCGAGTGTGGATGCAGGTGTATCAGTCCAGCGGGGTTTTCGTAGGGCCGAATTTTGAAGACCTAACAGAGGCTAAGCAGAGGCTGGACGAGCTTTACGGAGAGCCGCCCGAGCCCCTGAGCACTGAGATTGATGTGCCGCTGCCGGGTTCCTGGAACGCCTCAGGACAACTCGTTCTACGGCAAAAAGATCCTCTGCCTCTCACGCTTGTTGGCATTACCTGCGATCTAGCACAGTAAAGGAATAAACATGGCTTCTTTAACGAATATGACACCGGCGCTACGAGAGCACATGGCTTCCGTAGGATGCGCTCCCGTTGGTCCGGACGGACTTGGAGTTCTTAACCCGATTCCTGAAAGTACATCCGCGGTGGGGAGCGGGCTGAACGGAATCATGCTCGGAGCATCCATAGGTCAGGCGATTGGAGGAATTTACTCTGCGTTTGTTGGCGCTAAGACCACCGCTTATGTACAGAAAAAGCAGGCTCAGATCGCACGGGACAATGCCGAGATTATGCGCATGGGCGCTGAGACAGCTTATCGACAAGGTGAGCAGAAGGTCGCTCAGATTACGCGCAGAGCAGGACAGCTCAAGGGAGCTCAGAGAGCGCGTTATGCCGCCAATGGGGTTGCTCTTGGCGTAGGCAACGTGGCTGAAGTTGCCGCCAATACAGACCTTGATAAAGAAATGGATGTCTGGACGGCCAAGTTCAATGCAATGCAGGCCGCCTGGGGCTACAACCGTAAGTCTTTGGAATACGGTGCGCAGAGCGGAGCGCTAAGGACGATAAGCAATACCAACAGTTCTTTGGCTCCGGTTGCGGCCATAGGAGCTGGTCTTAGCGGAGCAACTCAAGTCGCGAGCAACTGGTACATGTTTAACGGCAAATTCGGACTAGGCCTTGGGAGATAAGAATGGCAAAAGTTCCTACATACGGCGGCCCTCAGCTTTTGATGAACAATCAGCCCGTAACGATGGGCTTTACGGATTACGGCAGCCAAGTTATCAAGCCTAAGGTTGATCTCAATCCGGCTTTGCGTCTTGCGGCAAAGTTTAAGGCTGAGCAGGACAACGTCCGCGTGGACGACGCGCTGACTGACTTAAAGCGCTACATGATTCAAAAAGAATTTGGCGAAGATGGCAAGAACGACGGCTGGAGAAGCTTACGCGAGAGGGCCGCTTTAGAAAGGGATGAGAGCGGATTAGGCCTGGCAGATCGAGTCGATAAAGACGCTCGACGCTATGGAGGGGAAATCGCTAAGTCCTTAACCCCTGAACAGCAACAGCTCTTTAACCGAAAGGCTCTTTATCTCTATAACGGAAATTATGACCAGGTGATGGGGCATGCATTTCAGCAGCAACAGGAGTATCAGAAAAGCTCTATCAACAACAGAATTGCATTGGCGCAAAGAGCCGCGGGCTTGTATGCGGATAACCCGGGAATGCTTGGGGCGCAGATTGAAGATATCTCTCTTGCGTCAAAGGAAGCCGGAAGAATCGGCGGCTGGAGTGAGCAGGAGATTTTGGTAAAAACGAACGAAGAGACTTCCAAGGCCGTAGGAAACGCTTTGGATACGCTTCTTTTCCAAGCACAAAAGAATCCAGCCGTGGCTGAGCAAGCTTCAGGCCTTCTTCGTACTTATGCCCCTTACATGACCCCGGAGACGGTAAGACGGTACGGAGAGCTTATTCGCTCCGCCTCCCAGGGCTATCAAATCGACCAAGTCGTAAAGCGGGATCAAGAAAGAAATAAGAACACACCGGAGACACTTATGGCTTCTGCTTTGGCCGGTCCGCTGACGGAAGAAAGAATCCAAGGACTTGGGGTTAAATTCGGAACAGGCTTCATATCCGGGCAAGAGTCAGGAAACCGTCAGTTCAAACAAGTTCCTCGCAGAGACGCGAACGGAAAGATAGAAAAGGATGATAAGGGCAACATTATTTATGACGACGAAGTGTTGATCGGCAGATACTCGGACGGCAAGACACCCAAGAGCGCGAGAGACTTTTGCTATGGAAAATTCCAAGTAAGCGGGGATGCGGCCTATGAAGCCTCTCAAGCCTTGGGTGACAAGCTTACGCGAGCTCAGGTTCAGGAAAAGATCAAATACGATCCGGCCTTCAATGAACGCATTGGAATCAAAATCATCACCGATCACATCAAGTTCTACGAAGGGGATCTGCTCAAAGCGGCGGGTGCTTATAACGCCGGCCGTGGGAATGTGAACTTAGCAGTGCTGATGGACAAGGAAAACGGGGGAAACGGCTCGGGCTGGCGGAAGTACTTCGGAACTGAAGAGCATCGTGCCAGAGCAAAGAAACTCGGATACAGAGCGCTAGCCGGGAAGGACGCAGTGGGCTACGTAAACAAGGCCGCCTCCTGGGTGCAAAAAGAGTTTGGCGGAGTAGCGCATGGAAGCGACGGTAAAGAAATTGCTCCGGGTGACCCGAGATACTTCCAAGCTCTACGCAAGACTCGGACTCGTAAAGAGCTGGAGGAAGCAGCCTTGGCGGACGGCTCGCCTGTCTCTGTCGAAGCGCGAGACAATCCCGAAACACGAGAGAAGATCGTAAACGCTATGGTGGTCGCCCAGCAAAGGGATAACGAAGACTATGTCCAAGAGCAAACAAATCTCCTAAACAGTGGGATAAATGTTTTGTCCGAGACACGGGGAAATCTACAAGACCCGCGCATGCTCCAGCTTCTGCCGCAGATGAACCCTCGTGCTCAAGCCGAACTACGCGGTTGGGCGCATAAGATTCAGATCGGAGACACGAGCGGAGATAAGGAACTGTTTCTCCACTACGACGTCCGCCCAACTGAACTATATAACCTCACTCGGGAACAGCTTGACGGTATGAGGATCCGGCTCTCAGCTGAGCAATGGGATGCACTGGATACAAAGTGGCTGAAAATGCATGAGAAAGAAGGAGCTTCGCGGGATAAGGCTTCGCAAGCTCGAATGGTGGCGGCAAATGGGCAGAGCCTGCCAGAATATCAAACTGCCAAGCTGGAGAACATCAAATCGTATCTGAGGACTATCAGTGGGAAGTTTAAGGATCTAGGTGAAGAGCAGGCAGGCGCATTACTGTCGGAACTTCAAAAGGCCATTAACGTCGAGCAGACCAAACGCCAACGAGAGCTTACAGAGGAAGAAAGAAACGAGTTTATTAAAAGTCTTATGGCCTGCCGCTTTGACATAAACGGCTTTATCTTTGATAGCCAGAAAGGTCTGATGGAGCTTAAAGCCAGTGACTCACCGAACCACGGAAACTTGGACGCTTTCTACCAACTCAAGCAGTATGCGAACCAGAGAATTAAGGCGGCCGGATTTAATCGGGACGCGACAGACGGAGAGGTGCAGGAAGCGCTGTACCACATCATGATTAGCCGAAACCCCGATTGGTTTACATCCATGAATGGAAAAGTTCCTGAAGTCTATGCCGAAGCAATTCGGCAAAGCAATCCCGGCAAACGCTTTTCTAACGCCCAGCTTTTTAAAGAATATCTGACGCTTCGGATGAAAGGGATATCGCTCGAAAGCACAACACCGAATTACGCAATTCAAGGAGATTACTAATGCCGTCTAACTCTTTAAAGGACTATTACGCAGAAAAGAACCGCACGGAAGCCTTGGAGGGTCTGGCCTCGGCAATGGCTTCCAAAGAGAGCCCCGAAGAGACGGCGGCACGCCTAAGGAAAGCACGTGACTTTGATGTTGAGCCGCAAGTGGCTGACGGTCTTACGCCTGCCGAGGTAGATAACTTTTACGCTCAGGACGCTTTGAAAGAGGCGACACCCGTGTATCTCAGAAAAGCCGGAGAGGTGGATTTTGCTAATTTGACGAAGGATGATCTGCCTACCACATTCTCGCTTGAGAGTTTGTGGTGGAAGATTATGGGCGCACCTGCAAAGGCTGACGGGGCCTTGTCCACAACAAGAAATTCAACCGCTCGAGGCGGATATGGGCTTGCGAATGCAATGCCGATTTTTGGCAACGCAGCTAAGGCAGAAAGAATCCGCTCCCAGCTTCTTGAGCTGGAGAATACTGAGAAGCAGTTGGCGCAAGGAGTGAGTGCGGAAGAGCTGTTCGGCTCAGAAGACGATCCGACGGGAGAGGCGCACCGAGTGGCTTTTGAGCATGGCCTTCCGGCGCTTCGCACGAAACTTCAGGAGGAACTTTCTCAAGCGCTAAAGGACACCGCTTGGAACAACTCAATGAGCGGATTGTATCCGCATAACGAGGCTTCTCAAAAACTCTCTGAAGCAAAGACAGCCGGAGAGGCCATTGAACTTATCCTTTCAAACCCATCCATCATTGCAGATATCGGCCCCGAATCTCTGGTGCAATACGCTCCAATGCTTCCAATACTCGCTGCGTCCTCTTTCGCCGGACCCGCGGCGCCGGCTCTGATGGGCGGTCTTTCCGGCGCCTACTCCTACGGTCTTGACAAGGCTTCCGGCATGATGAGCGGAATGGCTGAGAACGCTGTCAACGTACAAAACGGAGCTTCGATATTTAAGTTTATGACCGATCCTAAGCTTCGCGGAATTTATGAAAACGTAGAAGGGGAGGCCGAGCGTCATGCAGCCGGAGTCGCTCTTTTCGATGGGCTAAGCGCAGGACTGGCTGGAAAGCTCGCATTGCCGGCTTTTATCAAAAGCAGAATCTCCTCGCCTTTTGCAAAAGAGATGGCGAACATGGCGGTGCAGACTCCGATTCAAGGAGCTTTAGGGTCAGCAGGTGAGGCAAGCGGTCAGCTCCTAGCCAAGGGAGAGATTACCAATTGGGGAGACGTGGTCGCTGAATTTGCCGGAGAAGGTTTTACGGCTCCGATTGAAGTCTTGTCTGCCGGAGCTAAACGCCTTAAGGGGGCTTCTATAGAACAGGCTAGGGCCGAGGCAACGGCAGAGGCCTTTAAGAAACTTGGAGAGTACTCTCAAGCCTCTAAGCTCATCGCACGGGATCCTCAAACGGCGGCCGAATATATCGAGGCCGTGGCAGAGGATGCGGGGCCTGATAAACGAAATGTGCTGTTGGACGGGCAATCCTTGCACCAGGAAGGACTAGACACAAAGCTGATTCAGCTGCTTCCCGAACGAGCGGAAGAGATTACTAAGGCCGTTCAGGAAGGCTCGGAGATTGCGATCCCTGTAGGGGAGTTCACAACCAAAGTTGCAACCTCTGAACTGAATCAGCCCTTAGCTGAACTTGTCCGAGTGAAGGGTCAGATGTCTTTGCACCAAGCTCGAGAGGTGCAGGAAGAGATCATGGATATGGCAAGGCAAGAGGCCGAAACTGCACTGAAGAAAGATGACTCAGAATTTAGAGAATCTTCTAAACGTGTCGGCCAAGACATTGCCTCTCTTATGGAGAACTCAGGCGCCACGAAAGCAGAACAAGGAGCGATTACTACTGTGTTAAGTACGCTCGTCAACAACCTTGCTCGAGATTTAGGAGTTCTCCCGGAGGTGGTTTGGGCAGAGCACGGCTTAAAGAGAGTCCTCGACGGAAACGCTCAGGTTCAAGGTGAGTCATTGCATATGCCTTCTCTAATCTACGATAAAACCTTTGGGGAGTTCTTGGAGGATTCCGTTAGGGCAAGGTTCGTTAAAAAGATCAACGTGGCGCAAGGGGTTGGAGAATTCATTGAAAAGAACTTCAAAGTTCCTGTAGCGAGCACGGAAATCCAAATGGACAAAGATAGAGGGAACCATGCTAAAAAGCACCAGCTTTCAACTCAGGAATGGGTAGAAGTAATGAATCTGCCATTGGAAGCTGAAGTTATAGGAAGCGGTAGATGGGGAGACAGAGTTTGGATGAGTAAAAAACTACCAAACGGAAAGTGGCTGTCTGCGGTTTTCCTTGTAACTTACAATGCGAATCGAAAAGGAGAAAAACTAAGATTGGGTTTGGCGACCGCCTTCACAGGAACAGAAGGTCAGTACAGAGCTTGGCTGAAGAAAAATAGATTTTTGGCCGAGAAAAATAATAAGGACGGAGAGTACGCCGCTGTGAGGAACCTCCCTCTCACTAGTTTAACGAGCTCGTCCACAGGGACGGTACACGGCTATGATAATCACCTGAAAAAGGCAATCGACTCTTCGTCCTATGCCGATATGATACCACGAAAGGACAAAGATGCTCTAAAACCACAAGTGAAGACGGCTCAGCCAACAGAGATTCCTGTGAGCCGCTCTGCCGATTATGGGAAGGCGTCTCCTTCCGCGCTGAACAACGAGGACAGTTTATCACAGGGCAATATGGGTGATTACTTCCCGGACTCTAAGACGATCGTCCGATGGTTCAGCGCAGACCAGTCCACACTCCTGCACGAAAGCGGCCACTTCTACCTCGACATGCTGATCGATATCAGTAAAAAGCTTCAGACAAAAGGCGAGCTTTCTGCCGGTGAAAAGCGAGTTTTGGATCGAACCCTTGCAACACTTAAATGGCTGGGAGTGGATTCACTTTCTTCATGGGAAAAACTTTCTTTTGAAGAGCGTCGCCCGATGCATGAGAAGTTCGCTCGACACTACGAGGCTTACCTGTTTGAAGGCAACGCTCCCACCAGGGGCTTGCGTGCAGTCTTTCGTAGATTCTCCCAGTGGCTGCGTTCGATCTACACCGTAGTTTCAAATATTCCCGGCGTAGAGATGAGCGATGATGTCCGAGCACTTTTTGATCAGTTATTTATTTCTACGGAGCAAGTGCAAGAGGCTCGCTATCGCAGAGGCATGTTCAAAATGTTTGAGAGCTTCGCTGAGTCAGGTTTCACAGAGGAAGCGTGGCTGAATTATGTGGAGCAGTATCGAGAGACAGATGCCGAGGCGATTGAATACATGCGGGCCCGCGGCATGCGTGATATGGCTTTCATTTCAAATCTCCGAGGAAAAACGCTAGACGCGCTTCGCAAAAAGTCCGAAGGCGAGCGTAAACGAATTGAGTCTGAGGTTCGTTCAGATCTTTCTAAAACTCCAATTTACGAGGTATGGGACTTTTTAAAGAACGGGAAGGATAAAGACGGAGTTCATATTTCTGCCAAGCTCACGCCAAGCGAGCTAAAAGCGGTAGGGGTGGATGATGCGAGTATCGAGCGTCTAGTAACGGAGGGTCTTGTCGGAAGAGACGGCGATCCGCAATTTGGAGAGCAGACAGCTCAGGCTTATGGCTACCAATGTTTGGCTGAGCTGGCTCAAGCTCTAGTAACCGCACCTAATCTTGAGCAGGCCGTACAAGCGGCAACTCAGGAAAGGATGTATGCAGAGCATGGCGAACTCGCCACCGAAGAGGAAATCCAAAGAACTGCCGACGAAGCAATCTTCAATCCGAGCTTAAAGCGGCTTCTTGCCACGGAGATTTCCGCCATGGAAAAAGCCGCGCCTGGAAGACTCGATATCGATATTTTCGAGAAGATGGCGGAGCAGGAAATTCTCAGCCTAAGGGTGAAAGACATCGACCCGAAAAAGTTCAGAACGGCGGCTGGGCTTCGGGCTAAAGAAGCACGGCGTCTGCAAAAGGAGGGCGACATCAAAGGCGCAATTCGCGCTAAGCGTCAGGAACTATACCAAACATGCCTTGCAATAGAGGCGAAAAAAGCGGTCGAGGCGTGGAAGAAAGACGTTAAATTCTTTAACAAGCTTGTCGGTAAGAATCAGATCGAGGGGCTGTCTACAGATTACCTCGTTACGATCCAGCGCCTTTTGGAAAATATGGGAATTTCCACATCCCGTCAGCTCGGAGAAGGCCATCAGCTGAGCCTGAGAGAATTCTTGGAGTCTCTTTTTAACCAAGAAAAGACTGTTCCCCCGATTGATCCCAGCCTAGAACAGCGCCTGATCAATCATCGGATGATCTTTGCCAACAACAAGAAGCCTTTTGAGGAGATGAGCAGATCGCTTCAGAAAGAGGCGGCTCAGGCAGTCAGAGACCTTTACCGGGCAGGACGGAAAGAGCAGCAGATTTTGGATGGAGAACAGGCGCAGGAGCTCTCGAAAGTGGTTGGTGAGCTAAGCGGTGCGATTGTCCAAAACGCTCAATTCCGTGGTAGGGAAGGTGTACGGCACACGGAAGAGACGGGACCGTGGGTTCGCTTTAAAGAACAGCTTGAACGAATTGGCATGTCGCACGCAAGAATCCCTTCCCTTCTTGCCGCCATGGAAGGTACGAGGTTCGGCAAATTCTTTGACTACGTTATCTCACGAGCCGACTCTTGCGGGACTAAGGAAGTGCAGCTGAAAAACGAGTACGCAGTTAAACTCTTTGCCGCAACCAAAGTTCTCCAAACTAAGAGAAAAGATAGAGTTAAGCGGTACTTCAAATCCGTGGGTGCTTATCTTTCTCAGGAACAGGTGAGAGCGATTGCGCTGAACGCCGGCAACAAAGAAAACTTGCAGAGGCTGATCGACGGCTCCGAGAGCGCCCCTTGGTCCGGCGGAAAGAAGTGGACAAAGGAGCAGATCTTTGCCTTGATCGGGGAAGCGTTAAGCGCTGAGGAGCTTGCCGCAGTTCAAAAGGTGTGGGATGTTTTTAACGAGCTTTGGCCGCAGATTGCAGAGAAAGAGCGGCGTGTTTACGGAAGAGTTCCGGTAAGAGTTGAGCCTCAGGCTTTGACCGTCACTTTAGCTGATGGCCAAGAAGTTACTTTAAAGGGCGGTTACTATCCGATTCAGTACGACAAAAAGGCCTCCTTCCAGGCTCAAGATCAAAACGATATGCAGGCCGCCAAAGAGCTTATGGACGGTGCTCACTCAAGCCGAACCGCAAGAAGAGGATTTTTAGAGAAGCGCTTGGCCCACGTCTATGACCGTCCGCTTTCTCTAACCCTAAGAGCTGCTTTCGAAGGGCTTGACGCTGAAATTCATGAGCTCTGCTGGCAGGAGTGGTTGGCAGATACCAACAAAATTTTCCGGCAAAAGAAACTCAGAGAGACCATCCGAGACTATTGGGGCGTAGAGGCAGAGGGGGCTATCCGTAAATGGATTGAAGATATTGCGGCAGGGACTTCTTCTCAAAAATCGATGGGCGATGGAATAGCCGCACTTCTCAGAGCGAACGTATCTCTCGTTGGAATCGGGTTTAATTTGGTGACTGCGTTAATCCAGCCGATCGGCATGCTTCAAACCGTGACGATCTTGGGACCTCAATGGTCGGCAAAAGGAATCGGCGAATTCATGCTTAATCCCTATGGCAAGTGGAAGGAAGTCTGCGGCAAGAGTCAAGCAATGGCAGACAGAAGCAGAACTCGGTTTCGTGAGCTTACCGAAATCCAAGCTCTAGTAAGCGGGACGAACGGAGCGCTTAAGGATAAGTTTATGCGAAGCGCTTACCTGCCGATTGTATTTATGCAGGCACTGGTTGATGTTCCGACTTGGCTAGGGGCTTATAACAAGGCACTTTCTGAGGGGAACACGGAAGCTCGCGCAATTGCTATCGCAGACAGAACGGTCACGGATGCTCAAGGCGGAGGTCGTACGCAGGACTTATCCGGTATTGAACGAGGCGGAGAGTGGGCAAAACTTTTCACGGTTTTCTACACGTTCTTTAACACGGCTTTAAATATAGCCATGGTGACCGGACATACCCAGAAGGGCATGAAGCGGGCGCTCAATCTTCTTACGCTGCTGGCCTTCCAGCCGATCATTGAAACCTTTGTGAGAGAAGGGCTCAAGGCTACAGTAAGCGGTGGCGACGATGACGATTGGTTAAAGAAGACTTCTATCAAGGCCGGAGGCAGTGTAGTCAACTTTAACCTAGGTCTTCTTGTAGGCCTGCGAGAAGTGGCTGAGCTCGGCCAAGCGCTCTCAGAAGGCGAAGCTCCGCGGGGATACAGCGGCACGGGCGGCTTGCGCAAAGTGGTTGATCTTTATCGCTTGGGACAAGCTGTTTCCAAGGACAGCTGGGACGAGAATACCTTAAGGGCGGCAGTTACCGTGCTTGGGGAATGGTCGCCTGTTCCGATTCCTGTAGTTCCGATCAATCGAGCAATCAGCGGAAAGAAAGCGATGGAGGAAGGAAAAACAGATAACCCCTTATCAATTTTCCTCGGATATTCAAGCTATTAGAGCTGTCTACATAACGACGAATTTCTGCCTGACAATAGCTGAAACTTCGGAGTTATAGTGTGACAATCTCAAAGGAACTAAGGGCTACAAGCATCCTGAAAGGAAATGGTGTCAGTACCGAATTTCCTTTCACCTTTAAAGTCTTTAACGCCCTCACAGACATTGCGGTTTTCCGTTCAGACAGTTCGGACAGTCTTTCAGAGGAGCAGGTAAGCAGAGACGCTTATGCTGTAACTCTGAATGCTGATCAAGAGAACCATCCTGGGGGAGTAGTGATTTTCGCCTCTCCTCCAGCCGCTAATAGCGTTTTCGTTATTCAATCGTCTATACCGGCTTTACAGGGAGTTTCACTGACCAACCACGATCGGTTTCTGCCAGATGTATTGAACGAAGTCCATGACAAACTGACTGCACTTGTACAGCAGCTTGCTTATCTGCTTGGGCGCTGTTTGGTCGTTCCATCAACCTTAGAAAAAACTCCGCAGGAGGTTCTCAATGAGGTGTTGGAAATCGCGGCGACTGCGAACAAATATGCTCAACAGGCCCAAGCTATTTATGACACGGTTAAAGGTGATGTTGCGGAGATCAAAGCGCTAAAGAGTGAGATCGACCACCTCGTCCTTACCTTCCAGACGATCGAGCAACTCGCGGCGCAAGCTCAGGCCAACGCGCACTCTACGAACGACGACAAGCTGACATGCCAACAGGCCCTCCAGCAGATTCAAGCAATCGCGGCGCAAACCGGATTCTCTACCCGGACAAGTCCGACGGTATCCGAGTCGGAGACTTTTCCGCTTTCTAATCTCACGCCTTCTGCCTACGCCAAGGTCGGGGACTTGGTTCTTAATTCGACCAACGGTGACTTGTTCCGGATTACCGCGGTAACGGCAACGACAGCCACAGTGGGAGCAAAGATTTCAAACCTGCGCGGCCCTCGCGGTGAGCGCGGTTTGCAGGGCAGTCCGGGGCCCGCGGGCGAGCGCGGTGAAGCGGGGCCTATGGGTCAAAGCCCGTATGCGACTTGCTTCGGTCAGTTCCAAGTAAACGGAGAGGGAATGCTTCAGCTCGAATACGTGGGTCTTGCACCTGCTGAATTTTCAATCAACGATAACGGGGAGGTAGAAGCTACCTATGCCAACACTTAATATCGGAAAAGTGCGCTACACGTGGAAAGGCACGTATAGCGCAACAACCGCATACAGCATTCTTGACCGAGTGAAGGACGCCGACGGTTATGTCTATGAAGCGATTAAAGCCGCGCCCGCGGGAACTGCCCTTACCAACGAAAGCTATTGGATAAAACTTTCCGTTCAAGGCCCGAGGGGTGATAAGGGGGAGACGGGGAATGACGGGCCGAAGGGTGATACGGGCGAGGCACCGACGGCCATTTTGTACACAGAGCAGAACAACCTGACAGACGCTCAGCGGGCGCAAGCTCGAACAAACATCGGCTGGGCCGCGGCGTTTGCCGCATCTTTTGCTTCGGCGATAGCTACTTGGGCGACCAGCACTTTGGGCTCAAAGATCGAGGCCTATCTCGTACCGATTTTGAAACAGCTCTGTCTCGATAACGGCGCCACTCAGGCAGAGATCGACGCCCTCGAAGCTGAAGAAACAAGCGAATCTGATTCATAAGGAGCAGTATGACTACATTATCTGAAATCAAGGCTGAGTACCTATCCAAGGCGTTATCCAAACCCGTGGCGAAGTACGGCGTGAAGATGGGCAACGGCAGAATCACGTCCTTGTCGGACGTTCAAGGTTTTTGGGTTGAGCCGTGCTCCGTTGAGCTGATTGCACTGGTTGATAAGAAGTACCTAAAAGGCGACAAGGTTCGAGAGGAAATCCCGATAGAGCCGTTGAATCGTCCTGAGAGTTTCCAATATGGATATGACCTCTACACCTTCACAACACCTGGCCTGAAAGCCGACAACCTCAAGGTCGAAGTTTTAGAACGTCCGCTTATCGGTAAGGCTAAGGTCAAGTTCAAGGCGGGACAGCAGTTTGCGGTCAAAAGTCAGTTAATTACTGACGAGCTGTATCAGTCTGCCGACGGCAAATACTACACACAGGCAGACCTTCCGGAAAACACGGACGACTTCTGCAAAGAGCGTTATGCCAACGAGATCAAGGCCGAGAGGAACGCACGAATCTCGGACACAGACGATTACGTGAAACTGCCTGACATCACCGTGGCACGGTCAGCAGGAGCCAAGCGTTCTGCCCTTGAGGACGCAGATAGAACGGCCTTAGAAACGTACAGACAGGCTTTAAGAAACCTGCCTGAAGTCGAGGGTTTCCCGTTCGTCCAGTGGCCTGAGTTTCCCGCGGCTTTGGCTTACGAGCTACAGCAGAAAGTTGACGCAAGACAATCTATGAGACAAGGAGGTTTTTAAATGGCCTTATTGAAATCTTTAATTCAACGGCTACTCGATAGCCGAACGACACCAGCACAGGCGGGACACGCTTCTAAGCCCAGCTCGGCAGTACCTGTAGACTACAACCCTTCAGCTTCAGTAGACAACTGGGGACCGGTTTTATCTAATTCAACCGCGGTATCAGATGGTTATATTTGGGCCGCGGGTCGTACTACATCCGATAAAGGATTTTTCCAGATAAATACTCAGGCGTTGCAAATTACGACTACAGGGACATCTAATCCGGGAGGTGAAATCCTGAATTTATTCACGCCCGTTTCAAAAGGGCAGCTCTTTTCTGTTTATGGCCGATACCTAGAGCAAATTACCGTCCGATTAGTGAAAACCATCGGGGGGGGCATAATAACTTTATTCGGAGGGCTCTGTCATGCTTAAGAGCCTTATCCAACTTTTCGCAGAGAAATTCCTTCTTGGTCGAAGTGACTGGATTTCTTATCAGCCTAATCCGACCTCAACTGCAATTCATCTCACGCCGGTCCAAACGGGCGAATGGACTACAGTCATTTCGCCGTGTAACGGATGGTTTTGTGTCAAAGCCGCTGCTTCGAACATTCTTCTTAGCAATGGCGAATTGTGGCAGGGCGTACATCAAGACACGCCGCATTACAAGGGCTTCTCATTGCCTGTCTCAAAGGGCTGGTCAATTGCTTACCAATTATCAACAGACGCAACGAGCGCTTTTGTCTTCTTTGTACCAAGCATCGGCAATAGGAGTTAACTCACTAGCAGGAGGTGTGGCATGTTAAAAAATGTTCTATCACTCCTCCTGTCGAAGTTCTATTCAAAACAGGAATCTTCGTTAGTCGGCCATCAAGCGATGCCATCTCAACGATATACACGTTTAGTATCCAACGGAACGATTGGTCCCGAATGGACGGTCAACGCTTTTTCAGGAGTAGCGTCATACGATGGCTACGTACAGGTTACAGGGACGAGCACGACTAGCGCTCCAATCGTGGGTTTGTTTACAGCCGGAGCAGCGGTCAATTTAACTTTTCCGTGGACCGGAGCTCGTTTAACCGCAACCATCCCCATTGCAAAAGGAGACACTTGGACAGTTCAAGGTAGTAGTTTAAAAGAGGTCAATATTGATCTCGCTTTCACTATCGGGGGGGGGTATAAGACTCTTAAACGTCTTCTGCAAGGAGGTGGCCTATGCTTAAACAGCTTATTAGCCTCTTTGCGGAGAAGTTTCTTACAAGTAAGAGGGAGTGGGTGGCTAAGCAAAATACTCTTGCAGTGCCGAGTGTTGTGGAAGTTTCGGCGCCTACGGACGGACTTAATCATTCATACACTTCACCATTTGACGGCGTTATCGTCGTTAAACACGTTGGTAATCGAGGCGCAGCTGATAACTATGAACTGGACATCTTCCACAGCACGCTTAGAGTCCAGTCTTTTTATGCGGGAAATGCGTGGGGATCTATTTTTATGCCTGTCACAAAAGGTCAGAATGTTTCTGTTCGCTGTAGCCTTGCCGATTCTCTCATGCGGATTTATTGGATACCGTACACAGGGGCAGACTAGCTTTGTAGGAGGTGCGCTATGAAGTCGTACCTCCAACTGCTCTTGTCCAAGTTCGTGAAAAAGGCCGACACAGATTTCATTTCCAAACAAGGTATGCCTGAAGGATGGGGTAGAAAAATAGTCATAAAAGACGCTGCTCTTGGCGATTTTCAGGGTGAATTTATCACTCCGTGTGCAGGTTATTTTTGCATTGACGGTGGCAATGGCCTTGCTGAACTTTATATCGGTGGCGCTGTTCACTCTCGTATCCAATTAAGTTCAGATGTAGGACTTCCATGGCCTCAGAGCTTTGTCCCAACGGTTAAGGGGCAACGGGTTAGCTATGAAGTAAGGGCTTTACCGAGCCAAACGCAAGGGACAAACGTGTACTTCATACCGGCGGTAGGAGCCCCACTTAACTAATCAACTCGCCCCTCACGTCGAGGGGCTTTTCTTTAGGTGTGCGCATTGAAAGAAAACGCACTCATAACATGTCTAAAAAGGAAATAGACATGGAAACAGATTTCAGCCTCAGCGAGTTTGCGTCAAGTATCAGTTGACGCCTACGGGATGTTTGACAATGAGCCTGACAACCACTGTCTACATGACTCTGAAACGGGGACTGATAATCGGCAAAAGAACACGTCAAGGAGCAAATGAATTGCCATGATTAAACACACTGACTTAATCAACACTCTCATCGCCTGTGTCGGAGGTCTCGGCCTGATTGCTGGACTCCTCCGATACGTCGATGACTGGAGAGAAAAACGAAAGGAGCGGCCGATCGAATTCTCGGTATTGGAGGCAATTTGGGAGGCTTTGTCCGGCGGGGTCACTGCCATCGGCGTTTTTTGGATTCTTGAAGGGTACGGCGTTAATGAGCTTGCGGCCGTGGGCTTGTCTTTTATGTCGGCCTATCTCGGCGTCCGGATCATCGCTTATTACATCAAAAAATTTTTAGACAATAGGCTAGGAGCTAAATCATGAGTGTCTTTTTAAATGAATGGGCGATACGCCTATGCAGGTCAGCGGCTATCGCCATCGCAATCTGCTTCGGCTTCCTTCTAGGGTGGTATTACTGCGAGCGCAACGTGATATTTGACGATATCAAACGAGGAATATGGGCTAACGAGCAAGCCATTCAGAACAATACAAAACTCATTCACGAACTCTATAAGAAGCACGAGGAGGCGGAGCATAAATGAGAAAACAAAATTTAATGCTGTTTCCACCTGAGATCGCCGCCGAGTTTGTAGCTGAACAAGAAGGGTTTAAACCAATGGCCTACAAGTGCCCCACGGGCCATTGGACGATCGGATTCGGCCATGCCCGGAATGTTCACGAGGGCGACATCGTCACTCGGAGAGAAGCCTACGACCTTTTAGATCGAGACCTCCAACGCACCCAGGAGGAGCTTGCAACGCTTATCCATATCGACATCAACGAGAACCAGTTCATTGCCCTAATGAGCTTTGTCTACAACTTCGGCCTGACGAAGTGCCGGACCTACAGGTTATTCGGAATGATTAACCGAGGCGAGTGGGAGAACGTGCGGACGTGGTGGCCGAAGTATTGCAACCCGGATGATCCGGTGGTCACGAAAGGCCTGAGAGATCGAAGGATGAGAGAATTGGATTTATTCTTTTCTTGAAAATTAAAACCGCTCGGTGCGGGAACACTGAGCGGCCTTTAACAATCTTTATGGAGCTTACCCATGAACGAAATTATAACAGTTATAGGCGCCGTTATCGTCGGCTTTGTGGGGGTCTTAGCACCGATGTTGAATAGGGATTTACGACAAAACCGAATGACGGTACTAGAGCTTTTTATCGGTTATGCAGTGGCCGTATTGACCGTAATAGTGCTCGTGTTTGTGCTTCTTCGCGGCTGGTATTTATTTGCAATAGAGTTTGGTTATCCAATATTTCCGACATGGCCAAGAAGAACGACATTCGATTGGCTGCTTGACGCAGTTGCAACCACTGTCTCAGTTGCTGTCTATGCCTGCCTTTACGTCCACGAATTCTACGCAAGAACAAACGACTGTAAGTATCTAAGCTCTGAGGCCCGGCATAAGAAATGGACGACGGTAGCGTGGGCCTACGGTGCGGTCGCGTTAATCAGCTTCCTTTACCAACTCTTTAAATATTATCCAAACCCATGGTAAGAATTATCGCGACCGTCCTTGTGGTCGTTTCCGCATACTTCTACGGCTTCCATCAGGGGCAGAACAAGGAGGAACTCAAAAATGCCCGTACTCAAATATCAGCGCTCGAGAGAACGATTGAGGAATTCAAAGTCAAGCAGACGAGCGACGCAGTTGCTTTATCTGAGCTTAGGCTTGCTGAGTCTGCTTCTCGTGATGAGCTTGACCGGATGCGCAGCCAGCTCGCAGACATTGAGAGAATGTCCAAAACCAACACCGATCGGGAACGTAATAGATGTCTCCGCTTGGCAGTCAGATACAAAGAGGTTGTCGACCGAGCTGACAGAGCTATTAAATTCTGCGCAGAAAACCACAAGTAAGACAACAAAAAACCTCATTCAACACTGTGGTGTTTGATGAGGTGTTTTAGTTTTAACCACTCTGTAAACCCTGTGGCTTAAGGGTGTTGGCGCGCCAGGCAGGAATCGAACCCACGACCCCCTGGTTCGTAGCCAGGTACTCTATCCAGCTGAGCTACTGGCGCAACCGAGGAAGCGAACTATAGCAAAATAAAATTCCGTGTGCAAGTTGAAACCAGGAGAATTTCTGTAATTTCGCAGTCGGGAATTGTAAAAATGCTATCGCTTAATTCCTAACTTCCTGAGAATAAAGGAAGAACCTTTTTTTATCCAGTTAATTTTTTCTGTATGAATAACTGGTTTCTCAATGTAACTGATATGGTTTGTCTCCAGCCATACATCCAAAAGACGCTCAGACAAGAAACCGAAGACTCGAGCATCGTTAGCGGAGTAGGAGGAAATATCCAACAGCTTCTCTACTTCAAACAAAACGTCAAAGAGCCAGTCGCAATATTGGTTGAAAAGGTCCCTTCGCATAACAAACATATTCAGGATATGTGTCTTCCTTCCGCGCATCAATTTTTCGAAAGCGGGAAGATACTCTGAATGTTTCTCAGCAAGTACGCTTCTTAATGTTTCAATGTCCTCACTGTGGTGAGCATGAACATATTGAGATTCAACTGTCTCAATGAAGTAATTCCGTTTCGGCGGAAGAATGACTGGACTCTCTTTTAGGAATTCATTCCAATCAGATAAGGAAAAGACGCCCTCTAAAGGATCGGGAGTTTTCTTAATTCCGAAGTAACGTCTGTAATGTGTCAGGCCGATGGCTGTCACAGTTTCTGGCAAGTTGTGCCTTGCCCAGTAGAGAGCAGTCAATTCGCAGTAGTTGGGATTCTTTTGGGAGATATTGATTCCTTCATTGTCTCTTACGCCGCCAAGATGAAGATCGACTCGTTTTTGTGCTCCAACCTCGATAGGAAGATAAGGTTCTTCGTGGGGAAGGCGATACGGCCGATGACAAGCAACAAGAATCTTTAGCACTGTTAGTTAGGGGAGTAGAAGGGAAGGAGAGCATTGATTTCCAATTATCAACGCCGGGACAAACAAAAATTTTAAATCTCGGGGACTCTTAATTCAATAGTAAGTCAACCGATGTAAGGAAAAAAGGCCAAATCTAGAATTTTTCTCAATGACGGTTAAGCCAATATCCGGCTTCAACCTCTAATCAAGGAGAATAAACATATGTCCAAATCTGTCGTAACATCCCGCCGTTCTTTTATTAAGGGCGCAGTTGCTGGCGCAGTTTCCGCCGGAGTCGCTCCTGTAATGGCAGCTCCTGCCCCGCAGAACGGCCTTCCCGCCAAGTGGGACGGAGAGGCTGATGTTGTGATCGTCGGTTTCGGCGGCGCCGGTGCAACAACCGGTATCGTGGCAGCTCAGAACGGTGCAAAAGTCATTATCCTGGAAAAGAATCCTCAGAATCATCACTACAGCAACACCCGTATGTCCGGCGGTATTTTCCACTGCCCGTTCAAAGACGGTGACCCGAAAGCATTGAAAGATTATGCCCAGGCTATGTTCTCCGGCGAAAACATCGACTGGAAAGAAGAAGGCGAAATTCCTGAATATTCCGAAGGTTTGGCTCAGCTTTGGGCAGACCTTTCTCCGACAAACCTTGAATTCCTGCAGAGCCTGGACCCGGCTTTCATAGGTGGCAGCCAGCCCGGTTTCAATAAAGCTTCTTTCCCGAACTTCCCGGGTGCTAAAGAATGCAAATACAACGCTTATCGCGCTACCTATCAAAAACGTATGAAGAACTTCAACCAGAAATCGGTTGACAGCCCGAAGGAAGAAACCAGTTCAGGTGAAGCTTTCTGGCGCTGCCTTGAAGAAGGTGTCAAGAAACAGGGTGACAACATCAAGGTTTACTATGAAACTCCTGCCTGCAGCCTCCTGAAGAACGCAAAGGGCGAAGTAGTCGGCGTTGTCGCTACTCAGAACGGCAAACCGGTTTATTTCCGCGGTAAGAAAGCAGTTGTACTTTGCTCTGGCGGTTATGAATACAACAAACCGATGCGTCAGGCCTTCTTGGAAGGCCCGGGTGTAGACGGATGGGCTTTCTACGGTACGACTTCCAACACAGGCGACGGTATCGCCATGGGTATGGCTGCCGGTGCCGGTTTGCAGAAAGTCGGCAAGTCGGCTGCCCGCGTCATCGTTCCGGCCCAGACTCGCTACAACGGAATGCGCATCGGCTCCATTACTCCGGCTGTCGGTTCTGCCAACTCCATCGTAGTTGATAACTATGGCAACCGTTACGAAGCTGAAACTAAGGTTACGGATAATCCCAGCCGCTATTTCTTCTACAAAGCAGCTGTGACATTTGATATTTCTTCTCTGAGCTATCCGAGAACTCCGTCTTGGATGATCTTTGATGAAAAACTTCGTACAAGCAAACCGCTGGTTGGTCTCGGTATTTCGACAGTCGGTTACGGATTTATCGATTGGGATGAAAAGAACGAAAAACCGATTGCTTCCGGTTTGATCCTTAAGGCTGATTCCATTGAAGAACTTGCCAACAAGATTAAACAGCATCCGGAAAACAAGGGCCGTATGGTTCCTGCTAACTTGGTTGAACAAGTCACTCGCTTCAATAAATTCTGCGATGACAAGAAAGACGCTGATTTCGGCCGCAGACCTGCTACATTGGGCAAGATCGAACAGGGTCCGTTCTACGCCATGCCGTTGGTTGCCGGTGGTCCGAATACTAAAGGCGGCTTATTAGCAGACGCAGACAGAAGAGTCCTTGCTTGGGACGGCACACCGATTCCTCGTCTCTACAGCGTCGGTGAAATCGCTTCCGCACTTAAGTTCGTTTATCAGGGCGGCGGTAACTTGACAGAATGCTTAGTCTACGGTCGTCACGTAGGTAAGAATGTCGCGGGCCTTCCCGATACGACACTTTAATAAATTCTGAATCGGCAGGGGCGGGGCCCCTGCCTCTTCGGAGATAACAATGAAAAAAGTATTGTTTTTACTTCTTCTTTCGTTCCTTGCAGGTACGACTGCTTTTGCTGCTGACGGCGGACCCTATCTTGCTGACAGACATGTTGCCAGAGGTATGAAGTGCGCAGATTGTCATACACCTGACAACAAACTCAAAACCAGCGGTGATTTGGATGTTTGCGCTTCTTGTCACGGCGATTACCAAGTCATGATTAAAAAGACGGACGGCAGATATGAGGTCAATCCCCATGGCCAGCATGAGGGAGCACTTCCTTGCTCTGAATGCCATAAAGGCCATAAGCCGGGCGTGAACTATTGCGGCGGCTGTCACAACTTTGTATATAAAGTGCCTTAAACTATTTCCTTCTCTAGTAACTTATCCCTCCTTGCTGCTCCGTCGGTCCTTAGATTGACGGGGCTCTTTTTATTCAGTGCAAAAAAATAATTCAGTCAACAAATAATTCAGTCAGCTTGACAATCCCAAAATAAGCATTCATAATTCGCCTCCGTTTTTCGAAGCAGCAATGCAGCGGAAAATGCGGAAACGAAGTTTTACATTTAAAATCCTCCAGTCGCTTGACAGAAAATTTTAAACGAGTAGAATTTTAATTCTTCGCTCACGAAACTGAGCGGCGGCGAAAGCCGAAATGATCTTTAAAAATTTATCG
>QWCY01000860.1_pt1 | contig 51310 bp, 10 predicted proteins | sample 1972631 | NCBI WGS metagenome assembly QWCY01 (sample SAMN09866696, study PRJNA288562) | Human gut metagenome isolate pre1_stool, whole genome shotgun sequencing... | isolation source: gut | host: Homo sapiens | place: USA: California
TTGTGCATACTACATTTAAACCATTTTCAAAAACCTCATTGCGCAATGTTTTCAAGCTTTAAGAAATATGAAGTACGCTGCATTCCTACATGTATAATGCCCATTTTCACTGAATTTCTAACAGATTTTTTGAAGAAATTTACAAATTTTAATGATAGTTGCGGGATTTGTTTTGTAAAATAGGCCGTCATTCCGGGCTTGACCCGGAATCGCAGGTTGAGGTCGATAAACATCGCCCCTGCGGCCCTGAAACAAGTTCAGGGTGACAAAAATCGTGTTGTCATTCCGAACTTGTTTCGGAATCGCAAGATTGAAGAAGTAGGGTGGGAATAGCAACGCGGTTCCCACCAGCATCAAACATAATCTGGTGGGAACGTTTCACTTTTCCCACCCTACAACTGAATTGAGCCCATAGTGACGAAAATCGTGACGTCATTCCGAACTTGCAGCTCCTCTTGTTTGCGAGGAACGAGCAATACAAGGGAGGGTGCCCTTTAGGGTAATTCGGAATCGCAAGATTGAAGTCGATGAACATCGCCCTTGCGACCCTGAAACAAGTTCAGGGTGACGAAATCACGCATTTAGCCGGTATTAAATCGTCCATCTAAAGCCCAGCCCAAAACCAACGCCGTTGCGGCCGCCGCTTCTCAAAAGTGTCTGGAGATAGCCGGTAAATCTTTCACCCCAGCGTTTCTGCACGCCTACACCGTACAAAACGTAAGGTTTTACAGAAAGTTCAGGGATTGCGGTTTCATTTGCATAGAATTTTGAGTCGTCCATGTAGTTCATAACGACAGAGATTCTCGCATAAGGCTGCCAGCCGTTTTTGAGGTTTCCTATGAGTTTGATTCCGGGTGCAACCTGAATTGCGTTCAGCGGGTCGGATTGCATTCTTATACCTGATTTTGCCGTATAATCAAAGGTGTTTACAAAAGTATATGAAAGCGTGATATTAGGCTGTACAATGAATTTTCCATTGAAAAGCTCCCAGTTATAGCCGGTTCTGTTGGCTATACCGGCGGTAAGGAGGGTTATATCGTCCCTGCCGTAGCTTGTTGAAGCTTCTGCCTGCATTGCGCCTGCATTTGCGGTGAATCCGGAGAAGAAATTGCCTTTGTAGAACACCGCTGTACCGCCCAGCAGACCGCCGTTCTGGTATATGCTGATATTTTCATATTTCTGGTGCGAACCCGTATATCCGGCATAGCCCGTAAATACTGCGTCAAAGCCATGTTTGAGCTCTATGATTTCACTGTCAACACCGAACAATGAGCCATAGATGTTGTTATGAACTTTCGGGCCGTTTTTCAGCCCTACTGTTTCTATAGCTGTATACGGGCGATACCATGCGCCTTTGTTCTGTTCGGGGAACATCGTAGGCGTAAATGCCATATTTGAGTCAGCAGCGGCAATTTTATTTCTCAATTTCAATGCGGTTCTTTCCGCAGAAGTCATAAGCATTGTCATATCCATATTAGCGAACGCTTCTTCGTAAGTTTCCAGCATAGCGAGATAGCCGCCGACCTGTGCAGCAACAGAACCGGAAAGTGCCGACGGGCTGGTGCCCTGCGTGCCGGTAAAGTTCAAACAACCGGTGTTCGGATTATAGGCAATGCCGTAAACAAAAATCGGGCCTTCAATTTGAGAAAGAGAAGACGCAAGCGAAACGCGTTTTGAGAGCCCACCGTTCGTATCTATGACAGGTATTGAAGAGAATGGCCCTACAGAATCCGTCAGTATACCAAGAGAGCTAATAAGCATGGAGCCGTCGCCGGAAACCGCAGCCGCACTGATGAAATCGCCGGTTTTATTGGCCAAATCCACCTCTATGTTCAAGTTTGTAATACCATTGAGGGTTACATTGCCAAGGTTGACCTTATCCATGGAAAGGTTTACAAAATCGAGCGTTGAATTCTGGTTAAAGATTGAATTGGCTGCGTTGAAGTACTGAGCGCCTTTTTCAAAGTGCAATGTACCCGATTTTAGTTCAAAATCGCCTTTAAACGAGGAATTATCGCCCGTAAGCGTGAGAATTCCGTTTCCGCTCTTGCTGATTTTGCCGTCACCCTCAATTTTCGATGTAAGAGTGAAATCTCTGCTAAGGCTGAATTCAAGCTCACCGTCTTTGTTTATCTGCGTCTTGCCTGAAATGTAAGAATCAGTGTTGAAAAGTTTTTCAAAGGTCAATTTCCCCTCATCAATCGTCAAAGTGCCCGCGAATTCGGAACTTGAGCCATCAATTGTGAGGTTCTGGGTACCTGATTTTACAAAATCGCCTTTTCCGCTCAAACCTAAGAATTTAGCGTCGGAAATTGAGTTTTCAAAATGCACGGAAGCATTTTCAGCGATTTCGGTTTTGCCGCCAAAATAGGAGTTTGTGTCGCTCTGAATATAGCTCAAAGTGCCTTCGTTTACTTTGGCAGTGCCCTTAAAGGCGGAGTTATCGCCGTCAACTGTCAGATTTCCGGCACCGTTCTTTTCAAAAGTACCGGAGCCGCTTACATTTTGGATTGTACCGGAAATTGAGTTGTTATAGGCAAGCACAGCGCCTGAAGCAATTTCGGTCGAGCCGGTGAAATACTTGTCTGCGTCCGTGTTCTGGTTGAACGTGACTTTTCCCGCCGAAATGACCGCTTTTCCGGCAAAAGCGCTGTTATCACCGCTTATTTCGAGGTTGGCCGAACCGGATTTTTCAAATACACCGGTACCGGAGATTGTTCCGTTGAGCGTTTCGTCAGCCGAAAGGTTGTAAACCAGCTTTCCGTCGGCATTAACCGTTGTGCTGCCTGCGAAATATTTGTCTGCGGCATTTTGTTTGTTAAAAATTATCGAACCTTTGTCAATAGTGGTATCGCCTGAGAACGCAGTATTGTCGCCTGTTACCGTAAGAGTGCCGTTTCCGGTTTTATTGAAGGTGCCGGAACCGGAGATTGCGCCATTAATGGTGTCAGCAAGGTCTAAATCATAAGTCAGGCCGCCATCTGCGCCGATTTCAGTATTATTGAAAAACAGGTCAGATTGGGTATTTTTATCAAAGATTACAGAGCCCTGTGTAATTTTCACAGTACCGTCAAATCCTGTATTATCGCCTGTAACGGTCAAATCAGCAGTACCCGTTTTTTCAAATATACCGCTGCCGCTCAAGGTGCCGGAGAGAGTTTCTTCTGCTGCAAGGTCATAAATGAGCGAAGCTCCCTGTGAAATTTCGGTTGTACCGCCGAAATAGCTATCATCAGCCGTATTTTTATCAAAAGTAACGGTGCCGCCCTCAATAACTGTTTTTCCTGTGAAATTCGAGTTGTCGCCGGTTAGGGTAAGATTTGAGCTGTCGCCGGATTTTGTAAAGGTTCCGTTACCCGATATCGTACCCGAAACCGTTTCATCTACATCGAGTGCAAATTCAAGCTCTGCACCGTTTTCGATGGTTGTATTTCCGCCGAAATATATATCATTTTGCGAATTTTTATCAAAAATAATGCTTCCGCCGGAAATTGTCGTATCACCAGTAAATCCGCTGTTATCGCCCGAAACCGTAAGCGTGCCCGTACCCGATTTTTGGAAATCGCCGTCACCGAAGATTGTGCCGCCGGAGACGGATTCATCCACAGACAGGTTGAAATCGAGTTTGCCGCCGTCATTTATGGTTGTGGTGCCGCCCAGATAAGTGTCGCCTGCGCCGGTTTTGTTAAACTGTATTGTACCGTCATTTATTTGGGTAGTACCGCTAAATCCGCTGTTATTTCCGCTCAAATTCAAGGTTCCGCTGCCGTTTTCTTTTACGATTGAACCCTCGCCGGAAATTCCGCCCGTGATATTAACATTTTTATTGCCTGAAATATTGAGTTCTGCGCCGGTTCCGCTCATAAATATATCATTTGCACCGGAACCTGAAGTATTGCCTGCAAAGTTTACATCCTGCGCGTTTGCGATGATGTTTATCGTGCCGTTTTCATTGTAAATGGCACCGCCGTTGCCGCCGGCGCTGTTTCCTGTGAAAGAAGAATCGGTTATTGTGATTTCAGCCGATTCATTGTATATTGCTCCGCCGTTTTGTGCAGCTGTGTTGTTATTTAATTGAGAACCCGAAATAGTTGTTTGAGCGCCGTTTTTATTGGATAGCGCACCGCCTGATTTACCTGATTCATTACCCGATAATTCAGAATTTTTGATATCGAGCTTGCCGTTGTTGTCGTTTGCTGCTGCACCGCCGTCGCCCGCAGCAAAGTTATCTTTTAAAGCAGCATTTTCGACTTTTGCCGTGCTCTGGGAGCCGTTTACAATAAGCGCTGAGCCGTCGCCGCCGTCATTGTGCGCGTCAGAAACCGTAACATTGCTCAAAATGAACTCTCTGTCCTTTCCGTCGGTAGAATCGACGTTAAACAGTGTCCAGAGGTTATTTCCGGTAATTGTGCTGTTTGCGGCACCCTGACCGGATACGGTAAATTTGCCCTCGCCCATTGTTTCAAGGTCGGAAAGCACCTTATAATAGGGAGTTTCAGAGTCAACAATAAACTGCCTGTCAGGGTTTATTGAACCGCCGCCGATGTGGGCTTTTTTGAGGGTTTGTGCGTTGCCTGTGGGGTCGTTGTTGTAGTCTGTTGTAGAGATAACGAGTTTTCCGGCGTTATCTGATTTTCTAATTTCGTATTCGTAGTCAGAAGAGGTTACAACTGTTATCGGGTTCATTTGACCGATAGAAATTTCTCCACCGGAAGTTCCGGTTTTTTCGAGCACGGTGATTTCTTTATCAACCCATTCACCGTTTTTATAGATGTTAATTGTACCGATATCAATGGTTCCGGAGCCCTGGTTATACACGATTTTATCCGATTCCGGGTTGTCGGTGGTCGGATTTTGCTGGTCTTTGTTGTTTTTCAGGTCAAGGTCGATATTAAGAGAAGTATTGCCCGAAACTGTCAAATCATTGAAAGTTAGCGTATTTAAGCCGGAAGACGATTCATCAGGCTGGTGGAGATTGATTGTAACGTTGTTGAAATCAGCGTTGAGCGAGGAATTTCCGAAATTCTGCGTATTTTCGCCAAGAGAGAAGCTCCCGTCGCTTACAGAGAGGCTGTTTCCGGTTCCGGTTGCGCCAAAATCCGCAAAAGAGTTATCAAACACAAAATCCGCATTTTCGTAGGCGGCTGTATTGTTGTTTCCGGAGGTATTTGCGGGGTTTGTCACGGAAATTGTGTTAGAACCTACACCGGCAACGGTTACAGACGCATTTCCGTTGAGATTTACGGTATTGTCAAAGCTGTTATCGGAATTTGCGGTATATACAAGATTTGCCTTGTTATCGGGGGATGAACCCTGAAGATTTATTTCTGATTGGACAAATTTATTATTTAAGTCGTTGAATGCAAGCGTGCCCTCTTTGATATTTATATCGCCTTTATAGCCCGAGTTGTCGCCAACAAGATTCAGCGTTTCGCTGCCTGTTTTGTTCAAAACGCCGTTTCCTGCGGAGATTGTGATGTTTTCGTCGGCTAAATTGTTTTCAAAATTCAAGATTCCGCCGGAGATATTCGTTGTACCGCCAAAATACTTGCTATCAGCGGTTTGTGTGTAGTTCATATTACCTGATGAAATGTTTACTGTACCCGAAAATCCGCTGTTGTCACCGCTCAGATTCAAATCAGCCGTACCTGATTTTGTAAATGTACCATCACCCTGAATTTGGCCGCCGGCAAGGGTTTCAGATTGTGAAAGGTTGAAAACAAGCTCTGCTTTTGAAGAAATATTTGCATTTCCGCTGATAAAGCTATCAGAGCCGGTTTTGTTGAACGAAAGGATTCCCTCTTTGATGTTCAAATCGCCGTCAAATGCTGAATTATCGCCCGTGAGGTTTAATTTCCCCGTGCCTGACTTGTTCAGCTCGCCTGAGCCTGAAAGTTCTTTGATATTATCAACATAATCATTTTCAAAATCGAGTTTTGCACCGGCAGCAATCTCCGTGGAACCGCCGAAATAAGAGCCATTTTCAGATTGAACGTAGCTAATTGTACCCGATTCTATTACAGTGTTGCCGGTGAAAGATTTGTTATCACCGGTGAGCGAAAGTGTTCCGTTACCTGATTTTGTGAAGGTTCCATTGCCTGAAACTGTTCCATTCAAAGCTTCATTTGCGGTGAGGTTGAATTCAAGCCCGCCGCCGGCATTTATAACGGTATTTCCGGCAAAATATGCTTCGGCGGCATCAGTTTTTTGATAAATTATTGCGCCGTTGTTGATGGCTGTTGTGCCGGCAAATGACGAATTGTCACCTGTAACGATTAAATCAGCCGTGCCGTCTTTTTGCAGGGAAGCTTCTTCATCGCCTGTGATTCCGCCTTTTATTGTTTCGTCGTAAGAAAGATTGAAATCAAGCAAAGCCCCGTCAGCAATGGTTATTTCGGCTTTTTCGCCAAAGAAATTGTAATTTTCATCTGTTTTGTCGTAGGAGAGTGTTCCGTTTTCGATATTTACGCTGCCCTCAAAGCCGGAATTGTCGCCTGTGAGGCTAAGGTCGCCCGAACCGAGTTTGTTAAATTCGCCGGAGCCTGAAACGCCGTTCAAAGAATCATCTGCGGTGTTTGTAAAATCAAGTACGCCGTTTTCATCAATCTGTGTTAATCCGCCAAAATAGGAGCTTGCGCCGGATTGAACATAGCTGATTTTACCCGATTGGATTTCAACAAGCCCCATAAATGCGTTATTTGAGCCCGAAAGGTTCAAAACGCCCGTTCCTGATTTGAGGAAAGTGCCTGAGCCGGTAATATTGCTGGTTCCGTCCAGATTTTCGTCTGTTCCGGAAAGATTGTATTCAAGAACTGCCCCGTTGAGGATTTCAGTCGCGCCGCTGAAATATTTTTCGTTTGCGGAGGTTTTGAGGTAGGTCAATTTGCCCTCTTCAATCACTGTATCGCCGCTAAAGACGGAGTTGTCGCCAGTAAGCTCAACCGTGCCGCTGCCGGATTTTACAAAGCTGCCTGTGCCGTTAATATTTCCGTTTACAGATTCGCTAAATCCGGTAGAAACGTCAAATTCAAGCGTTCCGGAGGCGTTTACAAGGGTTGAACCGCTAAAATATTTGTCGAGAACAGAAGATTTTTTGAACAGCAGGGTGCCGTCGTTGATTTCCGCCGTGCCGGCAAAGGTCTGGTTGTTGCCGGCGATTTCGAGAGTTCCGGCGCCGGTTTTTGTAAGATTAGTGCCGGAAGCGCCCGTGATTCCGCCGTTTATTGTCTCGACAAGCGAGTCTGCAATATTAAATTCTAAAGATGTGCCCGGGGAAATGAGTGTTGAGCCGCCAAAATAGCTGTCAGCAGCCTCGTTTTTGTTATAAATCAGCTTGCCTGCCTGAATTTCAGCAGCGCCTTTGAATGCGTCGAGAGCGCCTGATACAGTAAGGGTTCCGGTGCCTGTTTTGATGAAATCGCCTGTTCCTTTAAGGCTCAAATCCTGCGAAATTGTGGTTGAAATATCAAATACGAGTGCTCCGGAGCCGCCTATATCGGTGGTACCGCCGAAATATTTGTCAGTGTCGGCAGTTTGCTTGTAGATTATTCTGCCTGCCTCTATGGAGGCGGTTCCGTCAAAAGCAGAACGGTCGCCGGCAAGAATCAGGTCTGCGCTACCTGTTTTGGTAAACATGCCTGCGCCGTCCAGCTGGATATTTTCTCCGAGCGTGTATTCGGAAAGAACGTTAAACACAAGCGTTCCATAGTTTGTATCGTCGGTTTTGGCGATTGTTGTGGTGCCGTTGAGATATTTTGAATTTCCGTCGGCAATGAACTCGATTTTGCCTGAATTCAAGGCTGTTGTGCCGTTATAACCGCTGTTATCGCCTTTGAGCTGCAAAACGCCGCTTCCGTCTTTAATAATACTGCCGGAACCCGCTATACCGCCCGTTATTAAGGTGTTATAGCCGCCTTTTATCGTGAGTTCATTTGTTGTGTAAATGTCGTTTGCTGCGCCGTTAGCGGTATTTGCGCTAAAAGTTATGTCGGTTTCGTTTGCGTCAAGAATGAGCGAACCGCTGTTATAAATTGCGCCGCCGAGGTTTCCGGCAATGTTTCCGCTAAAGACTGCGTCAGAAACGGTCATTTTTGCGGAATTGTAGATTGCTCCGCCATCGTGAATTACGCGGTTTTGCGTGAATTCGGACTTGCTAACCCTTGTATCGCCGTAATTTCCGGTATTTCGGATGGCGCCGCCGTCATAAGCCGAAACAAAAGTTCCGTTGTTGACAAATTTTGAAGAATTGACTTTCAAAAGGCCTGTATTGTCGATAGAACCGCCGCCGTTTCCTGCTGTGAGGTCAGTGGCGTTTGCGCTGAACTCAGAGGAGCCGATTTTCAGGATACCATCGTTCAAAATCGCGCCGCCGGAGGCGTTTGCCGTGTTATTTGTGAAAACAGAGCCTTCAATTATCATATTTTCGTTATCAGCGGCAGTTTCGTCGTAGGAGCCGTTCTGCCAGCTTGTTTTGCCGGCGTCATTGTAGATTGCGCCGCCGTTTGTTGAAAGGTTGTTATCAAATTTCACGTTAGAAACTTTTGCAGTGGAATTTTCGCCTATCAGGGCAATTGCAGAGCCGTTTCTGCCGGTATCGTTGGCATTTGTTGCGTTAATAATGCTTACATCGGAGATTTCAAACTGTCTTTCGTCGCCATCTGTGGAATCAATCAGGAACATTGACCAGAGGGTGTTGCCGTTGAGCGTGTTTTGGACGGTTTCGGTGCTTTCTCCGTTCACAACAAAGTTGCCTTTGCCCATATTTTCAAGATTGGAGAGGATTACGTAGTTATTTGTGCCCTGATTAGAGAAAGTGAAGACCCTGTTTTCATACTGTGTTCCCTGATATGTGCCGTTATGGAGCACTTTTAAACTTTCGGGGTTGTTGTAATCAAGTGTTGAAATTAAAACGCCGGTTTTCGTGCCGTTTAGCTGTAATCCGTAAATATAGTTATTTGAAGTTGCACTGAGGTAAGAGCCAAAGTCTTTGATAGTTACGCCGCCGGCTCCTGCGCCAGCACCCGTAATAATCTGGATTTCTTTATTTGCCCATAGCCCGTCAACAACAACTCCGGCGCTTGTGAGCTCAATTTCGCCGGAGGAGCCTGCTCCGACCACTAGTCTGTCGGATTCGGGGGCAGGCGTGGTCGGGTGAGCCTGATCGGGGTTGTTTTTGAGGTCGAGATCAACTTTTATGCCCGAATTTCCTTTTATTTCAAGGTTATTGAAAATCATTTCGCCTGTAAAATCCTGTCCTGCAAGCGAAGAATCGAAATTCGTCATATCAAGCACAGAATTGTTAAGCTGTGCGTTAAGCGAGCTATTGCCGAACGCGGTGAGCCCTGCCGGCATTTTGGCTGTTGTGCCGTCAAAGCTTAAAATGTTGTTTGTGCCGGTTGTATCAAGGCTTGAGAAAGAATTATTGAAGACAAATGTGCCGCCTGAATACTGGAGGAGGTTGTTTTCGCCGCTCATGGCGACATTGCCCGAAATTGTTACTACAGAACCGTTTGCAGCGTTGTTCAGGAAAGTTCCGTTTCCGGTCAGGTTTACATTTTTAACGAATTCATTGTCGTAGTTGAAAGTATAGTCGAGTTTTGCGGTTTTATTTGCCTGTGCGCCTACATTTATTTCGTCAGAGCCGAAGAAAGATTTGTTTGTTTCTTCGCTGAAAGCGAGTACGCCCTCTTTAACGTTCACAACTCCGGTAAATCCGTCATTTTGCCCGAGCAGAGAGGTTGTTCCGGCGCCGGTTTTGCTGAAAGTGCCCGTTCCGACGATATCGGAATCAAGATTTCCGTCAATAGAAGCGTTGTATTCGAGCTCTCCGCCGTTATTTACGGTGGTTGTACCGCCGAAGAAGCTGTCAGCAGCAGAATTATAGCCAAACAAGAGTTTTCCTGCGTCAATTTGCACATTTCCCGCAAAAGCGTCCTGTGCGCCGGTTACATTCAGGGTTTCGCTGCCGGTTTTCCTCAAAATGCCGCTGCCGGAAAGTATTGCGCTGAAGTCGCTTTCGATATCGGTTTGATAAATGAGTTCTTTGTTTTCGGCGATTTCGGTTGTGCCGGCAAAGTATTTGTCATCGGCGGAATCGCTTATGAACAGGATTTTTCCGTCGGAAATCGTTGTTTTTCCGGTGAATGCACTATTATCACCCGTCAGAGTGAGGGTTGCGGCGCCTGTTTTCAGAAAATCGCCCGTACCGGCAATCGCACCCGATACAAGCGCGTCGTCAACAGCGAGTTTGAACTCCAGAGTACCGCCGTTGTTGATTGTGGTTATGCCGCCGAGGTAGCTGTCGTCTGCGGAGGCTTTATCAAAGAGAATTTTGCCGGCGTTGATTGAGGTTGTGCCGGTATATTCGGAGTTTAGCCCTTTGAGAATTAAAGAGCCGGTTTCTTCTTTGAGAATGCTGCCTGAACCGGAAATACCACCGTTGATTTCTGTGTCTTTCACACCTTTGAAAGTGATGGTGCCCTCGTTGTGGATATCATTTGCTTTTGCGGTTTTGTTTGTGTTTGACATATTGTCCGTAAACACAGTATTTTTAGAGTCTGACACGATGAACAAATCGCCATTGTTTATGATTGCACCGCCGTTGAATTTTGATTTATTACCTGTAAAAGTCGAATCTGTTATTGTTGCAGTAGTGGAAGAATGCAAATATATTGCACCTCCAGAGCCCGATGAGATGTTATTTTTAAATAGAGTATTGTTAATTGAAGCGGTTGAGCCACCGTTCCATAAGTGGACAGCCCCGCCGTCAGTTCCCGCAGTGTTTTCAATAAACTCCGAAGCTGTAATGTTGAGTGTTGCGTTAGCGTTTGATCTTATTGCACCGCCCATTCGGCTTGAACTGTTAGAAACAAATGAAGAATTATTGATGTTAATTATTCCGTCATTATTAAGGGCTCCTCCGTTGCCTGATGTATTGCCTATAAATTTAGTGTCATTAAAAGTTATTGTTCCTGCCGATGAGTTGGTAAAGACGGCTCCGGATGCTGAAGTCATATTATAAGAAAATTCAGAAGAATTTACAGTCAGCGTGTTTACATTTCTGGAAGCACCGTTGTTGCCAAGACCTGAGGCACCGCCGAAAATTGAATTGTTGATTGTCATATCACCACGGTTTTCAAGCGGATTTTTGTTATTCATAAACTTGGAATTGCTGATGATTACTGATCCTGTGGCTTTGTTACTGATTGCTCCGCCGTATTCTAATGTGGTCGTGTTTCCGTAATCAGCGGTCATTCCGCCAAAAACAGAATTTGTGATGTTTAAAACTCCGGCGTTAGTAATAGTACTTCCGTATGAATCAGCTCTATAGGGATTACTCTGGTTATTTACAAACACTGACGATGAAATATCCATCTGTGCAGAGTCAGCATTGTTGATTAAGCCCGACTGGTAACTTGTAATTTTATTTGCATATGCATCGCCGACACCGCCTATTTGTGTGCCTGAAATAACCATTTTGCCTGTATTTCTGATGATTCCGTAAGTATCCTCATTGGCGTCTGTATTCGAGTTTCCGGCTATTACAGAATCGTATATTGCTGTGGTGCCGGCATTGTCAATCAATTGAACTGCATATCTTGTGTCGTTTACGAATCCGCCCATATAAGCAGCAACCGTGCCGTCTTCATTGAGCTTTCCGACGTTATAGAAATTCAATTCCTGACCTGCTGCGGTTACAAAACCGGAAAAACCGCCGCCGTTTATATTGTGCTGGTTTCCAAAGACGTTGAGGGTCGTTCCACCCATTGGCTCGAGGGCTTTGTCAAGGGTAACGTCCGCAACGGCGCTGAATGAGCGTGTAGCGGTCGTATCGCGGACAGCCTCGTACAACCCGCCGGCACCGGATTTATTTTCTGTTGCCGTAATATCTAAAACGCCTCTGTCAGAAGCATTCTGGGTATATGCATATACAAAATAATTCGTATAAGTCTTCAAAGCCGAGATTGTAGGCGCTTTTGAGCTGTCAGCGAACAGCCTGATATGCTCTGCGTCACCGTCTGCAAGGACATTTATGGCATTAATAGCAAGATTTGCGCTTCCGGAGGCGGTTCCGTTTATTGTGATAAGGTCGCTTGTGCCAAATCCCGCACCTGTATCAACGAGATTTGCGTCAAAGTTGATTTTTGAATCTTTTGTAACGGAAAAGTCTTGCAAAACGACATTTCCGAGCTTTCCATTGGCGATATCGAGTATGCCGCCGGCGAGATTAAGGCTGTTTGTGTTCAAATACGAGTCATCAGCGACAACCAGATTGCCTGCGTAGTGGTTTATAGTGTGATTTTCGATGTTGTTGTTGAGGTAAACGCTCACCGCAGTGCCCGCATTGTCAGGCGCGGAGCCTGCAGCGCCCGTAGGCGTGGAGTTTATGTTCAAAATGTTGTTTGTGCTGCCGTCAACCGTGGCAATTTTGTCATCAAAGACGATTTTCATGCCCTGTGTGCCGTTGAGGTTGATTGTGCCGCCATTGTTTGTGATTCCGTTTGAAACGCCGCCTGCGGTATTGCCGGAGAACTTAACATTGCGGTTTTCAGCAACGAGATTGAGCGTTTTGCCATTGTTATAGATTGCACCGCCGAGATTTGCGTTGAGAGTAGTATTATTTTCAAATGACGAATCGTATATAGTCAATTCTCCGACATTATACAATGCAGCCGAAATATCAGCATCGCTCGTAGAGTTGGAAATAAATTTTGAATCTCTAATCACCATTGAACCGATATTGCTGATTGCAGAAGCGCTTGTCGCAGTATTTTCTTTGAATGTACTGTCAGAAATGGTCATATCTCCCTCGTTCCTGACTGTACCGAAAGTTAGAGCGTTATTTGAATCAAATACGGTGTTTGAAATGTTCGCAACCGATGTTGCTGCCGCATAAATAGCCGAGCCATAACCAGCCGTGTTTGATTTGAACTCGGAACCGGTGATATTTGCAGTCGCACCGCTGCCCAGATAGACCGTACCGTAGCCGGAGGCCGTGTTTGAGGTGAATTTTGTGTTCTCAATCGTGAGATTTGAGTTTGAGATGGAAATTGCAGAGCCGGTTTTGGCTGTGTTGCCGGAAAATTCGGAAGAATATACCTCTAAGCCGGTTGTACCGCCGTTGCTGGTTGCAATAATCGCTCCGCCGTGGCCTGTAGCGGTATTTCCGCTGAAATTGGAGGAAATTATAACCATATTTGCATTTTGACCGCTGCCGGAGTCATTCATGCCGAGCGCACCGCCGTCAACCGCAGTGTTTCCGGTGAATTTTGTGTTGGAAATAGCTGCCGATGATGAGAGAACATCAGTGCTTGTTTGAACATAAATCGCACCGCCGGCACTTTGTAAGGAGCTATTACCGGAGAAGACGGAATTGGATATGTTGAGCGCTCCGTAAGCTTTTATTGCACCGCTGGAACCAGTTGTAGATTGGTTATTGAAGAAAACCGAGTTATAGATATTCAAAGTACCAAAACTTTGTAATGCACCGCCAACACTGGCAACTCCGCCGTTCCATGAGGTCAGAATTTTGCCGTTTTCGTCAACAGAGCCAACATTGTATATATTGAGGGTGTTGCTCTCGCGAACTTCCAATCCTTTTGTGGCGTCAAAATTGTATTTGTTGCCGAAAATTGTGAGAGTTGCGTTTGTTCCGGCCATACTTGCAGAATTTGCCGGCAAAATCACATCGCCTGTTGCAGAAAATGCACGATTGGCTGAGGTGTCATTGAGAGCTGCGACAAAGCCCGCTGTGGAAAGGGTATTTTTAGTTATTGCCTCGCCTTTTGTTACGTCAACAACGCCGGCAATGGTAGGATTAGCGGTAAATGTGTATTTATAACCGCCGTTTGTGTATGTTGTTGAGGTTAAAATCGTCGGTGATACCTGATTATTGAAAATTGTCAAATGCTCTGCGTCGCCGTCACGCAGGATGTTTATCGCGTTCAGTGTTATTGCGCTGGAGGTGTCGAGCGTACCTGATATTGTGATATTATCGGATTGGCCATACCCGTTTGTACCTGATTGTAGGTTGGCGTCGATGTTGAGTTTTGCTGCGCTTTGGGAGGAGAAGTCAGTTACTTTGAATGTTTCAATTTTATTGTTTATAAGGTTTAAAATACCACCCTCCAGGCTTAATTTATTTCTAAACAGGGCAGCGTTTTTAATTGTCAATGTTCCGTTGTATAACGTAACATCACAGTCCCACATTTTACCCTGTTCAAAAATCACCTCTCCGTCCGAAACAATCGGGGTTGTGCCGTCGGCAAGTGTAAGTCCGGATTTGTTTATATAAATTTTACCTCCGGCGTTGGAACCAATCATGTCATCAAATACTACTTTGCCTGTATTTCCGGCATTAATGTATAATTTTCCCGTACCTAATACGGCAATCGCGTAGTCACTATCGTTGTCTTTGAATTCAGAAATGCCGTTGTCAGCTATTACATACATATCCCCGCCATTCCATATAGAAGCGTTGTTGGAGGCGGAGGAATTGTTGTAAAATTGGGTATTTATCAGGTACGCACTAGCACCTTGAGCGTTGAAAATTGCGGCTGCTTCCGCCCCTGTAGCGATGTTGGAATCAAAGCGCGAGCCAGAAATTGTTATCACGCCATTGTTGTAAACTGCACCGCCGCTTTGTGCCGTGTTGTCTTTAAAAATAGCATTTGTAAGCGAAAGAGTACCGCTGTTGTGTATTGCGCCGCCGTTGCTCGAAGCTTTGTTGCCGAGGAATTCAAGATTTGTGATGTTCATCGCCATATTTCCGGAGTTTCTGATAGCACCACCATTGGAAGTAGCTTCGTTGTTGGTAAATCTGACTGTATCACCGGTGAAATTGAAAATATTCGAGGTTTCGTTGAGAATCGCAGCACCAGCTGTGGCAGTGTTGCCCCTAAAATCAATCAGCGAGCCATTTTTTGCTGAAATTGTGAGGCTTGCGGCAGAAGAATAGTTGCCCAAAGCACCATATGTGCCCGAGTTGTTTTCAAATATCATAGTGCCGCCCGCAGCAACCGAAATATTGAGCGTACCGCCGCCGGAGTTGTTGATTGTGGAGTATTGACCGCCGGAGTTTTCGCTGAAGCGTGTGACTTTGCCCGCTTCGGTGATAATATCCATTATCGCCTGATTCACAATGGCACCGCCGCCATTAACAGCGCTGTTTTTTTCAAAAATGGAGTTTTTGACGGTTAGTTTGCCGCCGTCATTATTGTTGTAAATTGCACCGCCATAGCTGCTCGCTGTATTGCCGACAAAATATGAGTCAGAAATGTTCATAACACCGTTTCCATAGTTGAAAACAGCGCCGTAGGTTGCTTCGTTGGATTTGAACGTAGAGTTTGTGATGTTTATTGTTGAGTCAGCATTGGAAATTGCCGCACCATAAACTGCTTTATTTGCTTCAAAAACAGAAGAATCGACCGTATTTGTACCTTTGTCGCTTACATGGATTGCGCCGCCGTAGGTTTTTGAGGAATTTGCGCGGAAAACACTGTTTGAAATATGCAAATTCAAGCCCGCAATTGCTCCGCCATAGGCATTACCGGTGGAAGTAATGCTGTTGTTTTCAAAGATAGAATCCGTTATTGTCAGCTTTCCGTTAGTACCCTCAGGTATATTGGAACCATAGCTATGCAAAATTGCCCCGCCAAGAGCACCGGACGCGGTAGCAGATACGGAGTTATTTGTAAATGTGGAGCCTGAAATAGTCTTATCTGCGGTTGAATCCCATAAAACAATCGCACCGCCATTGGTTACTGCGGTATTTCCGTCAAAATGAGAGTTCGTGACGCTGAAAGCCTCAGCCTTGTTAGAATCTATGGCACCGCCTGCGGCATTGGCATGGTTTTTGACAAAATTCGTGTCAGATATGGTAACAGAACCGCCACCGTCTAATCTTAATGCACCACCATGAACGGAAGCGCTATTTTCGGAGAACTCGGAGCCGGTAATCGTCAGAGAAGCGCCGGGATACAAGAGTATAGCCCCACCGTTACCACCTGCTGTATTATTTATGAATTTTGTGCCCGTAATTGTGTTTGCACCGGCTTGGTAAAGGATTGCACCACCATTGGAGGCAGAACCATTGCCCTCAAAAATCGACGAATCTATTGAAGAGGTGAGAAAATTGGAGTAAATCGCGCCGCCTCTGCCTTTGCGAGCAACGTTGTTTCTGAAAACTGTCGATGAAATGTTAAAATTGTGCGAACCTGCGGTCTGGTAAAATATAATCGCCCCGCCATCGTTGTCAATTGAGCTGGCTTTGACTTCGTTGCCCTCAAAAAGCGAATTTTTGATTGTTGTATTTGTGTTATGTGCGTAAATAGCACCGCCATCGCCCTCCCAGCCTGATGAATCGCTGGATAGAACCCAGTTGTTGAGGAATTTCGAACTTTCGATGATAAGTTTTATATTTTCATCGCCCGTAAGCATACTATGAATAGCACCGCCACGAAAATTAGAATGGTTTCCCGAGAAAGTTGAACCATTTACGGTCAAAACGCCGCCATCATGCTGAATCGCACCACCTTGTTTGCTCGAGGAGTTATTTATAAAGTCGGAATTATTGATAGTTAGCGAGCTGGTGCCCGTATTTCCGTGATATTGTTTGTTTGAGAAGTAAATCGCGCCGCCATATTCCGCTTTGTTTGCGTCAGTATCGAGCGTTCCGCCGAAAGTCGAGTTGTTTATGGTCAAATTTGTATAAGCCGCATAAATCGCGCCGCCAGCACCGCTAAGCAGAGCTTTGTCATAGCTGGAGCCGGTATAGGGAGAAGTCGTATTTCCTTTGAAAATCGAATTTGAGATTACGCCGGAAGTATTAAGGTTAATCGCCAGAGCGCCTCCGCCGCCTGAGGAGGTGTTATTTATGAAATTCGAGGTGGAAATATCAATTTTTGAACCGCTTCCATGAAGCTCTATCGCTCCTCCGACCGCAGCAGCGGAGTTATTTGTAAAATCGGAGTTTGAAATTGTCACATTCGCGCCGTATGCGGTTTGAATTGCGCCGCCCGAGCCTGAATTTGTATCAATAACCGCTTTATTGCTGTCAAAAGCGGAGTTTGCGACGGTCAGGGCGCCTTGTGTCCAGATTGCACCGCCATCTTGTCCGGCTTTGTTGTTTTTAAAGTCAGAATTGTAAATATTGAATGTTGAACCGGCAGCGCCGTAGAGAACACCGCCCGATGCCGTGCTTGAGTTTCCGTCAGCAGCGTCATCTCCGCCAAAAATCGAGTTTGCGATGGTCGCGGTATAGTTCGCTATATTATAAATAACACCGCCGTGAAGTGACGCGCTATTGCTCTTAAAAATCGAATCATTGATAGATAAATTGCTAATATGGAAAACGCCGCCGGAGCCTTTTGTCGAGTTAGAAACAAAATCAGAACCGACAATCGAAGCAGTCACATAGGCAGCTACGCCGCCACCATGTTCGGCTTTTTCAGCACTATTTCCATGAAAACTGGAATCAACTATATTATAGCGCCCGTTATACAGCACAGCGCCCAACGTGGTTGCTGTATTGTTCAGAAAATCGGATTTTACAATATCAATATAGCCAACGCTGCTGCTGGCAATTGTACCGCCCGCCGTACTATTCGATTCAAAGGTCGAACCAACGATTTTTAATGTTCCGCCTTTATTGTAAATCGCAGAACCCTCTATATTAAGCCCGTCACCGCCGCTGCCGGAAATTATCTGGTTATTTTTGAAAATCGTATCGACAATTTCCATTGTTCCGCCGCTGTTGAAGATTGCACCGCCGGTGTGGGAGGTGTTTCCGTCGAAAATCGAGCTGAGAATGTACGCTGTTCCGGTATTATGTATCGCTCCGCCGCCACCAGAAATATTTGCGCCGTTGACAAATGTCGTTTTGTTGCCCTTAAAAGTTGAATCAGTGATGTACATTGTACCCACATTAGAGATAGCGCCCTTTTCTAAGCCTGTGTTGTTCTCGAAAGTGCTTCCGGTTATTGAGAGGTTGGTGGAATTGGATGAAGCGGTGATAACAGACCCGTAACTCGCGTGGTTTGTGCTATTGCCTTTAAATAAAGTATCCAAAAATACTGCGCTAACATCCACTGAAAACTGGAAAATAGTTCTTTCCGGCAGAGAGTTGTTGATAAAAGATGAATTGTTTACAGAAACGTAATTTGCACCTGCAATTGAGAACAGAGCACCCATACCGCCGTTATTATAGAATACAGAGTCGGAAATATTTAGTCGTGAGTTTGAGTACGCTCCGGCTGTTGACAAGGAGCCGCCCCAAATTTGTAATATCTCATCTGTATCGGTCGAGGTATGACCTGTCCAGCCGGCAATAGGGTTGCCCGATTCATCCAGTTCACCGACGCCGAATATATTCAGGGTCGCATTGCTGTACATAATCATCTGGCTGTCTGTGTTGTTGGCGTTTATAGAGTGTTTGTTGCCGAAAATGGTAAGCGTTGTTCCGGACAGAGGGGTCATATTGCTTGTAAAGTTGAAAGTATAGTCAGATGTGGCAGAAAATGCCTTGTATGCGCTGGTATCCGCGAATGCACTTGCAAGACCGCTGCTTATCGATGTCCTGTACACCGTCGCTGTGGCGTTTGTATTGCTGAGAGAGTATTTATAATTGTTTGTATATGTGCCTCCATAGCCCGCAAAAGAGCAATTTGAGAGGGTTGAATATGAAAAACTACTGCCGTCAGCAATAACATTGACAGCTGCTGTGTATAAAGTATAAGAACCTACGTCAATACCGACATTGTCCAGAACTCGTGTGGCGACATTCATATCGAACATTCTGTATGCGTCGCCGTATAAGGTTTTTGTTGTTGTGTTGGTCTGGAGCGTGCCGTTCGCGTAGTTTAATATCCCGCCGTAGATGTTCAACGTCGCACCAAATTGATTCAGGTCGTTAATTTTGAGCATGCCGTCATAGAGGTTTACGGCGCCTGTCAGTGCACCATTGATAATAACCATACCGTTATTAGGCACAGCAGCTCCGTTATACCCGATTATACCCGATTTGTTGATATTCAGAGAGTTGTTGGTATTAGCCACTCTATCGTCAAACCGCACAATACCGCCGTTTCCGGCGTTGATATTCACAGTTCCGCTACCATAATTGCCAAGAGCTAGAGATTCAACTGTGGGGCCTCGTTGATTCCCATAAAAATAGACGCTACCTTTGTCAGCAATGATATTCAGGGTCGCACGGTTATCAATTGCGCCGCCGTCATCGGTAGAGGTGTTGTTTTTGAAAACAACATTGGTCAGGGAGAGTGTTCCGCTGGTGTTTTTGATGGCACCGCCGTCACCTGTGCCCGTAGTCATATTATTTCCGGAGAAAATTGAATTATTTATATATGTTGTACCATGATTTAAAATCGCTCCGCCGTTGGTGCCGGCTGTATTGCTATTGAAAACGGAGGTATTGACAATTCCCGTAGCACTGCCCACATAGAGCGCTCCGCCGTCTGTAGCGGCTGCATTTTCTGAAAAAATAGAGGAATTTATTGTTGCTGAACCGCCAGTAATAAAAATTGCACCGGCGTTCGCGGCAGAGGAGTTTTTGTAAAATACCGAGTTGTTTATCGTGTTATCTGTGCCGGAGAGATATACCGAGCCATTGATTTTTTGAGTATTTTCCACAAAAGAGGTGTTCGATATCGTAGTATAGCCGTTATATGCAGTCACAGCGCCGCCAAAAGCCTGCGGAGCAGAGTTATTTGAGAAAATAGAATCTGTAATTGTCATTCCTCTGTCAGCGCTACCTACCGAGGCATGCCAGATTGCGCCGCCATTGGCAGAATCATCAAGGCCGTTTACGCTGTTTGAACGGAAAGTGGTGCCGGTGATTATTAGCTTTTTATTAGACTGAATCGCGCCGCCATCATCGTTTCCGTCGCTATTTTCGACATTTACCGAGTTGCCGGAAAATTTAGACATGCTAACATTTAAAGTGCCTGCCAGATTATTTAATTCATAGAACTGAATAGCACCGCCCCCTCCGTAGCCGGCAATATTGTTGCTGAAAAGCGAGCCGGTAATATCCAAATCATTCGAGCCTATCGCGATAATAGCGCCGCCGGCGCCTGTTGTGGTGTTGGAGTCAAAAATCGTGCCGCTTATGGTGGTAATGCCGCCGTTGATACCAAGCGCGCCGCCGCCCCAATCAGCATATCTGCCCGAGTAAGAAGCATTTCCGCTAAGAACTGAGTTTTTGAGCGTGAGTGTGCCCATATTATAAATTGCACCGCCTCTTGCCATCCCTACACGGGCAGTTGCGGTGTTGTTTGTAAAAATCGAGCCGGAAACCGTGGATATGGTGTTATCATTATATACAATTAAGGCGCCTGCGTTTGCTTCTTCGTCAGAAATCGAGCTGTTCGAGTCAAAAACCGACCCTGTGATGTCATAAGTGCCTCCATAAAACAGCACTGCACCGCCCTCAGCGCTATAAGTCGTGAATCCCGCGTTCAAAACCGCCTGATTCCCTTTGAATATCGACGAATCGATAGTTCCGGAGCCTCTTTCGAGATGCAGAGCGCCGCCCTGTGCAACTCTTTTGTCGTCGGTAGTGATTGTTTTGTTGCCCTCAAACAGTGAAGAGGAGATTTTTACAGTGGAATATTCAGCTTGCAATGCTCCGGCGCGAATAGCCGTATTGTTCAAGAAATCTGAACCAATAATGTTTACAATTGAGCTGGTGTTTTGGCTAAAAATCGCACCGCCATTGCCGCCCAGTGCCGTGTTTTCCTCAAAAAGCGAGAAATTGACGTTAAGGGTGCCTAAATTTTTGATTGCACCGCCCTGACCGTTTGCAACCATGGCATTCGAGGTGAAAGTTGACCCGTAAATATCTAATTGTGCACCGGCTTCATTATAGATAGCACCGCCGTATGACCCGAGTTGGTTAGATATAAAATCAACAGCGTTCAGAGTAGCATTTCCCTGATTAAAAATAGCTCCGCCGTAAGAAGTGCCTCGAACTATTCCTATTGAGCTGTTTTTAATTGTAGAAAGGTTAATGGTGAGGTTTGCGCCGGCTTTGTTGTAGATTGCGCCGCCCTGGCCGAGCTTTGCGGTAGTATTTGTCGTATTATAGACTTTATTTGCGTCAAAAGTCGTTGTTCCGATGGTCATATTGCCGCAGTTAAGTATTGCGCCGCCGTTATTATCAATATCGGTGCCGATTCCTGCGATATTGTTTGAAAATACTGATGAATAGATATTTGCGCTGCCCCAGTTGTAAATCGCACCGCCATGTGCTGCCTTATTGTCGCTAAATGTGGAGTTGGAAATGCTTATTGTTGAGCCGGTATTTGTAAATATAGCTCCGCCGCCGTTACTGTCGTCTGTATCAAGAGCCTTGTTACCCGTAAATACCGAATTATTTATGTACTGGGTGCTGGCTGTGCTCAAAACCGCGCCGGCTTGCCTATCAGCGATGTTGCTTGTGAAAGACGAGGAATTTATATAGCTTAAATTTCTTACATAAATCGCAGCTCCGTATCCGCCATCACCGGCGTCATCCGTTTTAGCGGTATTTGAGTTAAATGTTGAGCCGACAATGTTTGCAACGCCGTTAAGCATTAATGCTCCGCCGCGTTTTGCGCTGTTTCCGTTGTCCTCTGCGCCAAAAACTGAATCCAGAATCACCAGTTTTGCGCTAGAATAAATCGCACCGCCCTCCGATGAGCCGTTAATATTAGCGCTATTGCCCTTGAAAATGGAGGATGTGACATAAGCGTCATACTGTGTGAATATTGCACCGCCCAAATTGGCCGATTTGTTTTCGGTGAAAGTTGAGCCGGTTATGCGCATTGGTTTTACCTGTTGAATGGCAGAATAATCAGACGGATAACGTATCGCTCCGCCGCCCTGTTTTGCGGTGTTTGAAGTGAAAACAGAATCGTATATATTCAGGTATGTGGAACCGTCGCTCAAATATGCCAGCGCTCCGCCCTGTCCGGAGGTATTTTCGTTGAAAGTCGAGCTGTATATTGTTGTGTTCGTGTGATTTACATAAACCGCACCGCCTCTGACGGAAGAAATATTGTTATTGAATGTAGATTTGTCGAGAAAGAAGCTGGTCGTACTATTTTCATCATCAACAGAGAATATTGCACCGCCGTACTGGGTTAAACCGTTTGCGGAATTTCCGCTGAAAGTGGATAATCCGACGTACAGGTTGTTTCTTACGTTTATTATTGCGCCGCCGTCGGATTCTGCGTCATTCTTGCCTACGTTGTTGTCATTGAAAACAGTATTGTAAATTGAAGCCATTCCGGCATTATATATTGCACCGCCGTTGTAGTCCAAAGCGTTATTTCCGCTGAATTCGGAATCGGATATAAACAGGTATGACCCCTCCTGATTATATATAGCTCCGCCCTCATTGGCAGAGTTTCCACTGAATATCGAATCAGAAATATATGTACGGGCATAAGCACCACCCGTCGCCTGATAAGCATTCAAGATTGCGCCGCCCATTTTGGCTGAATTGTTTATAAAGCTTGAGTTGTCTATGCGCGCAATGTCATTTCTCAAAAATATAGTTGAAACAGTAGAAACAGAGGAATTTGTGGTTCTATTGTCTTTGAATGTTGAGCCGGAAATGTCCGTTCTTCCCAATAATGTGAAGATTCCAAACATGCTATCTGTCGTATTATTTATAAAATATGAATCTTTTAAAGTTGTTTTGCCGACCACCCACATAAAACCATCGGTGCCCGCAGCTCCGCTGTTGCCATAAATTACAGAATTGTTAATCGTAACATCACTATAAGTATCAAAAAGCTGACCGTCGGAAATACCGTGAATAGAGTTCACAACTGTATCGCCGTCCATTAACCCGACATTATTAATTATGTATTTTATAGTGTTGTTGTTCGTAGGAAATCCCGAAGAAAGTCCGTTAAAATCGAGGTCAAAACCATTGCCGTTCAGCACAAACCACCCCTCGCCCGACGCCGTCAAATCGCTCTCTATAACAGTTTGGCCTTTCATATCCGCTACGCGGTAGGTATTTGTAGAATTTGAGAGCGTATTTTGGATAATATTGGATATATCCAGCGACGAAATATCAATCGAGCCGGCTGTTGCAGAGGGTGTAATTATATATTTCAGATTGTTGGTATATGTATTTCCCGAAACTGTAAGAGTGGGAGAATTATCGGATAAAAACAGTTCCAGCCGGGCCTTTCCCTGCGTGGCAGGGTCGGTTATATCGGTTATGATATTAAGTGCGTTCAGGTTCAAGGTTCCAGACGCTGTGCCGGAAACATTGAATTTGTCGTAAGTTCCGTCGTTCAAAAACGCGTCCAGAATCACGCCCGCACTGCCGTCCGCGGTAAAATTGTTCAATTCCAGCGTATCTGCGGAGCCGTTTGCGGTATTTAGCGTGCCGCCGTTGATTGTAAGCTCGGAATTTTCAAAATATCCGGTTGAATTTTGCCCGTATTCGCCCAAAGTCAGGCTTCCGTTTTTGAGAACAACGCTTGAATTGATGAATTTGCCGTTCATCTGGATATTTCCGTCCGTGGGCGCGGATGTGCCGTCGAATAAGGTATTTGCGGCGTTTATGTAGATTTTATTGTTATTTTGCCCTGCAATGTTATCATTGATTATGAAAGAGCCTGTTTTTGAGGCGTTGAGATGAAGGATTGCGCTAAACAAGTTGGAAATAGCAGCAGATTCTCCCTTTGCAGTGTTGCCTGAGAATTCTGTTACGCCATTGTCGGCTAAAATAGTTGTATTCGTTGAGAAATTTTGGACTGCTGCAGATGAAACAGTGCTGTAACTCTCGGTGCTGGTGTTGTTTTTGAAAATAGAGTTTTTAATGATTGCATTGACGCCGGCATTTATCCCCACAGCCGCTTTTTCATATGATGTATTTTCTTCAAAAACGGAATTATTTATATAAACATTTCCGCTGGTAATGTCAACTGCTGAGCTTAGAGCGCTTGTATTATTAGAAAATAAGGTATTTTCTATATTTGCTACTCCTGAGTTTTGCTTAATTGCTCCGAAACTATTATTTGCAGCGTTGTTTGCGAATGTTGAATTTTTAATATTCAGGTTGCCGTCATAGTTAAAGATTATACCATTGCCGGCAGTGTTGTTTTCAAACGTACTGCCGTAAATATTCAACGTGCCGCCGCTTTTGTATATTGCTGCGCCGTTATCTGCCTGATTATAGCTGAAAATTGAGTCATAAATATTCGCCGTACCCGATTCTATGAAGATTGCGCCGCCATTATTTGCTGAATTATCAACAAATGTTGAGCCGTAAACCGAAAGATTTGTGCCTGCTGCGTAAATCGCGCCGCCCGACGCTGCTGAATTTGCGCTAAATGCAGAATCGATGATTTTTGCGGAATTTTCAACATACAAAGCGCCGCCTAGACCGGAGGTTGTGGAAAGCACATTTTTTATGAATTTTGTATCATTCACAACCCCGTCAGTGAGGTAAACTGCGCCGCCTTTTATTGTGCCGTCTGCGTTTTCTTGATTATTATAGAAAATGCTGTTGTCGATAATGCCGTTTGAAAGGTTTGCGACACCGCCGTTCAATGTTAGTGCGGTGTTTTTATGATTTTCGCTGAAAACTGAATTTTGGATAATTGCATAAGCGTCTGTACCGACGACAGAAAGCGCCGTTTTGTCCGTTGAGCCGTGAATTGATTGATTTACTGTTACCTGATAATACCTGATTGTTCCATCAGGGTCAACCAGTGCAATTGCGTCATCGCCGGCAGTTCCAGCCTCAATAAACGATGCTGAACCCAGAGAATTAAGCACTAGATTACTATTGTCGCCCAAATTGGCAAAGATACTGTCTGCTGCGTCAAAATCCTTACTGTTTCCGTACACTACGAAGTTTTTATCGTTCAGCGGGTTCAAAACGTCTGGATTTACGAAATTATCCGTAAAAGAAAAAGTCGTTCCCTCAGAATTAAGGAAAATTTTCCACGGGCCGTCCTTACTATACCTGTTAACAACGATTTCTCCGGCATTAGAACCGTTTTTGATATTGTATTTGTTGTCATTCGTATATGCAACAAAGTCCGAAACATCAATTGCCGGCGAATTTCCGCCGTTGAAAAGGGTTATGGTGGTATCGACTTTCGTGGAGTCTTTCAGGATGTTTAGTCCGGTGATTTTTATTGTCCCATCGCCGGTTACTGGATTTTGTACGGTAAAGTTATCGCTGGTTCCCTCAAAAAGATTCGTGTCAAAGAGGATGTTTGTCGAATTTGTCGCGGACAAATTCGACAACGAAATAGTATCTATTTCGCCATTTGCAACACCGAGTGATCCACCATTCAAGTTCAAATCAGAATCAGAAAAATAACCGTTTTCCGGCGAAGAACCGTAATTACCGAGGGTTAAGGTGCCGTTGGTATTAACTGTCTGATTTGTTATTGTGCCGGTAATTTTAAGGTTTCCGGCATTATTTATAGTCCCTTTTGTGTTGTCAGACGACACATTTGCCAAATTTACATACCCGTTTGTACCTGATTGGGTATTAAGAGTGCTTTCGTTGATGATATTGCTAAGTATTTGAGTTATACCGTTGTTGCCTGAAAGTATCGTGTTGCCTTTATTTTCCAGCGCGGTAGTGTAGTTTTTTATGAGGTAGTTATTGATGGTCAAAGTGTTAGATTCTGAAATGCTAAAGCCGGATTCATTGCCATTTCCGTCGAGAGTATAGCCATTACCGTTTATTGTAACCGACGGCAGGTCAGAAATGTTTCCATCCGCGGTCAAATCTTTTTTTATGTTGAGAATATCCCCGTTTTGGAACGCAGGGGAGTGGTCAATCAAGCTGTCGGGGGTATTTGAATAGTCAGCCACATCATATTGTGCGGCATAAGCAGGCACGCCAAAAGCCAGCGTCGCGCTCAGTGACGCCAAACAAAGCTTTTTACATACCTTATTCTTAACCATCAAGTAACCTCTTGGTTTTCCAGTGCTCAGGTAACACACTTATAATAAACGATTTTTGAATTTTTGGCATGGTTCATTTACTGTATCTCTCAGTACCTTACTGCAGACGGGATACACCATTTAAGAAATATTAAGACAAAAATCCTTTATATTTTTATAATTCCCATTTTTAGGGGGGTTCTAACATGAAAAACGATTTTTTTTACAAAAATTTATAAATAGTGCGGAATCGCAAGGTTGAAGTTGGTAAGCCACGTCCTTGCGACCCTGAAACGAGTTCAGGGTGACGAAAAACAAGAAAGTAGGGTGGGAATAGCGACGCGGTTCCCACCAGCATCAAACAGGAATCCGGTGGGAACGTTTCACTTTTCCCACCCTACAACTGAATTGAACTCATAGTGACGAAATCACGCCGCGATTCCGGGCTCGACCCGGAATCGCAAGGTTGAAGTCGGTAAACCGCGATTTGCGGCCCTGAAACGAGTTCAGGGTGACAGGGAGGAAAATCTTTTTATCATCCTAAGCCAAAATTCCAAATCCTCACGCCCCGGCGGGAAATTCATCGGCAGATTGGGCATTTTGAGCGGCAAAATCAAATGTTTTAACCTGCGCCAGCGGATTTGCGCTGTTTATCCTGCCAAGGCTGTAATGTATCCAGTCATTGTTGATAATATCCTCATACTGGTAAAAATCCGTTAGTTTTTTACAAATTTCCATGTCAAATCCGCTCAAATCAATAGCCCCCAGATATGTTTTCATAGTTTCAAAAAACTTCTGTTTTAACGAGAAGCGAATTTTGTGAAATAAGGTATTTAATTGGGTATATTTATACTGGAAAAGAGCGTATTTATAGGCGTCTTCCATACCTGCCGCTCTCACCTCGTCACAAACCTTTTCAAAAATATCAAAAATGTCAAAAACGTTTTTTCCCAGCGAATTCGTGACCGAATTTTCATTTGTAACCCTGTAACGGTAGTAAGTTTCAGACGAAACGAGAATGCTGCTTGATTTCAGGAAAGTTTGCATATGGAAAAGCTGATGTTCAAAAATTTTGTTTTCCAGAAACCTGATATTGTTTTTTCGCAAAAAATGTGCGTTATAAATCTTGTTACAAACCGTCAAATTGCCCGTAAAAGGGTCAATGCAGTTATAAAAAGTGTGTATTGTGTCTTCAGTTGCGTGATTTTTCCACACATCAATATTGAGCATTTTTTTTGAGAAAATTTCTTTTGAATTTTCCACATAGGACTCGGCGTTAAAATTGTAAATATCCACGCCCTGAGGCGGATTGAGCTTTACGAAAATTTCATACAAAGAAAGCAAAATCCAGTCATCCGCATCAACAAATGAAATATATTCGCCGCTCGCCGCTGTCATTCCGTAGTTTCGGGCGTTCGCCGTACCCGAATGCTCCTGCTCAAAAACCCTTATTCTGTCATCTTTTGCTTTGTATTCACTCAAAATCTGCGCAGTGCCGTCCGTTGAGCCGTCATTGACAATTATTATCTCAAGATTTTTGTATGTCTGCAAAATTACCGAATCAAGGCACTTTCTGAGGTACTTTTCACCGTTAAAAACAGGTATTATGACAGATATTTTGGGGCAGACCGACATTTAAACAACACCTCCCCCAATTGCCTGTGCGCCTTTGAGTATTCTGACGAACTGTCCGAACTCGGGCGCTATTTCAAGGAATTTCAGGTCATATTCGTTAAGGCTCATACCCGAATATACCCGTTTTATTTCTGCGCAGAAAGGTTCTTTTAGCTCAGGGCGGACTTTTTGCAATTTATCAATAATTGTCCGCATTTCAAACAGCAAAAACCTGTCACGGTACTTGGGCCACAAGCCCTGTGTAACAAAGAGGTCTTTGGACATTTTGAGAATTTTAAAAATATCCCAGAAGTCCCGTCCGCCCGTCGAATTAACGGAATTTTCCCGATTTAGACGGTAAAAATACAAAAATTTGTTGACAAAAGAAATTCTGTCGGCTTTCAGGTATGTTCGGGTAAAAAATACAATATCTTCAAAAATCATTCCCTCGGGGAAATATATGTTGTTGTAGGTTAAAAAGGATTTTTTGTAAATTTTATTCCACGCAAAAACCGGAAGTTTAAAATACAAATCCGCGTCCGAAGTCAGCTCGTTGAAAGGATTATTCACAAAATTGAGCTCGACATGGGGCGGAATCCCTCTATCGACGTTAAAATACCGGTTTCTGTCGGGGCGGAACCACAATGAATTCGCATAAACCACATCGCTGTTGTTTAAAATCGCGCTCCTGTACAAGTCCTCAACCAGCACAGGCGCAACTTTATCATCGCCGTCAACAAAAATCAAATAATCCGTCGCAGAAGCCTCAATACCTGCGTTTCGAGCCGCAGAAAGCCCTCTGTTTTGCTGGTTTATGATTTTTATACGGGAATCAAATTTCGCATAATTGGCCAGCAGCGCGGGCGATGAATCCGTAGAGCCGTCGTTTATGCAAAGAATCTCAATCTCCTCCAGTGTTTGCGCCAAAACGCTGTCAAGGCACTGGGCAAGATACTTTTCGAGATTATAAACGGGTATGATTACAGAAACTTTTGCCATAACACTATGGTAATTCATTGAAATAATGCGGTCAAGCTTTAATATGTTCGTAACTTCCCAGAACTTTGACGAAATTTGTGTGTTTTTTTATTGCACAAAGGGCTTTTTGGCTTTTTTCTTCTTCAATATGAGCCTCAAAATCCGCAAAAAACACATACTCGCCGAGGTTCTTTTTAGACGGGCGCGAATCAATATAACAAAGGTTAAGTTTCAATTCATCAAACACGTTCAGCACCTTTACAAGCGCACCCGCTTCGTTTTTTGTAGAAAAAGCAATACTCGTGCGGTCACAACCCGTAGGTGGCGCGGTGTTTGGAGAAATAAACACAAATCGGGTTTTGTTATCGGGCTCATCGTTGATTTTGTATTTTAAAATGTTAAGTCCGGCAGATTCGGCTGCAAGCTCGTTGCCTATTGCTGCACAGGTATCGTCTAATCGGGTCAAATCGTGTATCGCTCTGCCCGTGGATGAGGTTTCAATTGTTTCATATCCGCTTAAAAGCAGCGTTTCCAGCGTATTATGACACTGCGCAAGCGCCTGCGGATGGGAATAAACCTTTTTTATGCGGGAAATATCATCACCGGCGCAGATTAGGCAGTGATTGATTTCTATAACAGTTTCAGCAGTGATATTTATGCCCGACACCTTTAAAAGATTGTCCATTGTTTCTCTGACAACGCCCTCAATCGAGTTTTCAATGGGTATAACGCCTGCCGTATCAGGTGTGTTTCGGGTAAATTCAATCACTTTTTTTATCGATGAAAGCGGAATGGATTCTTTGATACCGAATTTTTCGCCAAAAAAGTTTTTTGCCTCTTCGCAGTAGGTTCCGCAGGGCCCGAGAAACGCAATTTTGTTTAAAGTTTTGTTTATCATTTGAAGATATTCCCGAAATCTGTTAAAATAACAAATATTGTAACAAAAAGGAATCAAAAATGGCAAACGATCCGGACCCTCACCCTCAAAACACTATTAAATTCGGCACTGACGGATGGAGAGCCGTCGTGGGAGAAGATTTTAACTTTAAAAATGTCGAAACTGCAACAAAAGCTATTGCCAAATACGTTTTTGACACGGACGGCATTGAAAAACCTTTTATAATAGGCTATGACCCCAGACATTCGGCAAAAGAATTTGCACGCTACAGCGCTGTTATACTGGCGGAATTGGGCTTTAACGTGATGATTTCGCCGGAAGTCGTTCCAACACCGGTAATCGCATACAGCGCAAAACTCTACGCCGCCAACGCACTGATGTTCACAGCGTCGCACAACCCGCCCCAATATTTAGGTATAAAATTTATACCCGATTACGCAGGGCCGGCAACAACAGAAATAACCAATGCTATTTCGGAAAATCTCGCGCTGGCAAAGGATTTGAAGCCTTTTGCGCAAATTCACGGGGAAATCAAAGAAAAATCCTTTAAAAACAGGTATTTTGAACACATTGAAGAACTAATTGATTTCAAAAAAATAGCAGAGGCAAATATCCAAATAATTTACGACGGGCTTTACAGCGCAAGTATCGGGTATTTTGACAAGCTTCTTGAAAGAAACGGCATAAATTTTGAAGAACTCCACATGGAGCATGATCCGGACTTTGGCGGCGGAATGCCCGAGCCCAAAGCAAAATTTCTTTGCGAGCTCATAGATGAAATTTCCCAAAGAACCAATGCAATTGGTTTGAGCAACGACGGTGACGGCGACAGATTCGGCGTAATCAACGAAAAAGCCGAATACGTCAGCCCCAACGAGATTATCGCGCTCCTTTTAAGGCACCTGATTAAAAACAAAAAAATGTCAGGAAAGCTCGTAAAAACCGTCGGAGCAAGCCAAATGCTCGACATAGTTGCCGAAAAGTACGATGTTGACGTTATTGAAACGCCTGTCGGGTTCAAATGGGTCGGAAAAGCCATGCGCGAGAACGATGTTATCATCGGAGGCGAAGAATCAGGCGGTTTAAGCGTCAAAGGCCATATTCCGGAAAAGGACGGCATTTTAGCCGATTTGCTTGTTCTGGAAATGCTGGCGTACGAAAATCGTCATCTCTGGGAGCTTCAGGAGGATTTAAAGCACGAAGCCGGCTGTGAATTCTTCAACAAAAGGCTTGATTTAGAGCTTTCATCGCAGGAAGAGCTCAAAAGCCTTATGGAGAAGTATTCTTCACTTGATAAAATCGGGTCTTATCAGGTAAAATCCTCTGACAAAAAGGATGGTATCAGATATTTTCTTGACGACAGAACGAGGATTCTTATACGTCCGAGCGGCACAGAACCGCTTTTGAGGATATATTTTGAGTCGGATTCAAAAGACAAAATCGAAGAACTGACAGCATTTTTTAAATAACACGCTAAAATGCAGAACCTCCTCAAATGGTTTTATAAATAATAATTAAAAAGCCCGTTTTAAAACAACAATAAATCAGGTAAAATCGGATAATCAAAATTAGAAATATCCTGTTGTCTAATAGCATGGAGGATAAATAAAATTTTGAAAAGGCGAATAATAAATGCGTTACATTAAGGAGGTACTTATGTATAAATTCTTGAAAAACGCATCTTATATCCTTGTACTTTTGGGTGCGCTTAACTGGGGTCTTGTAGGGCTTTTCGGCTTTGACCTTTTTGCGTATCTTTTCGGAATAATGACGCCTTTAACACGCACGCTTTATGCTCTGGTCGGTTTGAGCGCGTTGGTTTCTGCAGTAACAATGTACTCGGAACATGTAGATGAATGCTGCGGATGCGAATATTAAAAAATCTAATCAAAACCGCTTCACCGCACCTTCTTCGGGGGTGCGGTTTTTAATATCGGTAAAATAAAAAATCTGTCGGGCAATGAAGAATTTGCTTCTTTTGATTAGCCTTTTAATGTGGGCAAATGAGGAAAAACCAATGGAGAAAGTTATATTTTTTGATGTAGAGGATTATGAACGCGAATTTCTTGTCGGAGCGTGCGAGGGAAAATACGATTATACGCTCGTTTCGGAGCCGCTGAACGACCTGAAAAAAATAGATAGTGCCTTTGCAGACGCAAGAATAATCTCCTGTTTCACAAATTCCAGAGTAAATGCGGCAGTGCTGGAACAATTTAAAAATTTAGGGCTGATAGCGCTGCGTTCCGTGGGTTTTAACCATATTGACATCGCCTATTGCAAAGAGCACGACATTGCAGTAGAAACCACGCCCAATTATGGCAACATGAGCGTTGCAGAGTTTGCAATGGGGCTTTTGCTTGATGTTGCGAGAAAAATTACCCGATCATACCTGAATTTAAAAGAGCGCGAAGTTGACCCGATAGCAAGTATCGGATTTGAGCTGCATGGGAAAACAATCGGAATAGCGGGGCTGGGAGCTATTGGTGCCGAGATGGCAAGACTTGCAAAAGGGTTTGATATGAAAATCCTCGGCTACGATATACGCGAAAACGCAGAGCTGGAAGAAAAATACGGGGTAAAATACACCGATTTTGATACGCTTTTGCGAGAATCGGACATAATTTCGCTCCACATGCCTCTAACAGCCGAAAATAACCATATTATTGACGCTGCGGCCTTTAAAAAGATGAAAAATACCGCTGTAATCATAAACACAGCGCGCGGCGAGCTTATCGAAACAAAAGCGCTCTACACAGCGCTTACAACCGGTGAAATTGCAGGTGCGGGGCTTGATGTGCTGGAATTTGAAGAAACGCTCTCAAATCCTGATTATCTCGACGATATAGACAGGCTGACGAACAAAGATTTGCGAAAAACGCTGCTCAACAACAGAATACTTACGCTTAATAATGTAATTGTGACGCCTCATATAGCCTACGATACAAAAGAGGCTATTAATCGGATTTTGAAGACTACGATGGAGAATATCGGGGAGTTTACCCAAAATCGTATCCAAAACAATGTCGCATGGTAGTTGCTTGGGGGGATTCGCAGGGATTGAAACCGATTAGCCGCGTCCCTGCGGCTCTGAAACAAGTTCAGGGTGACAAAAAACATGTCGTCATTCCGGGCTCGACCCGGAATCGCAGGATTGAAGTCGATGAACATTGCCACTGCAATCCTGAATTAGAAAGTAGGGTGGGAATAGCAACGCGGTTCCCACCGGCACCAAACAGGAATCCGGATTTAATTGTTGGGCAGGTATGCCCAACCGACATTTGTTTCCTGATAAATTTGAGCGTGACGCGGAATTGCAAGGTTGAAACCGATTTTCCCGCCCCTGCGACCCTGAAACAAGTTCAGGGTGACAAAAATCACGCCGTCATTCTGGGCTCGACCCGGAATCGCAAGGATGAAGTTGATAAACATTGCCCCCGCGACCCTGAAACAGGTTTAAAGTGGCAGATTTGAAAGCTTAGCGTGCAGTGTACCAGCAGCCGCGGGTTTTGCCGTGTTTTTCTATTAAGTTTGCGCAAACCATAGCTGCGAGGTGCTTCTTAACAGTGTTGACATTGGCTTTTGTCTTCTTGACTACCTCGGAAATCGTTATGGTTTCTTGTTTTTCAAACATTTTCATGATTTTGCACTGCAATGCCGGCAATTCCTTATAAGTGCGGCGCTTTGCCGGCTTGGGAGCGTCATCAGCCAGCTCGCAAAGCGGGCATTCTTCGGTTTCTTCCGCGAATTGGGTAAATACGGGTAAATTAGCATTTATTTTTGACATCGCCAGCGACATAACCTCAGCCTGCTTGACGAGGAGCTCCAAAAACAGCTTAATCCATCCATCATAGTCAGGTGATGAGCTTTTGAAAGCTTTTTCGTATTCCACTTCATATTTGTCATAATTCCGGTCGATTAGCGCGTCCAGAGAGTGAAAAAGCTGATATGTATATCCCGATTTCAAGAGCAAAAGAATGGTCAAAAGCCTTGAAAGGCGGGAATTGGCCTCAGGATAGACTTTCAGCTTCAAAAATTCGGCAACAAAAATCCCCGCAGCAATCAACGGATGGAGGGTATTTTCCTTTGTGGCTGCATTGTACCAGCTGATTAAGTCCTCAAGCGCGCAATCCTCCTGCACAGCCGCGGGAGCCTCCTCATACAAGCTCATTGAGCCAAAGATTGAACCAAAATCCTCGTTTGCGGTATTTTCTGCGGGTTTTGCCTGCGGAATATTTTTTTCGATTTTCGCATTTGCAGGTTTATTTTGGATAAGATTGTATAATTTGTCGATATTTTTTTCACTTAGATTAATAACCCTGTAATCCGTAAATACCCAATTCAAAGCCATTATATAACCGCTCATATCAACAGAATTTGCACCGCCCATGCGCTCTTTTGCAGCCTCGGCGCTTTCTTGAACGGTGTCTTGCACGGACATTGCTTTTTCAATATTAACGTAGTTCTGAAAACATTGCCAGTACCCTTTTTTTTCGTCAATACGCGCTACACTGCTTAAAATTTCCTGCGATAAATCAATCTGCGGTGCATTAAACATTTTAATCTCCTTACCCGATAATACCTGTTTTATTTTTTCAAAAAATATCTAATTTTGCAAATAATTTGCGGAGAAATTTACTAAAGTACATATAAAACTGTTACCTGAATCCGACTCAGGGGTGCAAAACTTGTGGGGTAGGAAAAATGAAACTTTCCCTCCGGATTCCTGTTTGGTGCCGGTGGGAACCGCGTTGCTATTCCCACCCTACTTGCTGCAATTCCGGTGCACACTTTCACTTAGCAGAAAAAATGTCGGTTGGGCATACCTGCCCAACAATTAAATCCGGATTTCCCTTTGGTGCCGGTGGGAACCGCGTTGCTATTCCCACCCTACTTCTGATTCAGGGCCGCAAGGGCGATGTTTATCGGCTTCAATCCGACAAACCCGACAAACCACTGCTTTCTTAACCTTGCTTAATAAAAAGCGACACAAAATATTAATTTTCCACTTTTTTATCAAATTTTAAAACTCTTGCTGCGCCTGATTTTAGACCTTATCTCGTAAAGAATTGTAAAAATATTAAATCATTCGTCCGTATGACGTTTAAAAATTGCAAAACGTGGTATATATAATGTAGGAGCTGTTACATTTATGTAACACCTTTCAACTGGAACTAAGAGGTGCGTAGATGGATAACCTTAAAGTGCAAAAAAGTCTTTGCGCGGCGTCGCTTTTGGCGGTGTTGTCTATCGGTGTGCCTGCTTATGCTGACGGAGAAACCCCCAACCCTGCAAAAGATTTAACCATAAACAACTACCTCAATATCCCCACAATTGCGCCTGCGACCAGAGCCGTGGTTCATGATGAAATTTTTGACACAGTAAACGGTGCCATAGAAGAAACCACGCTTGAAAACTGGACATCAGACACGGCGTCCTCCATCATGTTCGACGCTGACCTTGCGAATAATGTTTCCGACAGCATAAATATCACGGGAACAGCAGAAGGCACCGTAAAATTAATGGGGATAAACATTTACAGCGATTCTACAACTAAAGACAACACCATCACCCTCTTTAAAAACGGTATTTCCCCTGATATCGACATATCCAATTATATCCAATACACAAACGACCGAAAATACGTTGTAACCAAGGGAAACGCCGGCGAACTGGTGCTCAAAGGGTACAATATTAACGGCGGATTTAAAAACGCAATCGAAGATACCTCCGTAAATCGCACATTTTCTTCCACCGGAAACACTATGTCACCGGACAATCACAATGCAATGGGCGGCAGCAACCTTTCTATTTACGGAAACGGCTGGGATTTTACATATACTGGAGATTCTACCGCCTCGAATATTATCTACCTGACTGACGGAAAATCAGTTTATATAGACAACGTAAAAATAGAAAACGGCCCTATATATGCTGTTAATTCACAGACTGTCATAAAAGATTCATACTTAAAACACATCAGCGCAGAAGGCGGCACCATAAACATATCAAATTCAACATTTGAAAATTTACAAAGCGCAGTCACCTCCGGAAACTCCAATGCCGCAGCATTTTGGACGAACAGCGAAAGCAAAATCACAGATTCCACGTTCAAAAACAATTCGGTGAGCAACAGCGGCGACGGAATGGCTTATGGCGGTGCAATAGAGATTATAGCTTCTGCAGTAATTTTCGGCACTACTTTTGAAAATAATTACGCAAAATCCGAAACCGCAGGTTCGGCCATTGGCGGTGCAATCTACATAAACCCGGCCTCGACCTCAACAAGCATATATGATTCAGTTTTCGAGAATAACTCAGCCCAAAATGCCAATGCAACCTCAAAAGGTGGCGCTGTCTACAATAGCAGTACTTTGTACCTATCAGGCACTGAATTTTCCGGAAACACATCATCTTTTGGCGGCGCAATCTACGATACTTCATCAGCTTACGTTGTAAACTCCGTATTTAACGCAAACTCAGCCGGTAGTAACGGAGGTGCAATACATCATAGCAACGGCGCATTAACCGTCGGAAACTCAACTTTCACAGGCAACGACGCAATATGTGGCGGCGCAATGTACATCTATAGCGGAACAGCAACAATTGGTTCCACGGTTTTTGGCGGTGAAATTGCAGAATACGGCAACACAGCAGTCAATAACGGCGGCGCAATCTGCATGGAAGACGCCACAGTGAACATTTATGACTCAATTTTCAAATATAATCAGGCAGATGTCGGCGCAGCAATATACAAAACCGCCGGCACAGTCAACATCTACGGCAGCACATTCGAAAACAACACAAACAAAGGAAGCATAATTTATAATATTGCCGGAGCGTTGAATATCAAAAATTCAACCTTTGCAAACAACACCAGCACATCCGGCCACGGCGTTATCGGGAACCAAACAGGCACAGTCAACATCGAAAATTCGATTTTTTCGAACAACACATCAACTGCCACAAGCGCTGTCGATACATATAGCGGAAATTTATACATAAACAACTCAATTTTTGAAAATAATACTTCACCAAACAAAGCCGCGGTTGGAATAGCATCAAATGCCATTGCAATCATTAAAAATTCAATTTTCAAAAATAATATCAGCAACGAAAGTTACTCAGAATCAGCTAATGCCGCAGCAGTACAGAACTTTAGCCAAAACACAACAATCATTGCAGATAAAGGAATAACCGAATTCACGGGAAATATGGCTAACGGCGAATCAGGAGCTATTTCCAACGTATATACCTCAATCCTCTACCTCAACGCCTCAAAAACCGGCTCTTTTACAATCAACGACAACGTTTCAGGTCAAAACAACAACAAAATCTACATAAACGCCACAAAAGACCTCTACGACGGCACTTCCGCGCCAACCGACGGAAATATACAGATGAACGGCAAATTCATCGGCTCGAGCGTCATCCTCGAAAATGGAAGCTTGACTTTAGGTGAATACGGACAAACAAATAACGGATATTTCGACAATTCCGACCTCACAATCAACGGCGGAACGCTCAACACCGCAAACGGCACTGCTGATACGTTTGAATTGAACAACTTCACAGGCGCAGGCGGCGGGATTATCATTGATTTTATAGGCGAAAACAGCACATACGACAAGTTTTCTGTCGCAAATACCGCTTCGGGCACCTTGAACATAGGCGCGGTGAACATAAATTCAGAGCTAAAATACAATATTGCCAAGCCCGGTAGGGAAAATTTAGACCTGTTTTTACCCGATAATGCACCGACCCTCACAGTAGGCGCAAATACCTACACAAATAAGTATAAATACGAAATTACGCCATCAACCACAGCAGGTTCACTCGATTTGAACCAGCTCGATATTACGCAAAAAATAGACTCTGTGCTCGCAGACGCGAACACAGCCGTCAAAGTCTTTACCCTCTCCGGCAACCTCAAAAACACCAGTGATTTAGGGTCTATGCCTGGCGGAACATTAATACTCGACGGAGGGGGTTTTGACTGGGACGGCAATTCTCACGCAGGGCTAAGCGTTTCCAGCGGTTCTTTTCTTGTGATGGATGGATTTGGTTATGTTGATGAAAACGGAAATATAATCAATTCGATTCACGATTTTGTATTAGATGGCAGCGGCTCGGTGCTTAACCTCGGCGGGATTGCAAGTATTAGCAATTCTGTTTTCTACAACAACAAAATAACTGCTATCAGCGCTCAAGGCTACGACGGGGGCGCTATCAGGATGAATACCGGCAGCAAATTATATCTGAACAACGTTATATTTGATACAATATCCGCAGAGGGCACAGCTTCCGGCGGAGGGGTTATTGGTGCGTACGGCGACACCATCATCCGTGGCTCAACATTCAACAATAACTCAACTAATTACATTGGCGGAGCAATATATGTAAAAAATGCCGATTTACGTGTTTTTGACACAACATTCACAAATAACACAGCACGCGTACGGGGCGGGGCGATTCATTTTAGTGGTGACGGACTGATATTCGGGTCAACTTTTGATAAAAACCAAACCACATCAAGCCATGGCGGCGCAATCGCCAACGAAGCCAACCTGCATATTTCTGATTCAACATTCACAAACAATTCCACCGCAATGACCTCCGCAACGTACGGCGGAGCGGTTTATAATGCCTCAAATTTGACCGTTTCCGGCTCGACATTCACAAACAACGCCGTCCCTAATATACTCGCAACAGACACAACCGCAGAAATCATGGGAGCAGGCGGGGCTATATATAACGGGAAAAATCTGGCGGTAAATAATTCGGTATTTACGGGTAATATCGGGTATATATCGGGAGCGATTGGACTTGCAGACGACTCATTCACAGTCATTACAAACTCCACATTTGATAAAAATACCGCAGTCGGCGGCGGAGCGCTCTACAACACCTCAGGCAAGGTCAATTTAGGAATTTACAACTCCGAATTTACCCAAAACAGCGCAACGGCTGGTTCTAGCGGCGCTATGCATATAACTCACCAAACAAGCAATGTTTTTGTCTATGGCAGCACTTTCACCGGAAATACAAGCACAGGTCGGGGCGGCGCGTTAAATTTTGGTGGAACTGGATATATCCTTGATTCCACTTTTAATTCCAATACCTTATTTGAGAGTGGAAAGGCGGACGGAATCGCAATAGCGATTTTGGGAGGAAAAACAACCATAATGGGCTCGACTTTCACCGAAAACCAGGGCACCACAGGCTCCGGCGCTATATATAGCACAGCTAATCTCGTTGTTATGGACTCAGTATTCGACAATAACTCAGGAAGCAACGGCGCAGCAATCAAAAATGCCGGCGGCTCCTTAACAGTGATGAACACCGACTTCACAAACAACGCAGGTGCAAACTCATGGGCAGGTGTAATCACCAATACCAACAATAACGGCAAAGTTCAGATAAACAATTCAACTTTTGACGCAAATACCGGAACCAGAACCATCTATAACGTGGCTCCGGACGCTGTTGTCATTGTAAATAACTCAACTTTCACAAACCATAACAATAACTCGGATAACGGATTCGCCAGCGTATTATATTCAGGCGGAATGGGCTATTCCGGCAATTATGCTACCGTTTACAACTCAACATTTACAGATAATACGGCAAAAAATGCAGGCGCGCTTTACGGCGTAAACGCAATTAACAGTATTTTCAAAAACAACACTGCAACAGTAGAAATTGGCGGCGCCGGAAGCAGCATATATGCCTACAACTCGGTTTTTGAAAACAATTCAGCCGTGACATCAGGCGGTGCTATTTTCAGGTCGCCAGTGGTGGCAAACAGCGTTTTCAAAGATAATCATGCCGGAATAAACGGCGGAGCATTGGCTATCAAAGAAACAGATACTACAATCAGTTCTTCGATTTTCAGTCACAACTACACCACCGATACGGAAAACGACGGAAGCAGCGATTACGGCGGCGGAGCAATCTATTTTAAAGGCATTAATAGCGATAATACTGTGTACACGCTGAACATAAACCGTTCAGAATTTGAAAATAACGCCGTAATCACAGCCGGCAGTGCAATCTTGCAAAAAAATGGCATAATGAATATTAACGGCTCGACTTTTACTAATAATACAGGAAATTCTGCCGTTTACATCGTCGCAGGTACTGCAAACATAAACAACTCCACTTTCACGGGCAATAATTGCGCAATAACTAATGTAGGAGGTGGAACCACTACAATAAATAACTCAATTTTCACCGGAAACAACGGTAGTTATGGCGCAGCGATTTATACAGATTCGGGCGGAAGCACAACGATTATAAATTCATCCAGATTTTATAATAACCAGATACCATCATATCTGCCAACAAAAGCCGGCGGGGTGCTATATTCAGATAGCGGGTCTGATTCGCTTTCAGATGTAACTTATGCAAACTATTCGATATTTTCAGGCAACCTGGGAATGCAGGGTGGAGTTAGCTATGGGGACGTTCACTATAAAGGCTCTATTTTCGATTCTAACGGGATAATTGAAAGCGCATACGGCACGAACGGGGATATTGCCGGAGCAGTTGCAATCGGCACCATCGATTCTTCAATATTTAAAAACAATACAGCGGGCCGTGGTGGAGCTACTATAACATATCAAGCAGTAACTAACAGCCTTTTCCTTAACAATGCAGCAATCCAGCGCGAAACCAATGCCGACGGGGTAACCACCGGAAACGGCGGCGCAATGTACCACACATCATTTTCATTAACACACGATGGCCTCGCTTTCATCGGAAACCACGCTGACGGTTACGGCGGTGCTGTTTATATGGCAGACAACTCAAAACTCGCATTCACGGGCTCGCTTTTTAAAGAAAACTACTCCAGACAGGGCGGGGCGATTTTCGCAGGAGAAAACACATCACTGACCCTCGACTATACCCGATTTTTATCCAATTATACCCAAACTACAATCGCAGACAATGAAGATGACGGCGGCGCCATCTTATCTATGGGTGACCTGACAATAAACCACTCCGCTTTTAATTCAAACTCCGCAAAAGGCGGGATGGGAACGGCTGCCCAAGGGGCAAACGGCGGAAATATCTGGCATAGTAACGGAAAACTAACCATCAACTACAGCGCACTTACCGGCAATTCAGCACCTGAACGCGGTGGCGGCGCAATGTATGCACTCTCAGAAGTTGAAGCCGCTCTAAGTTCGTTTGACGGCAATTCCGCCGGACTTAACGGAGGCGCAGCATTCCTAAACGGCAATTCAATATTTTACAGCAGCACTTTTTATAATAACACCGCCGAAAGTAACGGCGGCGCAGCATATCTCACTGCCGCCACAGCACAATTTATGGGTTCGGTCTTCAAAAACAACACCGCAGACGGCGGCGGAGCCATTTTCAATGACAATTCTTCCTCATTAAAAGTTTTCCTTTCATATTTTGGCGACAACACAGCTCTAACCACGGGCGGAGCTATTGTCAACACAAATAACAGCACGGCAAAAATCCTGAATTCCGTATTTGAAAACAATACAGCCGGTAACGGAACAGATTCCAGGGGCGATGGTGGGGCTTTTGCTAACTATAGTAATTCAACCCTCACAATCCAGAACGCTGTCATAAAAAACAACAAATCCAACGATGACGGCGGCGCAATCGACAACCGCGCTACGCTGAACATCATCGGCAACGGCGGGGCGGTTTTCTTCAGCGGGAATAAGTCAAGAAACGACATACCCAAGGCAATAAGCAATATTGGCGGCGTATTGAATTTAAATGCCGGAAACGGCGGTATTGTCCGCTTTGATGATACAATAATCGGCAGCACAAGAACCGACGCAATCAATATTAACCAATCAGGTATAATCGGGTACGACGGAACTGCGGCGCCTACCGATGGAATTGTTATTTTTAACCATCAAATCAGTAATGCAACAATCAATGTATATAACGGAATGCTCACACTCGGTCAATGGGGCAGGACACCGGACACTTCCAACACAACAATCAACTTATACGGCGGTATTTTCTCCACAGCGAACGGCAGCCTCTCGGATACATCACAAACTATCAACATAGCCGGCAATGCAGGGGTGATGTTCGACATGAAATGGGGCTCCAGCGCCAATGTTGAACCCACAAAATACTCTGTCACCTCCGGAAGCCCGTTTATCGCAGGTATAAATATTACTTCTTACACTGACAGCGGCACAAGCGGCTTTGACAGCAACAGATGGAACGGACTGGACGTCTCAAACTACGGCGGAACTTACACCAATAGTTCTAAAGTCTATTTTTACCGCCAGAGTGGGCGAGATGGCGTTTATTCCACAAAAACCAGCGATTCGTACTCCCTTGGCAACGCATTCGAGAATACCAGCGCCTACAAAGCGTTCTCCGCAACAGCGGATTTTGAATACGGCCAAAGCAGAAATTCCACTTTATCAACAGGAATGCTCACAATCTTCGGGAATCAGCATTCATTTACTTTCAACCAGAGCTCAAACATCTATCGCTTTGCCATGGGCTCAAACACAACCCTCAACATCTTCGGAGTGGGCAAATATAACTACGATACCGGCACTGTAGAGGCCGCATGGCAAAATAACAACGATACAGTAGGAGAGGGCATTATTGGCGGATGGGCCGCTACAAACGCGACCTTGAATATTGCGGATTCTGTCTTCTACAATAACAAAACATCCACAAACGGCGCTGTTTTACAGTTCGGTCATGGCGCCAGCGGCACAAGTTCCAGCGTCGGAAACGGAAAACTGACCATAAACCATTCGGTTTTTGCTTCCAACCACGCCCTCGGGTCATGCGGCGGCGTTATGGAGCTCGGCGGAACGGGCACATACACCACAATCCTCGATTCGCTGTTCAAAGACAACACTGCAGTTACGGCCGGCGGCGCTATTATACTGTATTACGGCAATTTGCACGTTTCCTCATCGGAATTCACCGGAAATACCTCGGGTTCCTCGAGCACAGAGGGAAATGGCGGGGCGATTTTTGCCACCAATAATTCAAAAGTTACGATTTTAAGCAGTATTTTCAATAATAACAAAGTATTATCCAATAACAGCGGCGGCGCATTATGCGCTACTAGCGACGTAAGCATGAATATCGTGGATTCCTCGTTCACAGGCAATTCAGCCTACAACGGCGGGGCGATTTCTAACTTCGGGGTTATGAATATTGTTCATTCCGACTTTACGAACAATACAGCAACTTCCGTAGGCGCATACTATGGCGGAGGAGCAATACTTAATGGGGACGGCGGCCGCATGGACGTCGTGGGCTCGACTTTCACAGGAAACAAAGCTTATGATGGCTCTGCCATAACCAACCGAGGCATTTTGAGCGTCATAAAATCCGACTTCATAAATAACGTAACAACTTCCAGCGGAACAATTTATAATTATGCAAATGCCCAACTTGAAGTAGTAGATTCACTCTTCTCCGGCAACACTGCCGGCGGCGGTGGCGGGATAGGAGCCCATGGCACAGCCAATATCACAAATTCACAGTTTTTAAACAACTATGCAAGTGGCAGTAACATAGGCGGCGGGGCGATTTACGCGCATGCAAACTCGGATTACAAAATAAACTCCTCGGAATTTAGCGGCAACCATGCTAGTTTAGGTGGAGCGATTTATGTTCATTTTGCCGAGTCTATCAACGGCACAGCCTACGATGCCGGCAAAATCGCTGTTTACAACTCGACTTTTGACGGAAACTATTCAAAAAGCGGCGGCGCTATCTACATGCGGAGTGGCTCGACCGCCAGTATCTACAATTCCGACTTCTTAAACAACTACATCACAGACCCCAGCAACGTAAACATCAATGGAGGCGCGATTTACAACAACGGCGGCACTCTCACGGTCGTAAACTCCAATTTTAGCGGAAATTATACAAAAGATTACGCAGCCGGTAGTTCAGGCTCAAACACCGGAGGCGCTATCTCATCCTCCGGCTCCGGAGCAGTAGCAAACATCACAAACTCCACTTTCACCAACAACTCGGCATATGCTGGAGGTGCCTTAGATAATTGGGCCGGAAAAATGACAATTACGACCTCGGATTTCGTCGGAAACTGGTCAAATAATGCAGGTGGCGCAATATATTCAGCCTACGGTGCAATTCTGGAAGTAAACACCTCCACCTTTAAAGGCAACTACACCAGTGACCCCAGCGGAAACGGCGGCGCAATTGCCACTTTAGACGCAAATACGACCATAAACAACTCGATTTTCGGCGGAACGGGCGACGGTGAGGGAAATACTGCCAAAAATGGCGGCGCTATCTACTTTGATCCGACACAACTTTCAGGTTCAGGCTCGCTCACCATCAACGGTTCCGATTTCATAAACAACCACGCAACCAACAGCGCAGGTGCGATTTATCAAGCCGGCGGCACTTTGACCGTAAACGGCTCGCTTTTTGACGGAAACTCCGCTATAAACAACTCCAACGGCGGCGCAATAAGCAGTTTTGGCAGCGGAAAACTCATTATTGACGGTTCAAAATTCCTGAACAATACCTCCTACGCCGCAGCCGACAACCATAGCGGCGATGGCGGGGCTATTTACACGAGCGCCGGATACGAAACCGTAATCAAAAACTCATATTTTGAAAATAATATTGCCGTGGAGAGCAGCCTTTCCAATGATGGCGGCGCCATTATCCTTTACGGGTCAAAAGCGGAAATCTCCGACACGGAATTCTATGCAAACAAAGCCCAAAACGGCGGTGGCGGCGCTGCATATATGAGCACATTAACCTCAATATGGAAACAGGTCAATTTTATCAACAACGAATCAACAAATAACGGCGGTGCTATCAATTTTGAGGCACGAGGTGGCGGTGCGACTGCCGAGTTTTACAACTCAAAATTCTACGGAAACAAATCAGGCGCTAATGGCGGCGCTATACACAACGGCATAGCTCTTTCCATAACAAATTCCGTCTTTGGAGCCGAGGGCGACGACAAAGGCAACACCGCCAAAGGCGACGGCGGTGCTATCCGCAGTACAGGCAAGCTCACCATCTCGGGCAGCCGGTTCATTAACAACTCTGCCACCGGCGTAACAGGTCAATCCGTCACCGGCGGCGCCATCAGCACTTCAGCCGAACTAAATATTGACAACTCCGTCTTCAAAGGCAACTCCGCAGGTTCCAGCGGTATAGCAGGGCATGGCGGCGCGATACATCAAAGCGCAGCGACTTTAACCGTCAAAAATTCGTCTTTTTCAGAAAATATCTCGACAACCGACGGCGGTGCGATAAGATTGAACGGAAGCAACGTAAGCTCGAACATTTCCGACACAGAATTTATTAAAAATCACACAAGCAACTACGGTGGCGCAATTTGCGGTTCCGGAAGCATTGATACAATCACAAATTCTATATTCAAGCAAAATTCAGCCGCTTACGGTGGAGCTATCGGCAAATCAGGCGGAACCACCACGATTAACGACTCGATTTTTGAATCAAACAGCGGTAACCTCGGAGGAGCGCTATACGCGTTCAGTCAGGCAACATACAACATAAATAACTCGACTTTCAGCAAAAACGAAGCCTCCGGCAATGGTGGCGCAATCTACAACACGAGCAGCACGATAAATATTGCGGATTCGGTCTTCGACAGCAACCACTCCGCAAACAATGGCGCTGCTATCAGCAACTACGGCACAATGACCGTCAAAAACTCCGTATTTAAAAACAATGACAGCTATTATTCCGCAATTTTTAACAACGGAACGCTCGATATCATTTCTGAAAGCGGAAAATCAACCATTTTTACCGGCAACAACAGCGAACAGTACGGCGGTGCCGTCACAAACGCCAACGGACAAACGCTTACCTTTACCGCGAACGCCGGCAGCTCACTGCTCTTTGAAAACAACACGGCAGCTATGGGCGGCGGTGCAATAAATAACACAGAAAGCGGTTCAAGTGTTGTTATCAACGGCGCAGCAGGCAGCCTGATTGAATTTAACAACAACTCCGCCGGATTCGGCAGCGCTATCTACAACACGCGCAATTTTAACATAACTGCCGACACAATTAAGTTTGTGGGCAACACAACGCTCGACAGCGGCTCAACATCACCGTCAGGAAACCATGACGGCACAATCTACAACTCGGGCACAATGGCTATCGACGCAAACAGCGCGATTTTCGTCGGAAACACCGCAACAAGAGGCGGGGCGATTTACAACACGGGCACTTTGAGCCTCAACAACGGCTATTTTAAAGGGAATAGTGCTTTAGATGGCGGGGCAGTCCAAAATTATAATGGAAATATAGTAATTTCTAACTCTATTTTCGAGGGAAATACCGCCACGGCGGGCTACGGCGGTGCATTGTATAACCAGAACGGCAACGTAACCCTCATCAACACCAGCTTCTATGACAACAAGACAAAATGGTCAGCAGGAGCCATTTATAACATCGGAACACTTAATATCATTGCCAACGACGGTATTTCTGAGTTCAAAGGCAATATACGCACAGGCGATAATACATATAGAGCGCTCTCAAACGGCGGAAATAACTCGAGCGCGGGCGTATATGTAGTCAATTTGAATGCCGGAAACAACGGCAGAATAGCTTTTTACGATACTATTCACAACGCTGACACAATAAATATTAACAAAACAGGCATAAAACTCGCCGACGGTTCAACTGACGCGCCAACGGACGGCGAAATCTACATCGCAAGCGATATCAAAGTCTTTGGTAACTCCGGCGTAGGTACAATCAACCTCTACAACGGCACTTTGACCCTTGCAAAAGAAGAATATTTATCCGATGGTACCCAAAACCTGAACCTTAACGGCGGGGTTTTGAACCTGATTAACAACGAAATCGGCACGGTCGTTGTGAACGATTTCAGCTCCTCTGCTGACGCTAAATTAAATATTGACGCAAATTTACAATCGGGTCAAAACGGGTATGGACAATCTGACAACATCACAGTAAACGGCACTTTTGCCCCCTCAAGCGCCATAAAGCTCAACGCCATAAATATCCTTGCTGACGGCGACGCGCAATACCTGACTATATTCAATAATGCACCCGATGATTTTGTAATTAACGCCGGTGCAACTTACACAAACGGCGGTTATAAATACACCTTTACACAGAATGCCGACAACAAAGGCGTTGTAGATGTAACGCAGGGTGAAAAAATCGACTCCGTAACCCTCACTGACGCAGGATTCGCCGCCGCATGGAAAGATTCGGGCACAAGAGCTTTCTCCGCAACAGAAGACGTCAATATCCGCGAAGATATGGGGCTTATGATCGGCACAGAATTAACCATTTTCGGCAACAAGCACTCTATCAACGGCAACGGAACAGACCGCCTGAAAATCGAAAGCACCACAACATCGCCAAAAACGCTAAATATATATAATGTCGGCTCCGTTGACGAAAATAAAAACGTAATCGCGTCCTGGAACGGGCATAAAGGGACCGATGACGGCGGCGCATTAACGGTTATTGGCTCAACGCTTAATATAAATTCATCAGTATTCTCTGACAACCATTGCATTGACATTCAAGCTGGAACGACATTAAATGGCGGAGCAATTTTCGGCAGTGATTCAAATTTGAATATCAGCAATTCCTATTTTATAAACAATTCCGCCATTCATGCGAATAAAGCCTCTATGGGCGGAGCAATTTCAGCAGCAAGTTCAAATGTAAATATAATCAGCTCTTACTTCAAAAACAACAAGGCTCAAAGCGGCGGCGCACTAGAAATCAGTGGCAGCACAGCAAATATCATCGGCTCGGAATTCGTCGAAAATACAGCTACAACCAACGGCGGTGCAATATATACTAAAGGTACCACAAACATCGCAAAATCAACTTTCACCAAAAATAGTGCAGCTTATGGCGGGGCAATGTATATTGAGGGCGGCAGCACAAACATAAGCGACTCCATTTTCACCGAAAACACAGCTACAACCCACGGCGGCGCTATTTACACAAAATACGACACCGGTGCTGTCGTAAATATTACAAACTCAACTTTCACCGCAAACAAGGCACTGTCAGATACGTTCGGCGGCGGTGCAATCCTGAATAACGGCGGCACCACCATGACCATAGATAATTCCAAATTTACCGGAAATACTGCGACAAATTACGGTGGCGCTATCTACAATCAGGGTGAATTAACCCTCTCAAGCTCCGAATTTGATGGAAACAGTGCGACTTTCGGCGGTGCAATTACGAACTTCAGCAGCAATGCAACTACTAATATCACAAATTCAACTTTCAAAAACAACACAGCCACCAACGATGGCGGAGCAATCTATAACTACGTCGGAACAATGAATATTACTGCCGAAAACGGCGGAAAAGTCGTATTTTCGGGCAACTCCGTTACCAGCGACAGTGTAGAAACTCACGGCGGCGCAATAGCCAACATAACAGGCGGCGTAGTTAACCTCACAGCAAAAGCCGGTCGCAGGCGGTGCGATTGCCAATATTTCTACTAACAACAGCGCTTTCCATGTTTACGGCGAAAACGGCAGCATTTTTGAGTTCAAAAACAACACCTCCAACAGCACTGCGGGCGCAATTTACGCCTCAAGCGGGATGGATATGGATGTTGATACAATAATCTTCGACGGAAACTCGGCTAAAAGTGGCGGTGCCATTGCTGTTACAACCGCTGATACCTCTGTAGGCACGACAGTCTTTACTCTGCGCGCAAATAACGCTAAATTTATCAACAACACCGCACAAAACAATGGCGGAGCAATTTATATCACAAACAGCGAAGCAAACCTGATTACCGATTTCGGGGAAATGCTTTTTGACGGAAACAGCTCCGCAAACAACGCCGCTGACGCAATTTATGTCGGCAGCAACGCAATATTGAACCTGAATGCAGGAAATTTCGGCAGAATAACCTTTAATGACTCGATTTTGGGGCTTGCAGCAAACAGTTCCACAATTAACATCAACAAATCGGGCGATGTGACCATAAACGGCGCTGCACAAGCAAGACCCGAGGGCGGCGAGGTCATATTTAACGACAATGTTTCAAATGCCCTCGTAAATCTCTACTCCGGCACCCTGACAATTGGCACGGCGGGAAATTTTGTAAATTCTGACCTGAATCTCAACGGCGGAACCTTTAACCTCGCCAACGGTTCGATTCAAAACCTCACTTTGAATAATTTCACCTCCGCAGCAGGTGCAAAAATCAATATTGACGCTGATTTGTCCTCAGGCGCCAGCGACAACATCACTGCGGGCACAGCCTCCGGCGAGCTTGCCATAAACGCAATAAACGTTATCAAAGACGGCTCCGCAAGCTCGATTACACTCTTTAAGAACGGCATTTCTCCGACGCTCGGCACACTGAAAACCTTTACGGGCGACGCGATTTATACTTTCTCACAGGCAGCAACCGCAGGCGTGCTCGATATTAACAAAACAATCAGCACTCAAGCCGGTCTTCACGAGGCAATTGCTGATACCAGTTTCACAAGAGCATTCTCGGCCACCCGCGATGTCGAAATCTCCAAAAATCTCGGCTGGGTGGGCGGCGAAAGCGGCGCTACGCTCACGATTTTCGGCAACGGATACAATATCAACGGAAACGGTTTCAACGCAATGCAAACCACCTCCGGCAAAACCATAAACATCTACAATGCAGGTTCTGTAGATTCTGACGGAACGATTTTAAGCAGTATCAACGGGTTTGCGGGCACAAACTATGGCAGTTTCATTGATTTTTCAGGCGAAAATAACATAATCAACATTGTTTCCAGCGTTTTCACCAACAACACCTCCAAAAACGTAAACTCCTCAACCGGCTACAATGCAGGCGGCGTAATCAGAAATTATCAAGGAAAATTGACCATTTCTGACTCTGTGTTCAAAGATAACTTCATTGATGACACAAAAAGCGGCTTCGCAGGCGCAGTTTATTCGGGAAGCGGCAAAACCGATATCATTAACACGATTTTCGATTCAAATTATGTAAAATCAGATAATTTTGCTGATGGCGGCGCCCTTGCAATCAGCGGAAGCAGCACAATCACAAACTCAATTTTCAAAAACAACTACGCCGAGGGCACAAACACTGCAAAAGGCGGGGCGATTTATGTAATGGGCATAGATACATTAACAATCTCAGGCTCAACTTTCAGCCAGAACGAAACCATCGGCACAAACTCCAGAGGCGGCGCTATATTTACCAGTTCTTCACTTGTAGTCAAAGGCAATACCACCTTTACAAGCAACACAGCTACTGAGGGAGGAGCGATTTATGTTGAAGAAATTGTTGAAAATGACAGCCCTGAAAGCAAATTGACCGTTGAAAGCGGCGTAATCTTTGATAAAAACACTGCAAACTACGAAGGCGGAGCTATTTTCAATGTTTCCAGACACGAAAACACCATTACCGGCGCGACTTTTACCTCAAACGAAGCAACAAATGCCGGCGGAGCGATTGCTAATTACGGCAAATTGACCATCACCGACTCTACATTCGGCGGAGAAACAAGCAATTATGGCAACAGCTCGCCCAACGGAGGCGCAATCTACAACACCACATATAATGGGGTTGCAAGTGAAATTGCATTAACCGGTTCAAACAACTTCAACAATAACTACGCAGCTTCCAACGGCGGCGCGATTTATAACCATGGCATAATGATAATCGGCAGCGCCGATGACGCAGATAGCGTTAATACCTTTAAAAATAACGAATCCGGCATAAACGGCGGAGCTATTTACAACACCGGAGGCGGAGAATTGACCATCTCGGGCACAAACCTCTTTGAAAGCAACTCCGCAACAACCGAAAATGGCGGCGCAATATACAATATCGGGGCTTTGACCATAAACGAAGGCTCAACATTTGTATCCAACTCCGCAAATGAATCCGGTGGGGCTATTTATTCGGCCGGCAGCGGCAACAACACCATTACAGGAGCCACTTTCAAAGGCAATTCCGCTAGTTCATACGGTGGTGCGATTTACAACTCATCAAACCTGACTATTTCTTCCTCAACCTTTGGCGGAAATGCTGATGATGACGCGAATATCGCATATTATGGCGGTGCAATCACCAACAATGGCGGAATTTTAACCATTGAAAACACATCCTTTATCGGAAACAAAACAAAAGACCAGCCAGAATCATACGGCGGCGCGATTTATCAAGAGGCAGGTTCATTAACAATAAAATCCGGCACAGAATTTATAAATAACAGCGCAAAAGCCGGCGGTGCCATCTTTATCAACAACACCACCGACGGCTCGACCAACACCATCAACGGCGCGGTCTTCAAAGGCAACTCTACCGAAAAAGGCGGAGGCGCAATCTACATAAGAAACTCAAAAGTCGCCATAACAGACACTATTTTCGGCGGAACAGGCGATGGTGAGGGCAACACAGCGAATACCTACGGCGGGGCTATCTTCAACACAAGAGGTTCTGCTCTCGCTATCAATGGAAATTCCTCATTTATCAACAACTCAACAGGAGGCGATGGTGGAGCCATCGTAAACTACGCAGAATCGGGCTATGAAGCTTCAACACTGACAATTTCCGGAAATGTTGCGTTTTCCGGCAACACAGCTGTTTCCGGCGGCGCAATTATGAATTTAGCCCTAATGAATATCGGTTCGGGAACGACTTTTGCCAACAACATCGCACATAAAAACGGCGGCGCTATAAATAATGCTTCAAATCTCGCCAATACCATTACCGGTGCTACTTTCACAGGCAATAAATCGTATTTTGTGCCTACCGATGATACTGAAAACGTCTGGGAATACGGCGGTGGAGCTATTTACAATGCAGCAGGCTCAAATATTACCATTTCTGACTCAACTTTCGGCGGTGACAACGCTGCTGACGGAAACACA
>QWCY01000804.1_pt1 | contig 49892 bp, 44 predicted proteins | sample 1972631 | NCBI WGS metagenome assembly QWCY01 (sample SAMN09866696, study PRJNA288562) | Human gut metagenome isolate pre1_stool, whole genome shotgun sequencing... | isolation source: gut | host: Homo sapiens | place: USA: California
TGTAATGGCTCTCGGAATAATTGGCAGCGTAAATGAAACCCCTGTAAATCAAATCCATTACCATATTCTTCCGCATTTCACTTTTTTGTAGTAACTTTGTAGTCCAAAGCCATCCTTATGTCTGAAAAGAATCTATTGATTGTTCTACTCGTGCTCTGCAACTTCCAGGCAAACGCCCAGCAAGTATTGGTCTGCGACGGTGCGACCCGCTTTCCCCTGCGAGACGTGGAGACACTTGCCGACGACAAGCCCGTAGGCAAAACAGATTACTTAGGACATATTGTGCTGCCTGAAAACTTCAGCACGGCAACGTTTCGGCGAAGAGGTTTCCATAATGAGAAGCTCAAACGCGAGGAAGTTCTCAGAGACACCGTGTTCCTTTTCCCAGCCGAGCACTACCTCGACGAGGTCATAGTAACAGCAAAACAAATTGTTGACGGGAATGCGCTCCTGAAAAGAATGCCCAAGAGGGATATACTGGAGAAAGCGCCTCCACATCCCATCAACGAGTTCGACTTAGGAATGATGCTCGACAGACGAAGAAGGCGAGACAAAGAACACGTCGAAAAGCTAAGAAAGATTTTCAAGAAGTTGGACGGAACTGACGTGGAAGACCCGATTTTGAGGGCCTACAATGAAACCAAGAGGGAACAAGAGAAGGAAAAGCAAAGAAAAAGTGCAAAGTAAACGATGACTTTGCACTTTTTGTTTCATGGACAATCAATCCGAATATATTTAAACTCCTATCGGTCATCATAGCCTGTTCTGCTATCATTTGATTACCGAGCAGCCTGTTTGTCGTAATGTTAAAGAATCAGCGAGCTGAGGAGAGAGGGGATGGCTAAGAAGCTGCCGATAAGGGTATGAAATCAGCCGAGAAATTATATTGTCAACCTCGCATTGCGAAAATGTGGCCTATTGACCAATCTGGTCTATAGGCGAATCAAGCCTGCACTTCGGTTTCCGCATTATGAGGATTGCTATTCTTGTGCTTAACCTTGAACTTCTCAAAACCTTCGCCGAACACTCCCATCACCTGACTTTGCGTAACGAAAGCATGGGGATCAATGTCGTCTATCATCCGGTAGAGCAAACCCGCCTCACGCTGGCGCGTAACGACAATCACCACCTTCGTACTTTTACCACTGTAATAGCCCTTCGCGTCGATAATCGTACAACCACGATGCGGGGGGGTGGAGGAAATCATGTCGCAAATTTCCTGATAACGCTCTGAGATGATGAGGAACTGCACAGAACGACGCCCAGCATTGACAACCTGATCCAGCACTAAGGCTGTAATTATCAGACAAACATAACCGTAAATCACTTGATCCCAGCTTCGAAGAACAAGGTAACTGAGTGTCACGATGGTCATATCGACAAGGATAATCACACGTCCGAGAGAAATGTCACGGTACTTGTTCACAATGGCCGCTACGATATCGGAACCGCCTGAGCTGCCATTGTACGACAAACAGAAACCCAAGCCCAAGCCACAGAAAATGGCCCCGATGAGAGCAGTCATGAACGGCTGGTCGTGAAGTATAGTAGGATTGGGCACAAACTGGCGAATCAGACCTGTTACTAGCGTCAGAACAATCACGCCATAGATAGTCTTGATACAAAACCGCAGTCCGAGTGTTTTCAGGGCAGCCGTCAAAAGCACCGCATTCATGACGAAGTAGGTAACATAGACCGGTGTTCCCGTTCCCCAATAGATGATGGAAGACAATCCGGCCACTCCGCCATTGCCAATGTGGTTGGGCAGAAGGAAGATGGTCCAGCCGATACCATAGAACAAACACCCAAGGGCAATCATGACATAATCGAGAATTTCCCTGTAAAGAACTTTTCTTGAAATCTTTATCTCCATAACAACGTTTTGTTAATTAGGCTGCAAATTTAGACATTAAATTGATAACAACCATCTTTTTTGCTATAAATTTTCAGATTGTAACTAATCTTTAACCATCATGAAAATACTTTGGTATAAGAGTATTACGACGAAACACATCGAAGACTTGCATCTTTTTGAATGCGTTTTGACATCTTTTTATCTCAAAGATAGAACCGTTTTCCGGAAAAAAGCAATCGGACGGGCATAAAAAAGCTTAAGAGCTTTTTAGAAGAAAAGTTAAGAACTTCTTTTAATAGCATTAGAAGCAAGCTGTCGCTGATTCAAAAAGATTCCCTTCATACGTTTGAAACATACGATAAAAACACTGTCTTTGCAACGTGTTGCCTTGGAGGCACAGGATGTTAAAAAAGAAGTGTTATGCTCATCTCGAACCTATGACCTGAAGCATCATGAGCCAAATCGCAACTTTACACAAACAACTGTCGGTAAAACAGGCGACAAACCGCCGTTTAGCGTTTATTCCCCTCCGCCGATTCTGTCGCTTGGTGAGAAACAGGTGTGAGCAATTTCTGATATTTCGGTTTATCGTTGAGCAACTGTACCGCCGCTTTCCATTGCTTATCAAACTGTAGGCTGTTCTCTATTGAGCCCCGTTGGAAATAATAGGACGACACCAAATCGGAAGTAAGTACCTGTTTCAGCGTCTGTTTGTTATAGTCCAAATCCTTTGAAAGGTTGTGGTTCAGTTTCTTGTCAAGGGCATCAAACTCTGCCTTAGCATCATCATAGTAACCTTCGAACTTGGCCAGTTTCACCAAGTTCTCCATGTATTTCTTGCTCTCACGGTCGTATTTGAAGCCACTGTCCAGCACTGCTTGCTTGAAGCTCTCATAATCGTCATCGGAAATAATGAAAGTCTTGGCGGGGGCAATCGTCGGATGATTTTTGATGTACTGCAACTCCCAGTTGAGCATCACTTCCGTGGAGTCTCTGCCAACGGAGGCGAGATAATAGGCAATATTGGGCAACGAATCAGGCAAGATTTCAATATCGGGCTTAATTCCACCACCATCCCTGACTTCACGCCCATTGGCCGTGTGGAAGAGGTGAGTGAGCGAATCTGGAACATGCTCTATGTACCCACCGTTGTTATGTTTGTAGTTGATGGCCTGTATGCAACGTCCGCTCGGAATATAATACTTGCTGGTCGTCAGTTTCAGATTGCCATTATAAGGTAAGTTCATTGGCGCCTGAACCAATCCCTTCCCATACGTGCGCGTTCCGAGAATTACGGCACGGTCGAGGTCCTGCAGACTGCCACTGGTAATCTCGCTGGCGCTGGCAGTCTCTCTGTTGACGAGTACTACAATCGGCATAACAGTGTCGATAGGCTCAACAGCGGTTTTGTATTCCTTGTTGGCACGTTCGAGTTTACCAACAGTTTTCACCAATGTCAGTCCTTTCGGCACAAACATATTGACGATATCTATCGCCTCCTGTAAACTTCCGCCACCATTATTCCGAAGGTCGAATACAAGCGAGGTCATGCCAGCACGCTTCATCTCAAGGAAAGCACGGCGGACTTCTTTCGCACAATCAGTCGTAAACGAGTTTAGGTTGAGATAGCCTATGCCATTTTCCTGCAATCCGTAATAAGGGACTGACGGCAGCTGAATGGCCTTACGTGTTATCTTGAAACTCATAGTCTTTCCAGTGGTTGGACGTTTGACCTTCAGTATAAAACGGGTGCCGGCATCGCCACGAAGGTGCTCGCTGACATAGGTCACAGGCTTGCCTGCCATGGTGGAATCGTCGATAGAGAGGATGATATCGCCTTTCCGCAATCCAACCTCAGCAGCTGGCATCTTCTCGTAGGGTTCGTCGATGACCACATTCTGCAGCGCCATGTTGTAACGGACAATCGCTCCAATGCCAGCATATTTGCCTGAAATCATCATATTCAGGTCCTTCACCTTTTCCTCTGGATAATAAATCGTGTAAGGGTCGAGCGAACGGAGCATGGCATTGATTCCGGTTCCGACAACCTCGTCTGCATCAAGCGTGTCAACATACATCATTTCGAGGTACTTGTAGATGGCAGAGAAGGTTTCAAGATTCTTTGCCACCTTGAAGTTATGGTCTTTGGAGGCTGTGCCCTGTGCCATGACGGTAGAACAGAAGGCCAACAGCCACAATGCGAATGCCAGGAATATCTTTTTCTTCATAATTCAGAATATAATGAATACTGTCTCATCTGCCACATCCACCCGACGCAAAGTTGAGAATCGGCAGCGAATATGGTGTTGCAAAAATACACTATTATAATGGAATAATAAATAGATAGTCTCGAAAATTACAAAAAATTAGAGAAAGGTCACAACAATAGCCTTGCCTTCCAATGTGTATCCACCATCTATCAGCACCGAGTCGTGCTTACCCACACGCTGTCCGTCAACGATGATCTCATCGATGGCAAACAACAAGGTGCGCGTCTGTTCGTTGTCGGCATGAGCTCGCTCAACGACTCTGACCTCTACTTGCTGGTCTGCCCGGAAGATGACATTGAAGTCAATCGCCCCCTTCGAGTTCTCCGAGCGCACGGCCTCATCACCCGAAAAGAGGAAAGGCTCTAACGGCGAAAGCTCGTATTTTCTTTCATCTCTAAAAAGCGTAAGACGGCCCTCTACGGGGAGGATGTATCGTTTATAACCGCTGAAGTCAGAGAAATCGCTCGAAGTGAGATCGATGACAGCCGATGAAATCCTGACATCGAAATTACGATCGGAAAGACTGCTTCCCTCCGGTGTTATATATAGTTCGCGCGTAATTCCACCTTTCCAAGTGTTGGTCTTATAATCAGCCTGATGAATGATTTTCATATTGTTTGTCTGTTTTGAACGTTCGTTAATACTACTAAGCTACTGCAAACTTACAAAAAATAAATGACAACGAGGCTGTACTGACCATTGAAGTTTAACAATTATCAGTGTCAGTTCAATAAGTATCCAGCAATCTGTATTCCTTATCCGACCGAAGGAATGTATATCATTGCGTCCCATAGCGTCCTAAATATTTTTTCGAAAACTCACGAAACATCGCATAAATCATAAGACTTGACGTGTTTTCTTTCTATTCATATAAGACGTATATCTCCAATTCGTATTCAGGTGGTGATAAACAGACGCCTGATAGTGAACATTCTACCTAACCAGCACCATGAAATTATATTACAAAAAACTGTATTGGGGACGCACTTTGTAATCCATTGATAATCAAAATGATATTAATTGCACTCCAAGATAATTCCTAAAATACAATTTATTGAAAATGAATAAGTTAACTTGTTGGTATAACTAAACAGGTAACGATTTGGAAACGAGCGAGCTACTTGGCTTCGCTGTTTTCTGCCTAACAAAGAACGCTTGTTATTCTGTTTGCAAAAATAATACTTTCTTACCGAATAACAAGCATTATGATGAGAAAATATATAAAAATCAGATGACTTAATAAAGAATTGTATCACTTCTGAATGGCATCTTCAAGACTTGGATAACCGTCAGAACCTCTATAGACATAATTGCAGGGCGTGTTATAAATATTTTTCACATTCTTTTCTGTACCAACTACATATTGATTCACATTAGAAGAGGTAATGTGAAGCAAAGGGTTCGAGAAATAATCCATGCCATTCAGTGTGTATTTCACCCACTCAGCACAAAAATAAAAGTGTACTTCCGCATCTATACCATCGTTAGTAAAATGGATAAAAAAATCCTTTGAAGGAGTACAATCCGCATAGTGGACTAGAAATGAAACCGATATTGTTCTCAGTTTTGAAATTTCATCAATAGCTTTTAGCAACTCACTCTTGTATATTGGAGTACGAGCATCGTGATGTGATAACGGATTGAGGATTCTCTCCCTATACATCTGTATATTCGGAGTAATATCAGGTATTCCTGTGTCTGAATAAAACTGATTGAGAGCACCCATCATATTGGATAGTTGTTTAGGAGAAGTTTTTGGGAAAGGGACTCTCTGAAATTCTACTGTAGCATTGAATGGTAGCAATCTTTTAAGCAGCTCTTCACATTCACGTCGGTACTGTCCTATAAAAGTGTGAAAGTTTCATTTTTTCTTTTTTATAGTTTTCAAATACAAAGATAAGAAAAAAGGAGCTTACACACTCTTATAGGACAGTACCATCATATTGAGTTTTGTATTGTACTGATGTTCAGTTAGTTGTAAATGTAATTTTGAATGCTGTCTTTCAACCATATAATCTATGTCTGGTATTCAAAAAAAAGATGCAATTACTATCAGAATTTCCAACGTATTTGCAGTTCCAAATCGGTCATTGACGACGCGTTTATTTGCTGAAGTCCAGACGATATGTGGTCGCGGTCGAAATATTTCGTGCTACCACATTTCATGATGAGCATCAGATGGCGGTTGAAATCGGCACGGGCGAACAGGCTGTAGCGGAGCCCTTTGCCATAGAAAGCTGGAAAACTGAACGAGTAGAGCAATCCTCTCTCATAGACATAGAGGCGCGACGAATAGTCGTTGGTGTGGAAATAGCCGATGCTGGCTGATGCCTGAAGCCACCTTAGCGGATGAAAGGTGGCATGCTCGCTGAGCATATAACCGAAGCTGGCAGACTTGTAATCGCTGTTTGCAACGTCAATCTGTGTCTTGTTGGCCCATTTTGGCATGGAATAGCTGAACGAGAGCCGGCCACGTTGTGTCGTTTCATGGATGAGTGCTGTCTTTTCGGCATTGTCTTTCGTACGAATTTTAAGGCGGTAGCGGGCTGATAGCGATATGCTTCCTCGCGTATAGATGGCCGATATCAGATTATCCCATGCGTCGCTGGCCGCCGATGCTTGGTAGCGAGGTTGCGAAAAGTAAGCGTAATCGGTGTAAGCCATCAGCGACAGGTGGCGGTTGAATCGCCAGTCCATCCCCAACAGCACCCCGTTCTCGTTCTGAACGCTTCCCCCTTCGCTGAAACTCTCGGAGTGAAGGGAGTGGTATTGGTAGCCATAGAATCGTTGAACGGCCATCAGCGACAAAGAGCGACTGGCCTGAAACGAAGCGATGTTGAGCGTGGCGATGCCTCCGCATCCGCCCGTTGCCGTCTCTCCGCTGAGGCTCCAGCGATGGTTCATGTAGCCGTAGTTAATACTTGCGTTCCAAAAGTCATAGCCCTCAGGATAATAAAGCCTGTGAACCTGTTTCTTGTTGGGCTCCAACGGTCGGTTGAAATGGACAAAAAGCCCTGTGATGCCTGCATGAAAACCATTGTTTCGCCACTGAATGTTTCCACCAGCAGACGTCTGGGAAGCATTATGCTTTCTCATCATCTCCAGTTTGGTGCGGTGGTAGCCCGATTCGATGATGGTTTGTATGGCGCCGCGGTCGTTTAGCGTTGCGTCTATCCACCGATGGGAGACGAAAGCCGAGATATCGGTGTGCCTTCCGACGGCAACGGTCGTGGCTGCACCCTGCAAATAGTTGGCTTGCGACCGTGAAGAGTGGGCCCGTATGGCATTGTTCGTCCGTCCGAGATTAGAAATCATGGCGAGTTTGCCAAACCCGAAGTCGTTGTTGACGACCAGTCCTTGTCCGAATCTCACCTTGTATCGCCCCACTGCCAAGGTTTTGATTATTCCCAGCTTCCTGACGATTGCGTAGAAGCTGTAGTGATCATAGCCCATAGCATTCTTGTCGGCGAAGAAAGGCTCGCCACTGTCTTGCGATCCCACAAGTCCCACCTGCAAATACTCACCGAAACTGAATTTATAACGGAGCGAATGTTGATATTTGTAGCCCAGATAGCCATTGATGTCGCCCCTACGGTCGTAGAAAGGCAGCTTGGCGGCAAGCGTCAGGTCATGTTTGCCGTATTTGAGGATGTTCCTTAGCGATGGGAAGGCTGCCGTCTCGTCGTTTGATACATAGACGAAGTGTTGCAGCAGCTGTCTTCTCGTGTCGTCGAGTGATTCAATCAACATCAGTTCGCCCAATGTTTTCATGCCGTTGTATTGATATACGTAGGCCAGTAAGTCCTCTATTTGGGTGGCATTGAGAAAGGGAATGCGCTCCAGATCGTCGCGAGTGGCGGTGTTGATGTTGATGGGATGCTGTTCAAGCTCGGTGAGAACTTCAAATGCATCCTCACGGCTGCCAATGTTGTCATCATCGAATTGGTACAGCTCATCTAAGTATTTCCCCCACGAGTGTTCTGTTTGTGCTTTTCCTGACAGAGAGATGAACACCATGATAATAATAAAATAGATCTTTTTCACTTTTCTATATTTATATTAGATAGTAAGACTAAAATGTTAAAAAATCATTCTTTGCAACCTTTCTTTTTGCTTATATGAACATAAATCTCTATATTTGCATCAGAGAATGATTCTCATTTCATTGAAAGGCTACGTGTGACGTAGCTCACTTGTGTAGATGAATGGGAATCATTCTCTATTTTTTTGCTTTCGATATATCTCTTTTGTAGTTGCTTGGCTTGAACGACCAGTGGCTATAAGGTAGCTCCCATCTGTCGGACAGTTCTTTTGTTCGTGTGTTTACTCCAATATTAAATCCGGGATGCAGTTTTCTGATCCTATTATTTATATACTTGTATAAATCTTCTTTCAGCTTAGTGCGAGTCCCCCGCTTACCTGTTATGGTGTCTTTTATTTTGTGTTTGTCGTTGAGACGGAAGCACATTGCACCCAATATCAAATCCATGAATTGCAAGGGAAGATGCTTTTTCGAATCCACTTCGCATATATCTTCCATTTTTATATGAAGATGTGCTTTCTTAAAACTATCATCGAAGTTCAATCCGAATAGATATCTCTTGAATTCTTTTGCGTCATCGCCTTTCAAAGGCATGTCATCTAATAGAAGTTTTATGTTTGTTTCCTCAGCGTTGGGATTTGAATACTGAAGTCCGAATCCATGTTTTATAAACTGGTAGTAGAGCAAGGGATATTCCTTTCTTTTCTGTTCTTTTGTCAAGCCTTGCGGAACAAACTGGTTATTGCGGAAGAATATCCTGATTTTTGCCAAGTCATTCTCAAGCAAATCAAATATAAAGTCTATCAGTATCTTGTATTTCTCAAATGTGAACTTGTTGACTTTTTGCCATTTTATCTCTTCATTATCCAGTCCTACCTCTGATATTTTTGTTTGGCTCATGCGCAAGACTTTATCAACGTTAACTGATTTTATCAGAATACCACCATAAAAATTTGAATAATAAGTTCCTTCCTTGTCACTTTCGTCTAACCATATATAAAGCATTTCCTGCTACTTTAGGATTTAAGTTTCAACTTTTGTTTTTCGTACTCCCAAAAACTACATTGGAATTAGATAGAATTAAGATTCATGCAAAAGTAGTTTATATTTCCGGGAACTACAAACAAAAACTCAAATTAATATTAAAAAAGGAAACTGAATCGAGAAATAATCATTACTTTTGTCACCGTATGAGCATCGGAAGAATATTTTTCGTATTGTGTATTCCGCTATTGACGATGACGGCAATGGCGCAAGACCATATCAATCCTGAGGATCGCGTGGTGGATATGGATTCGCCAACGTTCGTTCCGATGGTTCATATTGGGAAGGCTAAGGTGGGATCGGACAGCATTCAGTATGTGCGCACGAACAAAATCTACATCTTCCCACCCTTGGAGTTCAAGAACGAGGCGCAGAAGCAGGCTTACAACCGATTGGTGGCCAACATCAAGAAGGTGTTGCCTCTTGCAAAGGAGTGCAACCAGATGATTTTGGAGACGGGTGCCTATCTTGAGACGCTGCCGACGAAGAAGGAACGCAGCGAACACATGAAGCGAGTGGAGAAAAGTGTCAAGGAACAATACACGCCCCGCATGAAGAAGCTCACCCATTCGCAGGGAAAACTTCTCATCAAACTCATCGACCGGGAGACCAACTCATCGAGCTACGAACTCATACAGGCTTTCCTCGGCCCCGTGCGCGCTGGCTTCTATCAGGCCTTCGCATGGTTGTTCGGTGCCAGTTTGAAGAAGCGTTACGACCCCAAAGGTGCAGACCGACTTGTCGAACGTATCGTGCTGCAGGTTGAGGCCGGACAGTTGTAGCATGGCGAGACACAGCATTTATGTATGCTCCGGTCTATGGAGCAACGTGGTATGGTGGCGTAAGCATCACCATCTGATAAATCAAAAGCTAACATTATCTAACTTTGACTCCCCTGAATTGCAAGATATTCAGGGGAGTTTTATTTGTCAACGGAAGGCTGAAAGCGAGTAACAACAACCCGAAAGCGCCAGTTGCACGCAAACTCCCCCACCTATGCGGATTGATTGGCTGGAAGATTTCGACTTGTCGGCAGAGCAACGGTCGGCAGAGCCTCAACTTTCTACATGATTCCAGTCTGCGTATCTTTGTGTCCGAGCTTCTTTTGTACGTCGCGGTATCTGCGTCCGTATTCGAATTTCCACGAAACACTGAGATTTAAGAGATTTCCACTGTCGCTTCCCCTGAACAACTGTTTTTTAGAAACGAATCGATTGAGTATCGCACTCTCTTCCAATCGCGGATGAGAGATGAGCGGATTTTGCCAATAAAGCGACAAAATCAGGTTTCCCACTCTGTAAGCACCCTTCAAAAACACATAACTGCCGTGGTGGGCCTGTGTCTCTCCCTCCACAAACTTCCATCCATTGTCGGCATAAGCACTGATAACCCACCGCCCCAGATAGGCATTCAAACTGCCAGAGACGAAAGCGCTCGTAAGATAGTGCTTGTATTCATCACCTTTATTCAGGAACCGGAAAACGCCCCCTGTCAAAGTGCAAGTCAGTTTGTCGGGAATGATGTCGCAGCTCATCGCATTCTGAAGGTAGAACATCTCTATCCGCTTTTGGTTAGCTTGGAGATAATGAAACTGGTTATCGGCAGTCCGGATATATTTAGACATGTTGGGATGACTGTTATTTCGATAAGCGATGTCGAATGTGTTGGTAAACCGGGGCTTATTGTAGCTCAACGACAAGGTCTGCTCCACCACTTTGTTCGGTTCGATGTTGGGATTGCCCACCCGCCACTCTCTGCTATTCTCGCGAATCATCGTATTGCTGATCATGGCAATTTTGGAAACGTGCTCGTAGATCTCAAAAGAGTATCGCAGGCTCAAAGGGGCTACCAAGTGGTAGCTGAGCGTAAGTTTGGGACGGAAAAGCCAATAATTGAATTTGTCGGCCGATTGTCTGTACCGTTGATTCGTAACGCCAAGCCCAGCAACGTACGACAACTTACCGCTCATTCCTTTTATCTCGCTGAAAAGATAAAGATCATGGTTGTGCATTTGATTCAACGACTGCACGTCGCCCTTGTATTCATTCCTCGTGTATTTGATGCCATGTGCGAGCCCCATGGTAATTGTGAACGGTTTAAGCCTGTTTTCATAGATCGCCTCTGAGTGAAGCGACCATGTCCGCCCATCCACGTTGTAGGAGTAGGGTACTCCCTCATCCTGATAGCTGTCATTCTCGGTCGTGATTCCTGTCCCGACGACATTCGTTGTCAAGCTCTGATGGTCACCCAGCCTGTGATAGAAGTACAGATCCAGAACTGGCGAGTTGCTGTTTGAACTGTTCCGTCGGGTGGCCATCATTTTTTGGAGTCCGTCCACAATGCTTTGCCTTTCGTCGTCATTAGGCATTTTGTTGAGGTTGGCCGACAACGATACTTGAAAGACATAGCTCGCAGAATCGGCAAGACTGTATTTCAATTGCAATGTGTGGTCGAATGTTCTATTCCGCGAGGCTAAGGTCGCTCTTTCTATATGATAGACAGAACCGTCATTCAACAGATAATTGGCGATTTCTGTCAGTTTCGCACCCTTGAAATCACAATAGGTAAGGTTGTAGTTGATCCCCCATTCCGATTTTCCATGATTAACCCTCGCAAAAACAGAGTTATTGCCATTCCAAGCCGTGATACTGTTGGAAAGGTCTGCACCAACCACCCCTCCACTATCATGCAGATAGGTCCGGATATCGATGACAACACCTGTCTCTTTCCCATATCTAACACCTGGATTGTCGATGAAATCGATGTTTTTTACAAGTTTCGGAGATAGCCCAATCAGGTCTTCCTTGGTGGCTACGATGCCATTAATCCTTATTTGCACAACTCCCTCATTCCCCAACGCAGTGACGGTTCGCATAACCTCATCTACTCTTATTCTCGGTAGATTCAGTTTTGAAAGCAGGTCGTAGCCATTGGTGGTGGAGTTGCGTTGCGACAACGAAGGGATAATGAGCTTTCCGTCTGCCTTTTCGACAACTCTCGCATGCTCAACGGTAACCTCGCCCAGCTCAACGACTTTTTCCGCCACATCACCGACCAGACTATCCGCTGCCGTCGTGCGCTCGTCCTGAGCTCTTGCGCCTGTCACCGCAACAAACATCAATACTAAAATAATACTTTTCTTCATCTTTGACATTTTGATTAGTTGCGGCAAAGATAGCCGTAGAACTTCAAAAGTTGCCCGAAAACTGTCTGACAACTGTCTGACAATATCCAGTCGGGACCTTACTTCAGACTTTTTCGCTCATTTTTCACAATCGGTTCGTAAGAGTATGTAGTGGTTTTGTTTGATTACCGATTATCTTGCTTGCCGTTCTATTGAATACATGGCAGACTAAGGCGAAAGGGGACGACAGAGAAAATGCTGGCAAACGAATGAAATCGGTTAGGAAACGACTTGCTTATCAGCGAATAGTGAAATTGCAGTAGAATGAACAATTGGGGATGATTCCACATCGCACAGCCTTGACGAACGGCCTTTGTCGGAGCGATAATTTCACTGTGAAATTCAAAAGGCTTAGCTTTCGCACCGCAAAAGGTCACCTATCGCAATGTAAAAGGTCATCTATCGAAGGGTAAAAGGTGACCTTTTGGAGGCTAAAGGTTATGCGTCTGAATATCAGATGGTTACAAATACGTTTTTAATCCATCTTCTCCAACCGGTATTCTTTTCCTCTTTCGTTGACTATTTTCACCTTGCCCCGTTCTTCAATCACAGGCCTTATTCTCCTGATGAGCGTGTAAAGGGTGTCACTGGCATCGGGTTTCTTGGGCCATAGACGATCGCAGATTTCCTTTTTTGATACCGTATGCCGGTCGTTGGACAGGAACAACCGCATCAACTCCGACTGCAAAGGCGTCAATGGTATGGGATTATCGTGCGAGTCATAGAACTGTTCCGATGATTGTGAATAGACCAATTCGCCGAACACCGTCATCCCTGCTCTCTTACGTCTGACAATCTTGAGAGAAACCAGCAGCCACAAGGAGGAGAGGCATATCAAAAGGTAGGGAATACGTTGGTCAGACATTCCCCAGACGGTAGCAAAAGAACAGGTAGCGTAGCTCTGAAAAGCGACTTCCCTGTCCTTTCCCCTCCATTTTATCCTTTTGCTGCACAGCGCTTTCGGAGCGTTCGGCTGCGCATAGGAAAGGAATGACTCGGCCCGCAATGCATCAATCTTCAGGTTTCGCCTGTAATCGTTGATGGTGTCGGGCGTAATCCACGCCTCTCGCTTAGCAGACAATGTTTGTTCCAATGCCTGATTCATGTCATTGATAATCGTCTGTTCGGTATAATTATACCTATCAATACTCGATAGAACAGCGGAGGACAAGAGAATCATGAAAACAAAAACTACAAACCATGGTTTCATAGGCAATCATTAATTGTTCGGATTTCGTGAGAGCAAAGATAGCAAATTTCGTTTATTTACCCAAGAATAAGCGGGAGAATAAACCCCACATGCGAATCCTGATCTGGTCGATGAGGATGGGCATGAGATATAAGACCGTGACAAGGACGACCGTATGAAAAAGCAGTTGGAACCCAGAGGCAGTCATGAACAATTGCCTGACGATGGGATAAAACACTTGCTGATAGAAGTCGGGATGAGCATGGAGAAGATAAACGGCAAAGCATGAACGGCCCATCCAATTCACAATTTTGCAATGGAAACGGAGGCGAGAAAAGGCCAAAAGCACACAGCCAACCAAAACTCAGTTGCTGTGTGCTTATCGCAAAGTGGTAATCCTTCTGAGGCATTACCTTAATTGGCTATGATTTATCTCACCTGTAGCGTATAATCTTCCACCTCCCCGTTAGCAAAGTTTCCGCATGGGTCTTGATATCCATCGGGACTGGCTATGACACGAATGCGATAGTTCCCCTTGGGAGTGTTTGAAGGAACGAGGATGTATCCAGAGAATGCAAAGTAAGAGTAGCGTTCCACTTTCTTCTCAGAGGCAGAGAAAATGCCATCGTTGTTGAAATCCACATAAACTCGCCAGTACATCCTTCTTGAATTGGAACCGCTGAAACCAGGCTTGAGCTTGTATTGGAAAGAATATCCTGGGCTGCTGTAAGCAATATTCGATGTGAAATTGCTATAGGGAGATGCCCCCGAGGTCTTGGTCATGGTGCTAAGACTCACCTGACTGATGTAGGCTGCCGAGTAGTTGGCTGCGGCTATAGAGCAATAGTTTCCGGGATTTGGTGTCGGATCCGGTTTCGGATCCGGTTTCGGGTCAGGATTCGGCTTCGGATCGGGGTCAGGGTCAGGCTTCGGTGCCGGCGATGACGGCTGTGTGATGACTGCCGTGTAGTCTTCCACTTCACCATAGGTAAAGTGCTCGTCCGGTTTGGGATAGCTGCCCCACTTCGCACTTACGCGAACGCGTGTCTCACCTTTGACGGCATTAGCCGGAACCTTAAACATACGATAGAAATAGTTTGCGGAATTCATGTATTGAGCCAACACTCGCTCGTTATCCTCGAATATCTTGTTGCCGTTGAAGTCCACCCAAACACACCAATACATGGGATATGTCCCATTGGGGAAACGTGGCATTAAGGTTATGTAATAGCTTCCGCCTGCCTCAAGCTCTGCCTTCTTGTCCTTAAAGAAGGTATAGGATGAAGCGTTGCTATAGTTCTCCATGTTTCCGATGCTTACATAATAGATGTAGGTCGAGTTAAAATAATCGGAGAAAGATGGAGCATAATCATCCGCCGGTTTGGGATCGGGTGTTGGGTCTTCACCGTCATCACCACCATTGTATCCTGGAGGTGCGAAGTTCACGACAATGGTCTGCCAATAGTTGAAGCCTCCCGAACCGCCGCCGATACCCAGTCCACTTGGATCAAGCGCATTAAGCAGGAAATATCCATCGGAATAGCCTCCCCATCCCCAATTGATGTGAAAATAACCATTGGAGCTGTAGCCATCGCACACAAAAGAGTGTCCGCCACCATTACCACTACCGGCATATTGTACGGGTCTGCCGTTGTCAAGTTCGTTGCGGACGATACTTTCCCACTGTGTGGTGGAGTAATCGGAGCGTTCCAGACTTGTAACGGCTGCTGGATAAGAGTAATGTTCCTTTAGCATGGCGGGCACTTGCTGCTGATAGGTTCCGCTACCCGAAGGAGAGAAGCCCATGTTCAGACCTACTGCTACACCATAGCAGAAACTTGCCACGTCATCGTTCGGACCGCGGAGAACGGACTTTGGCATATTGTTCCAATTTAAGTCATAGTTGTAATTAAACGACAATGTTCCATAGCTTGAATTATAGGAGTGATAGCCCGTACCACGTGATGGATATTCATAGAAACGCATGATTTGTGAAGTTGCCGTAGCCACACATCCCACTGGACAATTGTACGGACAATAGGCATTATAATAAGGAGCCTGATTCCAGTGAATATCACCAAGCAAAGGGCGGACAGCAGTTTGTGCGTTCATGGCATTGTAAGTACCAGCAATAGCAGCGCTGCGCATATCCTTGATGCGATTGTCGATTTTCACATGCGTATTAGCAAATCTTATTTCCTTGGCATATCCGTTCAACAATTCTTTCATGTTCGAAGGTATTTTATCAGGATCGAACTTGCCTTCGGTGGAATAACCCAGTACGGGATAAGTTCCTTTCGATGCGGAAACGAGTACATATCCCTCATCGCCATAGTTGATTACATAATAAGTAGGTTGCTGATTGGCATCCGAACGAGTACCGGAAATTGCATCGGTATATACGATTTTGAGTTCGGGCAAACCGCCGGCCCTGGTCTTTACCTTTGCCACATCGCTGTTCTTGGTTAGGAACTCGCCTGCTATTTCCAATGCTTCATTGGCGGGAACGAAACTGCTTTCATGAGTTGAATCGACAGACTGAATCTCATCTGTCTGACAACCGACAAGAAAGAATAGGCAGCCAATTATGATTCCATAGAATAATTTTGATATTTTTTTCATCATCTTGACGTATTATTAATTAATAAATAAAGTCTAATCGGGGGCGAAGCCTCATTAATTCTGCATTCCGAGAGCAAAAGGTCTTTGCTTTTCAAATTACTTCTTTACGCAGAGGTTGGTTCTAAAAATTAGCTTTGCCATATTTTGAGTTTATTTTGAATTCAAAATGTTAATGGGTGAAGAAGTGTAGCTCGCTACATGACTGAACGAATATACAATCTCTGCCAAAAGGAACCAAAAGATGACAATACGCACCTCACAAACTTGATTAATTATTGTGCTGTGAAATTTTCAGAACCAACCGAAAACTATTTCGTGAAGTAGCTGATATCAAAGACGATAGAGCCGTGGAAATCAGTTGCTATCTTGCGGCGTGTCTGAACTCCGAACTGATAGTCTTTAGCTGCGAAAATAAGGTCTTTAAGCGACTTGGTAACCGTTTCCGTGCCAAGGTCATCACCTTTTGCCGTACCTGCAACTACTGTATTGCCAAGTGATACGGTAATCTCTACCTGCTGATTCAGGAAAGTCTCCATGTCCATACCGTTCCTGTCCAGTGTGATAGTGGTGGAAGGAGCATCTATCTGCGTATAAATATTCGGACCATTCATCTTGTAATAATCAGAGAATGGTGTGTTGAACAATGTTACCTTCTGACCGTTAGGAAGTTTCAGTGTGGCATTTCCCCAAACGCAGAGGTCGGGCTTTGCTCCAGCGGCAGCCTCCAGAGCAGTAGGTGTGATGCGGAACGATATCTGATTGCATTCTGGAACGAATACGGAAGATATAATTGGGAAACGGTCGGTGGTAAGCACTTGAGCTACGGAATTGTCATCCACATAGCGCAATGTGTAGGAGATGGGGCATGCCGTGGAAATAGGCATTGGTTCGGCGAGGCTCTTGCGGAAGCCTTCCCAACCACCGTCTGCCAATCGACCGTGCTGCTCGGTTTTTCCGCCAATGCAGAGCAAGTGCAATGCTGACTCGTCGAGCACTTTCTTATACTGTGTTTGCAAGGAGACATTGAGGTTAGCCCAGTCGGGGAGAAGCAGACCAAGTGCCGCTGTTACCTCATCATAGCTGTAATTGCTGGAAACGAGCATGTAAGCGATACGTCCGTAATAAACGTCGCTGACATAAACGGGAACGGTTCCCTTAAAGTTTTTTGCCACTTCGGGTGCATTAGCGAGAATACATCCCTCTGGCATATCCATGGAGACGCTATATACTTTCTGGATGAATTTCAACAGCACGTGGGTCTTGTTGCGCTGCCATGAATTGCTCAAATCCCAAGTGAGCTTTGCGGTTGAACCTATCGAGCCTGAAAGATGAACGGACCCCGACTTGTCGAGTGTTACCTGATGATACTCATACTCTGTCATGGCACCCGCATCTTGCGCACCATAAGAAAGCCAATCCTTCAATATGTCCTGATAAGAGCTCCACGACACGTCAACCAGCGGACGCGACTGCAACGTACCGGCAGCGAGCGGTACAAGTGTGTTGGAAATGGTGATGGGAACGATTTTCTGTCCCTTCACGGGAGTGTATTCACCGCTGGTAACACTACCTCCCACGAACACATGTCCAGGATAGATGGAAGTGGAGGCAGGGTTGAAAATCATGAACTCGTTGTAAGCCGTGCCCGACTGATGATAAGTGGTACGGGTAATCTTAATCCCCGGTATGCCATTTTCGAAGTCGTACGTACTGGATTCGCCTCCCGGAACATTGGGAAGATTGGGAGATGTTACGTTTGAGCGCACCATTCCCTCACCAAGCTTGTAATTGCTGAACGAGAAAGAGTTGTCGGGTGTGGGATCGTCTTTCTCCCACTCACCATCATAACTCGTACAACTACCTAAAATCAAAGCTGCCACCAATGGCAACCAAGACTTTGATACGGATAAATTAGTTTTTTTCATTAATGAGAATTAATTTACATTAACCACGGAAAAAGACAACAGCGCATCTGTTTCTTCCATGAATAATTATGTTGTCATTTGAATTAATTTCCAACCCCGATGCGCTGACGAAACCGTTTTATTTGGTTTCCGAAGTTGTTCTTGTCGCAGCAGACGCCTCCACCTACTATTTTATTCACGTTATCTTTTATTAGTTATTCGTTGATATTAATTTCGTTTACATGAAAATCTGCTTGCAAAAATAACAAATTGGAATAAATTAACCAAAATTTTATCAATAAATACTGCGAGAAACATAAAAAAAAATTGTATCTCGATTTTGTCAGACATCTATTAAATTTCTTAATATGCTAATTACTAAATATTTACACCTATATCGCACAGCCTTGACGAACGGCCTTTGTCGGAGCGATAATTTCACGGTGAAATTCAAAAGGCTTAGCTTTAGCACCGCAAAAGGTCACCTATCGCAATGTAAAAGGTCACCTATCGAAGGGTAAAAGGTGACCTTTTGGAAGCTAAAGGTTATACATCTGAATATCAGATGGTTACAAATACGCTTTTAATCCATCTTCTCTAACCGGTATTCTTTTCCTCTTTCGTTGACTATTTTCACCTTGCCCCGCTCTTCAATCACAGGCCTTATTCGCCTGATGAGCGTGTAAAGGGTGTCACTGGCATCGGGTTTCTTGGGCCATAAACGATCGCAGATTTCCTTTTTTGACACCGTATGCTGGTCGTTGGACAGGAACAACTGCATCAACTCCGACTGCAAAGGCGTCAATGGTATGGGATTATCGTGCGAGTCATAGAACTGTGCCGATGATTGTGAATAGACCAATTCGCCGAACACCGTCATCTCTGCTCTCTTACGTCTGAAAGATAGCTAATTTCGTTTATTTACCCAAGAATAAGCGGGAGAATAAGACCCACATGCGAATCCTGATCTGGTCGATGAGGATGGGCATGAGATATAGGACCGTGACAAGGACGACCGTATGAAAAAGAAATTGGCACCCAGAGGCAGTCATGAACAATTGCCTGACGATGGGATAAAACACTTGCTGATAGAAGTCGGGATGAGCATGGAAAAGATAAACGGCAAAGCATGAACGGCCCATCCAATTCACAATATTGCAATGGAAACGGAGGCGAGAAAAGGCCAAAAGCAACAAGACTGAGCAAAGAATGTTGACGGGAGAGTTGTACTGGTAGAGCTTGTCGAGCCACGACTCACGGCCGGAAACTACAAGAACGTAACCAAGAAGCACAACGGGCAACATGACTGCGGCATAGAAAAGAAAATAGAATTTGGGCTTATGCAACGTGAAAGTCGGACGATGGATGCTGAAATAACGTGCCAACAGGTAGAGACAGATGAAGAACAACGGCGAGCAACCTCGGTCGAACCACTTGTCGTCGCTAATCCAACCGTAAAGGAACATCAGTCCGAACAAGGCAAAAAGGAGCATTCGCTGTTCTTTCGCTGTGGTATTCTCCGCAAATCGGTTGAGCAAAGGCGACAGAATGAACAGTATAAGGTAAGCGCCCACGAACCAATATCCGTTCGTCAGTAACAAATGGAGGAAATAATTGACAGAGAAGGGTGTCCGCCCGATGGAGACGAACACAAGATAGATGGGCAAAGAATAGAAAAGAACTTGAAAGACGAGCGCTCCCAGTTTATGCAACGTAAAGCGGATGCCGTACCAACCAGAAACCAACACAAACAGATTGACGCACGACATGGTAAGCGACTTCAGTCCGACGCCACCCAAAATTGTGCTCAAGGGACTCGCTTCGATGACATGAAGTTCAATACCCATCCCCAGAAAGTCGAGATGAAAAAGTATCACGGATAACATTGCCACCAACCGGAGCAACTCCATGTTCGAATCGCGCTTCAGATATTTACAGTCTGTTGCCATCGTTATACCCCACGTTCAGCCCAATCTCCCCTGTCGAGGCTGCGATAGCCGATCGCCTCTGCTATGTGGTGAGCCTGCACAGGCTCAGAGCTCTCAAGGTCGGCGATGGTCCGCGCCACCTTCAAGATGCGGTTATAGGCGCGGGCAGAGAGCTTCAGCCGCTCCATAGCCGAGCGTAAGAGCGTTTTCGACTGCTCGTCGGGCTCGGCATACTGGTGAATCATGCGCTCAGTCATCTGCGCATTGCAATGGATATTGGGATGGTCTTTGAACCGTTCCGTCTGGACGGCACGAGCTTTGATGACCCGTTCACGTATGGCAGCACTCGCTTCGCCCGGAGAGGCCTTGCTGATGTCGGCAAAAGGCAAGGCACTTAATTCTATCTGAAGGTCGATTCTGTCGAGCAATGGCCCTGAAATCTTAGAGAGATACCGCTGTATCTGTCCCGGAGTACAGACACAATGATGCGTCGTATCGCCGTAATAGCCACACGGACAAGGATTCATGCTTGCCACAAACATGAAGCTACAAGGGTAGGTCACTGTGTATTTGGCCCGCGAAATGGTAATAGTCCGGTCCTCCAAGGGCTGCCTCAGCACTTCCAGCGTGTGCTTGTTGAACTCCGGAAGCTCATCCGTGAACAACACTCCGTTATGAGCGAGCGTTATTTCGCCAGGCATCGGAGTCATTCCGCCACCCACGAGGGCCACTTCGGATATCGTATGATGAGGGCTGCGGAACGGTCGCTGTGCGATCAGCCCCGTATTTTTCTTCAGTTTCCCAGCAATGGAGTGGATTTGCGTGGTCTCCAAGCTCTCGTTGAGCGACAACGGCGGAAGAATGGAAGGCAATCGCTTCGCCATCATACTCTTTCCGCTTCCCGGTGGGCCAACCATGATGACGTTGTGAGAACCAGCGGCCGCCACTTCGAGGGCCCTTTTGACGCTCTCTTGCCCACGAACATCTGCAAAATCCAAGTCGCTGACATACTGACTGTCGTAAAATTCCTTTCTCGTATCTACGAAACAAGGCTCTGGGGCATAAGCGTCGTTGAGAAAGTTGATGACCTCCATGATGTTGCTCATTCCATAAACGTCAAGTGAATCCACCACTGCGGCCTCGTGCTCGTTGGCCTTTGGAACGATCAACCCTTTGAATTTCTCGGCCCTTGCTTTGATTGCAATCGGCAAAGCTCCCTTAATGGGCTGCAAAGTGCCATCAAGGCTCAGCTCTCCGACAAGCATGTAGTCGCCGAGGCGGTCGGAATGCATCTTTTCGTTGGCCGCAAGTATGGCGATAGCTAAGGGAAGGTCGAAACTTGATCCCTCTTTACGCAAGTCGGCTGGCGAAAGATTGGCTGTTATGTCGGCAACGGGAAACTTATAGCCTACGTTCAGCAGAGCCGCCGCTATGCGATCGTGGCTCTCCTTTACGGCAACGTCGGCCAATCCTGTAAGATGGTACAGCACCCCACGTGTGATGCTCACTTCGACAGTGACGGTCGTTACCTCCATTCCGTTCACTGCGGCACAATATGTCTTTACAAGCATTACTTATTAAGGTTGTTGAGTCTCTGTCTTAGCGTACTTGCGTTTACCCTACGTTCAGTTATCTTTCCGTTCTTGATGACGATATTGTCGGGTACGGTGTTCAGACCGAGTGTTTTCAGTAGCTTACCCTCCATCATCTGCCCATCGCAGATGTTGCGGAAGGAGATGTTGTCGCGCTCAATAATGTTGCGAGCCTCCTTTACATCAGCATCAACGCAGATGCCGATGACTGTCGCCTGTCCTTTCTTTGACAGCTCATCCAATGCCCGTTGCGTGTCGAGACTTTCGTAACTCCACGACGCCCATGTGCTAATGATGACCGTCTTGCCCCGCAAATCGGCAGCTTTGACGAGCTTTCCGTCCATGTCACGGGCAGTGAAGTTGGGCAACCGGTTGCCGATGCTGGCATTTTTCAGTCGATGCAGCTGGCTTTTCAACATCGACAGCGTACCGTTCTTGGGTTGTTCGGCGCTCATCAGATTCACAAGCTCCAACGCTTGCTTGTAGTCAGCTCCCTCATTTTGCAGGAAATACTTATCCGTCAGATACACACTGACAGGCGACTCAGGATGGTCTTTCACGAATTGAATGGCATACTTCACCTCTTGGGGTGGCGAGGCCTCAGACACTTGCTTCCGGAAGTCGGTCATCAGCTCGTTGGCATCGGTCCCTTTGACCTCCATCTCTTTCAGATGCGATGCGTCGGCTGTCACTTCGACGGCCTCTCCTGGTTCTGTGAAGATGGGTTGCGTTGAAAAGTTCGGGAAGATGATGACGAGTGTTGCATCGAACTGGCTGGGAATCTCATACGTGAAGCGACCGCCCTCAATCTTGATGGTGTCCAACCCGTCGATGGCCCCATCGGGACTATACACATAAAGCTCACCTTGATTCATGTGCAACAAATGCCCTTCCATCTTGAAGTGCCCGCTGCGAGTACCACAAGAAACCAATAGCAGTGATAGAAGAATAAAATATACTATTTGCTTCATGTGAGAAAGATTTAAGAAACCATTCTATATTCCTCATAGAATATAAGAAGTGCCGCGAGCGGGACTCGAACCCGCACAGCCATTACTGGCCAAGGGATTTTAAGTCCCTCGTGTCTACCAATTCCACCATTGCGGCAAACCGAGTGCAAAGATAAGGCTAAATATCGAAAATCACAAGAATTTTGTAGTTTTTATTATCTGACAGATGGCAAAATGACCACAAAACGAATCGTGGCTTGTCGCAGACAGGATGGGACTACTGGTCCTAAATATGTGCTGACACTTGCCCATCTTTACCCTTCCGCCGTGCAAACAGTTCGGCAATGATGAGGTGTCGCAGCAACTCTCCTCACTCTTCGAGCAACCGTTAGGAGGAAAAGAAAATTTCGGATTGAAGTAAAAGAAATTTACAGTTAAGCCATCACGACTGATTTTATAAAAAACTGATAGTCAGTGCAAAAGATTTTGCATTGCAAAACATCATCTATCGCACCACGAAAGCTGACCTTTCGCCGTGCAATAGCTAAGCTATGACAGAACGGAAGCTAAGTAATGGAACATGATTGCTGAATTATTTTGACAAAATCTCTCAACTGACATTCACTCTTTCGCCCCGTCCACTATCCGCAAGGCTCAACTGGCGGAGGTCTCAGTTCACGTTCAACACCCCGTAAGGTCCGCGCGAAACTGCACGATAACGGGTGAGCGGCTTGCCTTCCCCCCCCGACAAGATGTTGCCGCCAGTGTTCATGTTATAGGTCCGTCCGCAATTACCACATCTTGCAACTCCCGCCCCATTCATTGTCAGTTCATAGGCTTTCAGAGGCAGAGCATTGAAATCGAAACAGTTGGGACATTGTAGGTCGAAGGCATAGAATCTTGCGGGCTGATCGAGATTGCCATAGCCCACAATAAGCCCCTGTTGCATGCCCACACGTCGATAGCTCTCCAGCCGCAGGTCGATGGCCGTGAAGCGTTTCTCCGACGACAGACCCTGATTGTTGGTGAAGCTGAAGAAGTTGGCTCCGTTCCTATAGACGGGTCTTATGATTGTGAAAACACCTGGCGACATCTGGTTCATCGAACTGGCCAGTGTCGCATCCAGATGAGTGCTGTTGTCAATCGTCAGATAGCAGTGATGGTCGCTGTATTCAAACTCGATGTTGTCTCCGCATGAAGCAAAAAGAAGCAAGGCGATGAGCCACAGTAGTGGTGTTTTGAACATATTGAAAGATTAATTGTAAAAAATCACTTCCCGAACATCAATAAATAACATCTGATACGTTCTTGCCCATGACAATTTTCCGCATTTTTACTTTGCGAATAGTGGTTTTTGGTAGCCCCTTCCTGAAGGAGAGGGGTTGCCAAGAATCTATTAATAGGGTATCATGGCCAATGCCTCGGCAATCTTTTCCACCCCCTCCTGAAGTGGGCCAGACACCATTCCCTTAGCAAAGAAAGGAATATCGGCATCGATTGTCAAGCGCATTTTCGAGTTATGCTCATCAGTGGGCAGCACTTGAATCCAGAAATTGAATGACATCGGCGACTTCTCGCTCGCAAACTTAATCATTTTTGGTTCCTCACGCTCAATGATGCGCATGCTTACCTGACCAACGGGAGGCACATTGACCGATATGGTATCCTTGTCGAAAGTCAAATCCTTCAGCTTATCTCCAGGAACCTTGTCCTTGACCTTCTCTATATTCGTCAAATCGCTCAGCATGTCATAGACGTTTTGCTGGGGATAGGGTATTTGTTTTACGTTGCTTTCAAATTTACTCATAATCTTTTGTAAATGAGTTGATGGCGATTCATGCCGAAAAAGATCGGCTTCTATCGCACAATTACTTCATCCAATTCTCCGGAGACTTGCGCCACTCGTTGAGCAAAGGCACGTCCGACTGCTTGATATAACCAGTCTCCAGGGCCTTTTCCACAACATTCTGGTAGTCAGTGAGCGTCACCAGCCTCACGTTTGCCTCGCTGAAAGCCTGCTCTGCTACAGGGAAGCCGTAAGTATAGGAAGCTACCATGCCGACAACCTCGAACCCTGCCTCGCGCAAAGCTGCGACAGCCTTGAGCGATGAGCCACCCGTGGAAATCAAGTCCTCAACTACCACAACCTTAGAGCCCAATGGCAATTCGCCCTCTATTTGGTTTTTCATGCCGTGATCCTTTGGTTTCGGACGCACATAGGCATAAGGCATGGCCAGTTCGTCGGCCACCAATGCTCCCTGAGCTATGGCACCAGTGGCCACTCCTGCAACGGCTGTAGCCTCTGGGAAATGTTTCATAATGGCATGGGTCAGTTCCAACTTCACGAACGAGCGCACATCGTGGAACGAAAGTGTCTTGCGGTTGTCGCAATAGAACGGCGATTTCCATCCGCTCGCCCATGTAAAAGGATCGTTGGGCTGCAGTTTGATAGCCTTGATGCCAAGCAATTTGCCGGCAAATATTTTCTTTAAATCTTCCATGTGTATCGATTGATATTATAAATCCTCGGCAAAGGTAGTCAACTTTTGGCGAATCCCAAAGCCATAATACTGATTTTTACATTCTTAGCCTTAGCCACTTCCCGTCCGAATGCCGTCATTGTGGCTCCCGTGGTAATGACATCATCAATAAGAAGTACGTGCTTGTTCTCCAATACCTTGGCATCTATTAGTTCAAAGTCGTTCTCCACGTTCTCATTGCGCTGCCATCGGTCTTTCTGAGTTTGGCTTCCCTTGAACGATTTGCGCCTGACGGCATTTTCAATGATGGGCAATTCTGTCATCGTCTTTATGCCACGGGCTATCTCCACACTCTGATTGTAGCCCCGTTGACGAATGCGCTTGCGCGCCAGCGGAACAGGGAGCAGCAGATTGATGTCGTCGAAGAAGCCGGTGGACAGGTATTCGCCTGCCATCATTCGTCCCAAGTCTTCTCCTATCTCAGGATGATCGAAATATTTGAGCTTGTAGATGAGGCGACTGGTGGGCGATTGCGGGTTGTAATAGCAGAAAGCGACACATTTCCCCACAGGAATCCTTCCCCAAAAGAGGCGCGCCAACTCGTTGTCGAGCAGCGACGAGTGGTAGTTTGTCCTTGGAAGGCTGAGGTTGCAGGCACCACAGAGAACTTCTTCGGTAACCCCCAGCCGACTGTCGCACACCGGACAGACGCGCGGAGCTATGAAATCGAACAAGCGTGTCCAAAGGCTAATCGTCCTCTTCATTGTCAAAATCAATGTCATCGACTATCGTTGCGTCATCTATACATCTGCGAATAAGGTCGAGAGTGAAGCCACGGCCCATCGCAAACTTGATAAGTTTCATCGAACGCTCGTATTCGGAATTACCTTTGATGGTCGGATATTTGCTTTTCATGAGCGGACGAAGCACCACGAGATACTCCTCGTCGTCAATATCGTCAAGAATGGGCTGCGAGACATGTCCCGGCACTCGCTTCATCCATAGCGCCTGCTCTATTTTTCTGCGCCCCCATTTGTTGTAAGCTATCTTGTCGTGCACGAAAGACAGGGTGAACCGCTTGTCATCGACGTACTTGTGGGCGATGAGATAGTCGATAATGCGCTCTTGTGCATCATTTGCGATGCTCCATTTCCGCATCTTTTCCATTATCTCACCAGAGCAGTGCTCGCCCCGCGCACAGAGATCGCCGAGTTTTTTCAGAGCTTCCGCTTCGGTCATTATTTTCTTTTGTATCATGGTTTGATGGCTTTGGCAAAACGTTTCTTCCCGAATTGGTCGTTGCGCAGTTCAATATTGGTGTAACCTAAGTCAGCCAACATCGCTTCCACCTTATTTATATAGAGTGGGTTGGTCTCAAAATAAAGCGCACCTGCTGACCTCAATGCATCCCAACCGTATTCGGCGATGGCACGATAGAAGCGTATCGGGTCGTCATCGGGCACGAACAGCGCCGTTGCCGGTTCGTAACCGAGCACGTTTTGCGCCATTCCGCCCCGTTCGTTGTCACAGATGTAGGGCGGATTGCTCACGATGATGTTGTAAGCCGATGTCCTACCGCAAGGGCTCAAGATGTCTTCGAGCCTGAAATTGACCTCAGCCCCCAGCGCAATGGCATTGTTTCGGGCAACAAGAAGCGCATCGCCCGATATATCGCAGGCCTCCAGTTCCGAGTTGTCGAGCTCAAGTGCCAACGTGATAGCAATGCATCCGCTGCCCGTCCCCACATCCAGCACTTGCAATGGCTCAGGCGGCTGAAGGGCACAATAGGGCCGATTGTTGTCCGATAATATCCACTGGCAAAGCGTTTCGGTCTCAGGACGCGGAATCAGCACACCCCTCTCCACGTGAAAAGTGCGATGACAGAAGTCGGCCTCGCCCAAAACGTACTGCACAGGCTCAGCCTGTTCGAGCCGCAGCATTATTTTTTCGAGCTCACCACTGTCGTCTGCAGATAATTCACTAACTTTGCCCGTATGAATATCTGTCAGGGAAATCCCAAAGCGCACCTCCAACACCGTGCGGACGATTGCTTGCGCCTCGCCTTCGGGATAGAGATGGCCAAGACGTTGGCATAGTTTCTGATAAGACATATTGCAAAGGTAGAAAATAAAACGAAATGAAACAAGAGGAAACAGACGAAATATACATGCGCCGATGCCTACAACTGGCGCGCAACGGGCAGCAGTTGGCAAAGCCCAACCCCATGGTGGGTGCGGTGATTGTGAGCCAAGCGGGTCAAATAATCGGCGAAGGCTACCACGTTCGATGCGGTGAGGGGCATGCCGAGGTGAACGCTTTCGCATCGGTGCGCAGCGAGGACGAACCACTCTTACCCGAATCGACTGTCTATGTCAGCCTCGAGCCGTGCTCTCACTACGGAAAAACACCACCATGCGCCGACCTGATTGTCGGCAAGGGGGTAAAAAGAGTGGTATGTGGCTGCGTCGATCCCTTTCCCGAAGTGAAGGGACGGGGCATCCGACGCATACGAGAAGCTGGCATCGAGGTCACCGTAGGTGTGTTGGAAAAGGAATGTCTGGAGTTGAACCGCAAGTTCATCACGTTCAATACGCTGAAGCGTCCGTACATCATATTGAAGTGGGCGCAGACGGAAAACAGAATTATCGGAAACAGTTCCACCATCCTTCCCAATGACGAAGGAAGCAGAACACAGGCAAACCCCTCACATTGTCAGAACGTCCCGACATCTTCCTTGCAAATATCGACACCGTTTACAAAAATGCTCGTGCATAAATTGCGTGCCGAAAACGATGCCATTCTTGTGGGAAGAGTGACCGACGAACTCGAACACCCGCAGCTCAACGTGCGCGAATGGAGCGGCCCCAATCCCTGTAAGTGCGTCTTGTCGTCCACGATTCCTGTCCGATCTGCATTGCCCGGCACACTCTCGTTCACGGGTATAGGTCCGCTATTGTCCTATCTCTACGAACACAAGCTGCAAAGCCTCATCGTCGAAGGAGGAGCACAAACCCTCCAGTCGTTCATCGACGAGGGTTTGTGGGATGAAATCAGAATAGAAACCGCCCCATTCACCGCTGACGAAGGTATCGGAAGCCCTCGTCTGCCCACCAACAGCCACTTTGTAAAAACGGAATACTACGAAAACTGCATAGCGACATACAGGCGACTAACGGAATAAATCCCAACTCAAGATGATTACAGCAAATTTGCAACATTGCAAAAGATGAGCTATTGCATTGTCATAGGTCACCTTTCGCACTACGATAGGTCACCTATGACAATGCGAAAGCTTATTAGTCGGAAAACGGAAGGTCAGTGGCATTTAGACAGCTCATCGCAAACGGTCATCAAATAGCTTACAAGCCTCACCCGACTGCTTTCCAAAAATGCAGCCAGATGACGATGAATGCGAATGCCGGTACTTGTTGAAAGCAGGTCGAACAATACGCCTAAAACAATGGGACGATGAGGCTCTGTTTTCCTTTTTGTACGTATTTATTACCCATAAGGGAATAAACTTTTGGCAAATACGGGGAGTTGAATTACCTTTGTTGATGCAATTTTATGAAAAACCATGAATTGTCGGCAATAAGACAAGCAGCGTTGAGCGAGATTGAGTGCCCGAACGAGATGCGAAAATCGAGTAATACACGTCTGATTGCTGTCCCGTAACAACAAAATATTACAAATAAAATAAATAAAACACTATGAAAGAGAATAGAAAAGAACTGAACCGCAACTTGGCACAGATGCTCAAAGGCGGTGTGATTATGGACGTTACAACTCCCGAACAGGCTAAAATCGCAGAGGCAGCAGGTGCTTGTGCGGTAATGGCTCTGGAGCGTATCCCAGCCGACATTCGTGCAGCAGGTGGTGTTTCGCGTATGAGCGACCCTAAGATGATACGTGGCATTCAAGAGGCGGTGAGCATTCCAGTTATGGCAAAGGTACGTATCGGCCACTTTGTTGAGGCTCAGCTCCTTCAGGCTATAGAAATCGACTACATCGACGAGAGCGAAGTGCTTTCACCAGCTGATGATATCTACCACATTGACAAGAACCAGTTCGACGTTCCGTTTGTTTGTGGTGCGAAAGACTTAGGTGAGGCTTTGCGCCGCATCGCCGAAGGTGCTACGATGATTCGTACAAAGGGCGAGCCTGGTACAGGCGACATCATTCAGGCAGTGCGTCACATGCGCTTGATTCAGAGTGAAATGCACCGTCTGACATCCATGGGTGAGGATGAACTCTACGAAGCTGCAAAGCAGTTGCGTTCTCCTTACGATCTCGTGAAGTACGTTCACGACAACGGAAAGTTGCCAGTTGTGAACTTTGCAGCCGGTGGTGTGGCTACTCCTGCTGACGCTGCGCTGATGATGCAGCTTGGTGCAGAGGGCGTTTTCGTAGGCTCAGGTATCTTCAAGTCTGGCAATCCGGAGAAGCGTGCACGTGCCATCGTTCAGGCAGTCACCAACTACAAGGATGCGAAGATGATTGCAGAGTTGAGCGAAGACCTCGGCGAGGCAATGGTAGGCATCAACGAGAGCGAAATCGAAGTGCTGATGGCCGAGCGCGGCAAGTAAAGCAAAAATTACAATAGCCGAGTTATGAGAATTGCGATTCTGGCACTTCAGGGTGCTTTCGCCGAGCACGCTCGCATGATGCAGAAGATTGGCGCAGAGACCTTTGAGGTTCGACAAGCAGCCGACTGGGAACAGCCCAAGGATGGGCTGATTATCCCTGGCGGTGAGAGCACCGTCATGCTCAAACTCCTGCACGAACTGAATCTGTTCGAGCCGATTAAGCGTGATATTGAGCAAGGACTGCCCGTCTACGGTACGTGTGCGGGACTAATATTGCTGTCGAAGGAGGTTGACAATGCTAACAGCTCATACGATCGCTTTGCGACAATGAACATACACACTTGCAGGAATGCTTATGGCAGACAGATGGGAAGTTTCGCAACCATGGCACCCATGAAGGGCATTGCCGAACCTGTACCCATGACTTTCATCCGCGCACCTTACATTGAGAGTGCCGGAGAAGGAGTGGAGATACTGGCTGAGGTTGACGGACACATCGTTGCTGCCCAACAGGGCAATCAGCTTGTGACGGCCTTCCATCCAGAATTGGGACAGGACACGAGAGTACATGAATATTTCAGCCACCTTGTTTCGTCGTCAGCCTCACGCTGAAAGCATAAATCTTTGCAAGGATAGTGATTGGAATCAAGCCTGAATGACAAGTCAGGTGTTGACATAATCGAGAATCGGTCATTAGGCAGTACGTTCACAATCGGATGATGTCAATATGGCTTCATGACTGATTTGAAAAAAAGATTTGCCCCATCAGACACTTGTGGCTGATGGGGCATTTTTCGGAGTCATTCTCTCCCATGCCGATGGGACTACTCTCGTTCTTCATTCTCCGTTTCGTTATCAGTGATTTGAGCTATGGAGCGGGTGAAGAGCGAACTAAGTTGACGCCGTAAGGTTAGTTTTTAGCAGTCGTAGGCTTCTGCCAGAAATAGTCAGGGTCGCTCGTCAGCATTGTATCTTCTGTTGCCTTTGATGTGAATCCCTGTGGCACCAGTCCTATATAAGTCCTTTTTATGTCTCTGAAACGTGGTTCAGGATTAAAGCAATAGAAGTCAGTACATTCCAGCCAATAAAGGTTTTTGGCCATGTAGTAATCCAAATAATACTCTTTGGTGTATGTTTTCTTATTGTTCCAATTGGCATCCTCGTTCAGAACAAGGGGTTGGTTGGCAATCAGTCTGCTTCTCACTTCTTCAATGCTCAACAGATTTCCCTTATCGTCCTCTACATAGGCATTGAAGGTGGGGTCCATCCAGAGCCATTTGTCAAGTTTTTGAGAATAGACGCAACAAATCACATGGCAATCGCTATCGTTGGCGTCTTGTGGCAGGCAGGTTACATAGCGGGCGGGATAACCCATTGCCAGATACATGCCGCAGAGTGTGATTGCGAGTTGGCGGCAGTTCACGCCCTTGCCAGTCGTCTTGTGATAGTTGTAGATGTCTATAGGGTCGCTCTCGCAAAAACCAAAGTTGCCGCCATCGTGCTGAATGGTATCGTGAACGAACTTCAGTATGTTTTTGAATTTGGAAATCTCGTCACCATTTCCCGCCACCGAGTCAAGGTTAAAGAAATTGCGGGTGTATTTCAAAGAGTAATTCTCTGGAGACTGGTATCTGAAATGAGGTAACGAATCGGTGCATTCCTTGTTGTAACCCTTGCTGTGCTGCAAGATGAAAAGTTTGTCATACTGATGAATCGATTCCAATATCTTCTTGAATTTCTTGTCGTTTTGTATGTTCTTAAAATCTTCGTCATTCTTTGCGCTACGATAGTTGGTGTATCCGCAGGCAACACTCTGCCGAAAAGCATCAATCGCCTCTTTGCGTTTGTTGACTAACGAATAGGAACAAGCCTGATTATAATAGAGGATGGCCACACTGTTCTTGATTGCTGCGCCATATTTCTCATTTTCTTCTTTCGACAATTCCATTCCATTCCAAATTTTCAACATTTGGTTGATGGACTGGATTGCTGCCGAATAGTCTTTGTTTTCGTATTGAGCTTTGTAGGCACTGTCAAGAGGAGTTAGCTCTGCAATGAGTTTGTTCATTCGGTCCGAATCTGTTTGCGCATGGGCTGACAATGCAGCGACAATCAAAGCAAAAAATAATAATAGGTCCTTTTTCATTGTTTTATGTATTTTTGTTTATATAAATGTTTCGGGCTGTACCTCCCATTCTCTTCAATTAAAAGCAATTTGTTCATTGCAGAAGCAAAGATAATCAATTCGTTTTCTTGTTCTACTACACTTTTGGGTAATTTTGAGGTGAACAAAAGAAAAACTACACTTTTGTGTAGTGAATGTAAGACATTTGTATAAATTTTTGTACTTTTGGACAGTAATTTAGTGATAGACATGACAAAGAAAGACGACTTTTTCATACCTTCCAACACGATAGGAAGAATAGAGAATGAACAATATGGGCATATTGTTCCGTTAATCCGTACAGTAGAGGCCTTTTCTCGGTTGTCGTATTAAAGTGTCTATCTGATTGATTACTCACAACAAAATTTCCTGTATGTATCAGACAATCCGCTCTTTCTTTGCGGTCTCTCGTCTCAAGAGGTGAGAGAGCTCGGTTATGCCTATTATCTAAAATATGTACCCGAAGAAGAGCAATCAATGCTGGTTCAGATCAACAGTGGGGGCTTTCGATTATTCGATTCTCTTCCCATGGAGGAACGACAAAGCTGCTACGTAACCTATGATTTTCATTTGCTGTATGACAGGAAGAAAATCCTGATAAATCATAAACTCACCCCGATTCTGCTGTCCGACGAGGGAAAAGTGTGGATTGCGATGTGCATCGTCTCGCTCTCAACGCATGATACGGCGGGACACATAGAGTTTCATCAAGATGGAAAGTCTGACTATTGGAGGTACTCATTGGAAGGACATCGGTGGATTAAGCAGGAGGGGGTAGTGCTGAAAGAGGAAGAAAAGGATATGCTCCGGCTTGCATCTTCGGGGTTGACCATGAATGAGATAGCCGAAAGAATGTGTAAGTCGGTTGACACCGTTAAGTTCTATCGTAGAAATATGTTTGAGCGGTTGAAGGTAGCAAATATCACCGAAGCGCTGTCGTTTGCCACCAACAACAAACTTCTTTAGCTGGATTCTTTGGCTGACATGTGCAAACCTTAGCTTAAACTGCTTCATCAACTCAACGATCGCTGAGCTTTTCTTTTGAGATTGGTGAAACATCTGAAAAATCCTGGTTGTCATTCTTCTGAGCTTATGAGTGAGACCACTGCCGGATTTTGAATGTCCGACACTTTTTGTAAAGCATTCCGAGATATAACCCGTCAATTTTCTATTGTGTTTTTTCAGAAATTTTCCACCAATGTTTCTGTAAAAAGAAAGGAAGTTGCCGTATCTTAATGATAACCAACAACTTCCTTTTCTATTAATGTATCCAGACCTGGTACAGAGTGGGTAAAACAAGAGAAATGAAAAGAATATATTATATTGATAATCAGCTATTTATAATTTTCTTATATTTGGCTATTTTGCCCATTTTTGCCTGTTTTTTGTTAGATAGTACACTTTTAGTACACTTTGGTATTCGGAACTTTTTAGTATCTTTGCAAAATAAGAAAACATCTGAAAATAAACGAGTTAATGATTTTCCCCGGTTTGATACACATTTAGGTACATAACTATCAATTATGGCAAAATTAGAAAATAAAGCAAAAGAAAACCCGAAATTGGAGCAAAATGTGCTATCTGATGGTCGGATAAGTCTTTATCTGGAGTATTATCTCGGTAGAGAAGAAACACCAGTTTTGGACGAAAACGGCAATCCGGTTTTGTACGAAACAGGCAAGATGATGGGTAAGCCCAAGGTACACATTAAGCACAACAGGCGAAAAGAAAATTTGCAGTTGTATTTGATAGCAAGCCTCGTACTCCAGCGGAACGGCAAAAGAACAAAGAAACGCTTGAACTGGCTGCCAAGATCCGTGCAGAGCGTGAACAGCAGTTTAAGGAGAGTATGCTCGGCTATCGCTTGAAGAAAGATAGAAATATCAATTTCTTGGACTATTATCAGGCGTACATAGACAGTTATACGAAGAAAGATCTGCGAATGATAAAGATAGCCTTGAATCGGTTTAAGGATTTTCTGAAAGAGCAATACCCACTCTATGAGTTTAGCATTAAGCCCGACTTGATAACCAAAGATATGATGGAACACTTTGTTGAATACCTACAATCGAGAAGTGTCGGCGAAGGAGCAAAGAGTATCTATCAGCGTTTCAAGAAAGTTGTTCGTTATGCCATCGATCACGAAGTGATGTTGAAAGACCCTTGTAAGGGGGTAGTGTGCAAGGTGGATGAGCAGATTTTACGCAAAGATGTGTTGTCAATGGATGAGATTCAATCACTGATTCAATGCCATTATGATAATGAAAATCCCAATGTCAGGCGAGCCTTTATCCTTTGTCTGTATTGTGGTCTGCGCTTCTGTGATGTAAAAGACCTTACCTATAAGAATGTAGATTATACCAATCGCCTCCTGAAGTTTGAACAGAATAAGACCAAAGGACATTCTGCAAATAGTGGTGTTATTATCCCCCTCAATGACGGCTTACTTTCCTTGATTGGTGAAGCTCCTGAAGATTTAAATTCTTCTATTTTCAACCTACCTTCATATGAGAGTTGCAGCAAATCTGTTAAACGATGGGTAAAACGTGCAGGTATCAACAAACACATTAGTTGGCATTGTGCTCGCCACAGCTTTGCCGTGAACATTCTAAATAATGGAGCCAACATCAAGACCGTTGCCAGCCTATTGGGGCATAGCGGATTGAAACACACAGAGAAATACACCCGTGCTGTGGATAAGTTGAAGGAAAATGCAATCAATAGTCTGCCAGAATTGAAGTTGTAAACTGAAAAAATGAATTGAAAGACAATTTTTCGATTGATTAAAACTATATTTTAGCTCGAAAATATTTGTTATTTGAGAAATATCGAGTACTTTTATGGCGTAAATAATTTACGCAATCATGAAACGTAAGAAAATCAATCGTCTGAAGGTGGTACTTGCCGAAAAAGGTATGACAAATAAACAATTGGCAGAAATCTTGGATAAAGACCCTGCGGTTATATCAAAGTGGGTGACGAATGTTGCCCAGCCCAATGTTGAAATGTTCATTCAGTTGGCAAAGATATTGGGCGTGAGGGTTGATGATTTGTTGTGGACAGAATAAAGAAAGAATAATGTGGAAATACAAATAAAAGACAATAAAATATATGCTCCTTTAAAAGACAAATGGCTCATACTGAAGCCAGAGGAGGGGGTTAGGCAGACATACATTAAGCGGTTGGTGAATAGCTATGGCTATACTATTAGCCAAATGGATCAAGAAATACAAGTATCCAATTCCCAACGTGGACAAGGTGCCGCCCGCGCCGATATTGTAGTTTGGAGAAGCAAAGAGGATAAAGAATCGAAAAAGTATCCATTGATAGTTGTGGAGTGTAAAGCAGAATCTGTTACGATACACAAGGAAGACTATTACCAGGGTATGAACTATGCCTCATGGGCACATGCTGATTTCTTTGTAACTACCAACTTAAAAGAAACTCGTATCTTTAAGGTTGTAAAAGGACAAATACCAGACAAATTGGATGAAATTGTAGATATTCCTAATGCAGAGCAAGCTGGTAACCAAAAGGAAGTAGAGAAGTTGTTGAAGCAAACAAAAGCTTTTACACGTGATGAGTTTTCAAAACTATTGTTCAAATGTCATAATATCATCCGAAACAATGACAAGCTCTCACCAGAAGCAGCTTTTGATGAGATTAGCAAAATTCTTTTTATCAAGATACGCTACGAGCGTGAAAACGATGAAGGTCAGATATTTTCTCAGGAAAGATTTGTTGCAAACAGAAAAGCTTATGAGAAGCTAAATAAAGAGATGGGGGTATCGGATGCAATTCCGTTCTATCAAAATCTTTTTGAAAAAACAAAACAGCAGTTTGCCAACGACCATCTTTTTGATGATAATGCCAAAATAGAAATACGGGAAAATAGTTTTGAACAGATTGTTAAGGAACTGGAGATTTACAATCTCTCTACAACTTCTGACGATGTGAAAGGTATTGCTTTTGAAAAATTCCTTGGCAAAACCTTTAGAGGAGAATTAGGTCAGTTTTTCACTCCAAGAACGGTAGTGGATTTTATGGTGTCTATACTTGACCCGCAAGAGGGTGAGCTGGTTTGTGACCCTTGTTGTGGAAGTGGTGGCTTCTTGATCAAGACCTTTGAGTATGTTCGTGAGAAGATTGAAAAAGATATTGAAAAACAAAAAGAAGCCATCAAAGCGGAATGTTATGGCGAAAATTATGACAAGCTGCCAGAGAAAAAGAAACAAAACATAGAAAAAGAAGTTGCACAAACTTTTTCTTACTTAAATGAAGAATTAAACATCAACAATGAAAAAGGGCGTTTACGTTCCTTATCGTTTGATTGTATCTATGGGACGGATGCCAATCCTCGAATGGCACGTACTGCCAAGATGAATATGATAATGCATGGCGATGGGCACGGTGGTGTACACCATCACGATGGTCTACTTAATGTAAATGGTATTTTTGAGAATCGTTTTGACATTATTCTTACTAATCCTCCCTTTGGGGCGAGAGTTGAGAAAGATTTGAAAATATCAGAAGCTGACAAGTTCACAGACGAGACCAAAATCAAAGCATACGTTAAACGGTACGGAGAGGAATATATAAAAGCATTGCGACAGGTCAATGATAATATAAACAAGTCATTGCTCAGCCTTTATAAAATAGATAGCAATCTTACGGAGGTGTTGTTTATAGAGCGATGTCTAAATCTCCTAAAACCAGGTGGCAGAATGGGTATAGTATTGCCCGAAGGCGTGTTGAATAACACCAACTTACAAAAAGCTCGTGATTTTGTAGAGGGAAAAGCAAAGATATTGCTGATAGTTTCTATCCCGCAGGATGTGTTTATCGCTTCAGGAGCGACTGTAAAGCCAAGTCTACTATTCTTTAAGAAATTTACAGAAGAAGAAGCTGCCACATATTCTCAAATACTGAATCAGGCACAATCAGAGGTTGTCTCTAAATACCAGAAAGAGGTTGAGAGCCTTAAAGAAAAACTGAAACAGAGAGGAAGTGAAGCCCCCAAAAAGGAAGAAAAGAAGATTTACAGAACCAAGCTAAAAGTTTTGCAAGAAAAGATAGAAGCAGAAGTAAAAGCGATAGTTAAAGAACAGTTTGACTACAAAATACCTATTGCTGAAATACAAAAAGCAGGAATTAGTACAACGGGGGCTGAAATAGAAAACGAGCTAATACCATTGGCAAAGGAATTTACACCCTACCGCATAGCACGTAAACTGTGGAGTGCACCTTTTAAATCGATTAAATATCAAACTGACAGAGATGGCAATGCGTATCGTGTTAGAGAAACTGGGGATATTGTATCTGAACCTGAACCGTTTTATAATGAAAAAAAGTGATAGGATATGAAACAAACAACATATAAATATTTGAAAATCATATCCTTTAAAGAAGTTTCTCAATGGTATGTAGAACATTACATGAATGAGAGTAAAGTTCATTCTAAATATCCTCTTGTACCACTCCGAGAACTTATAGCCCCTAAGAAGAATATTATCAAAAAAGCGGAATACGATGGTTCATTGCCAATTGTTGAAAAAATCGTATTCAAAACAGGAAAAGTAGTATTTCGAGATAAGAAGGTAACTGGTATGAATCTATATTCTTTACAGCAGGGTGATTTGCTTATCTCTAATATAAATTTCCATCAAGGTGCAACTGCATTAAATACATTTGGTGAGATAGCAGCATCTACACATTATCAACCATATAATATAAACTCGAATAAAGTTAATCCAGAATTTATCGTTATGGTATTGCGTTCCTCTTACTTTTTGTCCATTATATCAGGCAAAAAGGCGCAAGGCATTAAAAACGAGTCTGGATATAACTTTATTGGTTCTTTTTGTATTCCACTACCGACCTTAAAAGAACAACAGAAAATGGTAGCTTTGTATAAAACGAAAATACAAGATGCGGAAAAGTTAGCATTAAAAGCAGAACAAACTGAGCAAACCATAAATTCCTATTTATTAGATATGCTGGATATTGATAAAGGGAATAAAGATGATGAGGACATATTGTCAAACAGTTATGAATATATGCGTTTTGTACATTGCAAGAATATAAATAGATGGGATGTGTATAATAAAAAGTCTGTAGTGCAAAGTAGAATGTACAAGAATACAACCTTTCTCAATGTTATTGTGGAGAAACCTCAATATGGAGCTGCGTATAGTTCTCAAGTATATGACGGGAAAATGAGATATATCAGAATTACTGATATAAACGAAGATGGCTCTCTTAATGAAGAGAAGGTTTCTGCAAAAGGCTATTCAGACCATTATTTATTAAAAGAAAATGACTTCTTAATCGCCCGCTCTGGAAACACCGTCGGCAAAACTTTTCTTTATAAAAATAAGTTCGGTAAGGCTATATTTGCGGGCTATTTGATTCGTTTTAAGTTAGATGCGACTAAAGTTATCCCAGAATATTTATTGGCTTACACCAAATGCGCACTATACAAAGAATGGATAAAAGGAAATATGAGAGTTTCAGCACAACCAAATATCAATAGTCAACAATATTTGGATTCTCCTATTATTCTACCTTCATTGGATGTACAAAGTAAGATTGTTGAATATGTAGGCAAACAAAAAGATGAAATTAACACCTTGAGACAGCGTGCTCAAACAATGAGGGCAGAAGCATTAATAGAGTTTGAAAACGAAATATTTGAGTAATATGAGATTGAAATCTTTATATATACAAGAGTATAAGAATATCAAAGAGCAGACCTTTGATTTCTCCAATAATACTGGTTATATTGCCTTTATCGGGCTGAATGGTTCAGGTAAGAGTAATCTCATTGAGGCTATAGCACTCATTTTTAATGGTATCTTAAACAAAAAAAAGATACCTTTCGAATATGAAATAAAGTATGAACATGATGGAAAGAACTACACACGAAAAAAAAGGGAAGCCTATATAGATGAGAAGAAGGTCAAAACATCAGAAATGTTTTATCCTTCATCGATAATAGCATGCTATAGTGGGGAAGAACTGAGATTGTGGCATATAGCATTTGAAGATTATCATATGCACTATTTTAAGGGTGCGATTGATGGGAAACGCTCAACTCCCCAACTTATCTATCTTAATAAGTATTGTTGGAGTATTGCATTAATCGCTCTGATGAGCTCTTCGGATGATAAAGTAACAACCTTTCTGAAAGAGCATCTTAATATTGATGATTTAAATGAGGTTGAGATTTCAATTGAATTTGCAGAAGTTGAAAATTTCAAAGGTCACGCAGCCTTTAAATGGATTAACCGTATAAAAGAAGAATGTCTTGACAAACAAGGAAAAACGACATTGAAGTCTTTTCTGTCATACGAAGTTCCTTTACTCCCTACTCAAACTAAAGAAAGGACTATCTTTCATTATCTGTATTTACTCTCTCAACCAAAGAAAAATACAGAGAAAAGAAACACTATTGATAAATATATTACGAAAATTCGGATTTTTAATAAGGGAATACCATTGTTTAGTTTTAGTGAAGGGCACAAAAAACTAATTCTTATAGAATGTATTACAAGAATTCTTGGAGATAATAGTTCTTTATTATTACTTGACGAGCCTGATGCTTATGTGCATATAGCCTTAAAGAAAGAGATTCTTAATAGTTTTGGAGGATTTGAAGGTCAGACCGTTCTGACAACTCATTCTCCTCTATTTGTCAATCAAATGAAAGAATCCAATATATTTCCTATGCAGGAGGGAAGACTTCTATCTCAGGATAAGCGGAAATTGATTAGTAAAATAGCCAATAATGAACTCAATATTATTGATAGTGCATGTGTTGTATCTTCAAAATACCTTATTGTTACGGAAGGCCCCGATGACATCTATCATATAAAGTCTGCAATTGACTTTTTTTCCTCTAAAGGAGAAAAATATGACAATTTGAATAATGTATCCTTCCTTTTTATGGGAGGTGCAAAAGAAGTTGACAATTATAATGAGGAAATTCTCAAGCCACTATATTATACTATGGAAGCGATAGTATTTGTCTTTGATTTTGACGAAGAAGGTAGAGAAGGTGCGAAAATGGTACAAAAGCTTATAGATAGTGGAAATAAAAAGTTTCATTATATCTTTTATCATAAAACATATCCTGTGCCAGAAAAACCTCAAACAGATTTTTATTTAGAAGACTTTTTTGAACCGAATGTATATCATGAGGTTACATTACCTACATTCAATGGAGTCCCTTCATATGCAGAATTTAAAAAAGGGTCGATGTGGGCTAATAGTATTAAAAATAAGATTCAAAAGAAAAAAAGAGAGAATTCTTTCTCGCCTGAAGATTATAAGGGTTTCCTAAACTTTATTGATCAACTGATTTCTGAATTTAATTTTTAAGTTATATGGCTTAATATTTACAGAAAGATAAATGGAATAGAAAGTTTAATAATGTTTTATATTATGGCAAAGAAAGACATAAACAAACATGAATTTTCAGAAGGAACAAAATTGAAATTGGATATATTTCGGCAATGCTTCCGAGAATGGTATCCGGTATTTGTTCACAATCCATATATATCGCATATATATGTTTATGATATGTTTGCTGGTAGTGGTAAAGATTCTGTTATGAATCCAGGTTCTCCAATAATTTTATTTCAAGAGGCAAGGGGTAATAACAAACAATACTGTAAAGCTCTTCTGAAAGAAAATGCAGTAGGAGTTACTTTTGGATTTAACGAAATTGTTGATCAAAAGAGAAAAGTCTTGGAATCAAATCTGTCTGACGAACTAATTTCATGTAAAAAACAATGTAAGGAGGGAATATGTCCTTTCGATAAATCTTTTTATTTTAAATCAGAGGATTTCTCTTCACTAATAAACAACAGGCTATTAAATAATATCTTGGCAAATAAAAAAAATGCTAAATTTATATTACTTGATCAATATGGTTTTAAACAAATCAATGACGAAGTTTTTCTAAGATTAGTAAATGCGCCAACTACTGATTTCATATTCTTTATTGCTTCGTCTTTTGTCAAACGTTTTCGAGTTTTACCAGCTGTAACTTCTTATTTCAAAAAAAATAAAATTACATTCGACGAAACGAAGCCTAAAGAATGTCATAAAGTAATAACAGATTATTTTAAGGATTTAATACCTAAAGATAAAAAGTACTACTTACATTCTTTTACCATACAAAAGGGACCGAACTACTATGGTTTAATTTTTGGTACAGGACACCCTTTAGGTATGGAAAAGTTTGTAAAAGTTTGTTGGAAAGAGGATAAGCAAGCGGGTGAATCCAACTGTAATTTGTATAATGATTTTGAGCCAGGAACTTTATTCTATGATATCCAACATACAAATAAAAAGACTCTGGTATTTAATGATATACGAAATAAAATCCTGAACTGTGAAATAAAAGATAATTTAACAGGATTGGATTATGCTTTAAGATGTGGATGCGAGCCCAAATTGTATATAGAAGTTATGGATGCTCTGATAAAGGAGAAAAAAGCTCATATTGTAGGAACATACAATAGACAGGCTACAAATATTTGTAAAGTTGCAAAATATATAATTAAGATAGAATGAGAACAACAAAAATAGAATGGACAGAACGAACTTGGAATCCACTAACAGGATGTAGCAAGGTTTCTGAGGGTTGTCGCCATTGCTATGCCGAATCTATGACACGGCGGTTATTTGCTATGGGGAATAACAAGTATAGGAATAATTTTGTGCCGACAGAACACCCTGAAGACTTACAAGAACCATACAGGTGGAAAAAACCATCAACAGTTTTTGTTTGCTCCATGAGCGATATATTTAATGAGAAAATATCATTCGATTTTATTGATAAAATTTTCGCTGTAATTCGAGATACTCCTCAACATACATACCAAATCCTCACGAAACGAGCAAGGCGTATGGCTGAATACTTTAAGGATAAAGAAATTCCTTATAATGCCTGGATTGGTGTTACTGTAGAAAATAGACAGGCACTTTCCCGTATAGACTCTATCCGTGCTTTAAAGGCAAAAGTAAAATTTTTATCCTGCGAACCACTTCTTGAAGATTTAGGAGAAATGAATTTAGAGGGGATAAACTGGATTATTGTTGGTGGAGAAAGTGGTGTTTCTGCGAGACCTATGGATGAAAAATGGGTAGAAAGTATAAGAACCCAAGCTAATAAATATAGTATACCCTTCTTTTTTAAACAATGGGGAACATGGGGAGGAGATAAGGTTAAAAGGAACAAGCAAGCTAATGGTAAACTTCTCGGAGGTAAAATTGTTCAAGAATATCCCAACATATGATAGCATTAAATGCTGTAGATTAATTGTTTATTTTATAGATTATGTAATTCCATGCATTATTTGCCATAATAAAAAGAGATTCATATGACTATACAAGAAATAATAAGTCACAAGGAGGACCAGACGTTTGATTGCAAAAGCATTCAAATTGATCCGAAGGCTTTGGCTATTACCATTGTGGCGTTTGCTAATGCTGACGGTGGTGATATCGCTATCGGTGTGTCTGATAAGACTCGGAAGATAGAAGGAGTTGACCAGCATACGGAAAAGCTGAATGAGTTGCTTCGTGTTCCTTTGGATTTCTGTAATCCTTCTGTGTCAATTACCAGCGACTTGTTACCATGCACGGATAAATATGGAAACGAAAATCATATTTTATTGATGCATATTCCTGCAAGTTCTGAACTACATGCTAATCAGGCAGACGAAGCCTATATGCGTGTTGGCGATAAAAGTAGAAAATTGTCTTTTGAAGAACGCATACAATTGATGTACGATAAGGGAGAGCGCTACTATGAGGATACGGCTGTGTATGGTGCTACGGTAGATGATATTGATATGACCGCTGTCGAAAGATATACAGAATTGATTGGTTATGCCAAGTCTGCCAAGCAATATCTACATGAGAATAATAACTTCATAACTACCAATGCAAAGGGAGAGGAGCATGTTAGTGTAGCTTGTATTCTGTTGTTTGGTAAATATCCTCAAAAATTCTTTCCTCGTGGGCGTACTCGCTTTATCCGTTATAAAGGTACAGAAGAGAGAGTGGGTGCAGAAATGAACGTGATTAAGGACGTAACCTTTGAAGGAACCATACTTGATCAGGTGAAGGCCACGATAGCTTATCTTGAAACCCAAGTGGAGGAACACACTTTTCTAGGACAGCATGGGCAGTTTGTAACCAACAGAGATTATCCAAAGTTTGTTATTCAAGAAATGATTGTCAACGCTTGCTGCCACCGTGCCTACAATATCAAGGGTACGGAAATCCAAATTAAGATGCTTGACAATCGACTTGTATTCGAGTCGCCCGGTAGGTTACCTGCAATGGTCAAGCCCTCTAATATCCGTCATACGCATTTCTCTCGCAATCCGAAAATTGCTCAATTCCTTAAGGCATACAGATTTGTAAAGGAATTTGGTGAAGGTGTAGACCGTGTATGTAGAGAGTTGGAAGCTAATGGTACACCATGTTTATCTTTCCATCTTGATGATTTTATTTTGAAAATTACAGTACCGAAGGTGGCAGAAACCTCACCGAATCGAATCGGAAGGGTAACAGAAAAGGTGGCAGAAAATAGCAATAAGGTAGCAGAAAAGGTAGCAGAGGCAAATAAAAAGATAACAGAAAGATTAATTGAAAAGGCTAATGCTCATGGAGAAAGATTAACGGCTAACCGAATCAAGATATTGGAACTGATGTTAGAAGATCCCTATATATCAAGGGCAGATTTGGCTAAAAATATAGGAATTAGTGAAACTTCCATCTATCGTAATATTGAAGTTATGCGTGGCAGATATCTCCGTCGTGTTGGACCAGATAATGGTGGCTTTTGGGAAATCATAGAATAATATTGTGATATAACAAGCCCAACCTGCATCTCGTTTGGTTGGGCTTGCTTCGTAGAGTATTATTTCAATTTCTTCTGCATCAAGCTATCAGCCTTAGATTTTAGTTGCAAGTTGTATCCGTCTGCTTTTTCTTTGATTAGCTTGATAATCTTTTCATCGCGATGAATGTCAAATACCTCATTGAGCCATAGGATTTCCTTGGGACTACATCCTCTCCATACTCTGATGATGCGGAATTTCAAGGCATCATCTTCATATTGCTGTTTGCTTTGCAACAAGAAGTAATTGCCGACCAAAGAAATAAGACAGAGGATAGACACAGCCACCACAGTAATAAAGACTTTCGATGACTTAATGTCAAAACTATGCCTGTGAATATGTTCCTGCGGTATTGGATGCTCTTTATTCTCCTGCCATTCGTGTAACATGGTCAAGACACTTGCCACCAATTTGTCCATGGACTTAGCCTCCTCATCCTTGATGCGTACTTGTACTCCAATATACTTGTTAATCACATCTTTTGTTCGCTGTTCATACTGATTGAGCAATTCCTGTTCCTGCTGATTGTCATGCTGTACAGGTGTAGAGGGAACAGGGAAAGAGACAGAGCCGTTCTCCTTTTCTTTCAGTTCCTTTAGTTCCCTGTAAATTGTCTCCAGTTTGTTTTTGATTTCCTCAAAGAGGACAAATGTATTATTATCAGCCATAGTTATAAATGTATTTTACGTTTTTTCTTTTTCTTCTTTTTATCAAGTGTGTTGTAAACCTCCGCAGGGACAGTACCATGAGTTTGAAACAAATCCAATCCTCCTTCTATGAGGTTGTTGGTAATTTCGCTCGTAACACTTGCAACATTAGATATAAGATTTATCGTTCCTTGCATCTGCTGTTCGTGTTCCCTGTTATTCTGTTGCAGAGTAAAGTCTATTTTAGAATAGCTGAAATTCCTATCCACCTTAGAGCCATTGAAATAATAGCCATTCTTTTCAAAGATAATTCCCTGCACCTCCTGTGAGTTGCCTTTGTACTTGAAGCGGACATCAATATCTTGCTTTTTCAAGTGAGCAAGAAGGTCTTTCCAATTCCTGCACTGAGCAATCTCTGCTTTCAACGCCTGATAGATTTCATACTTGGTCTTATCAGGTTCTTTCAAGCGATGTTCCTTGACCTTCTCCTTGCCATCAGCAAAGTATAAATCATATTTGGCGGTCAGTTCCTTGCAGATCTTTTCACTTCTGAACCTGTCGTTACGGTCAGAGATGGTCTTGCCGTTGTTATCTATTCGGTTGAAAGCTATATGCACATGAGGGTGCTCTTTGTCAAAATGGCGACCGATAATGTACTGTGTATCTTTTATCCCCATCTTCTCCATATACTCACGAGCCATTTGTGCCATGAACTTGTTACTTAATTTGGAAGAATCCTGTACAGAGAAACTTAGGGAAATATGCCCTACAACCTTACCCACTCGCGGATTAAGTTCTGTTTGGTCGATGAAACTTTGAACAATATGGTTGATACTGTCTGTTCTCACTCCAGAACTGTCTATAAGCTCCGTTCCTTTCTTCTGGTCAAGGATGTAATTGATTACACCCTTGAAGCCCGAACCTTTCATTATCTTTGCAATCATCTTCGTATCAGATTTAGGATTTCATCAATCTTGCTAATGATGATTTTATGGAAAGGAGCAATGGTATGAAATCCTTCCGCATTAGCACGATGTGCCAACTGATTGAGATTATTTGCCATGCCACACAGCTTGCGGATGAAGTCTGCTTGCTCTACGGTCAGTCGTTCAATGACATTTCCTTTGTCAAGAACTTTTCTTACAAACTCACTCATGGTTATTCCTGCGCTTTTGGCTTTGCCTTTGAGCGTATAGTAATCCTGCGTATTCAGTTTCACCGTGATACGGTATTTCTTCTTTTCGGCTGCGCCCTTGGTCGGGCGACCACCTTTTTTATATTCTGTTCTTATCATACTTGTTTCGTTTATTGATTTGATGGAGACCAACGGGATAATCCTCCAAACCGAGTGATAGGAGGTGGAGCAAGTGGTTTTGGTATGCCCAAAACATAAACTTGCTCCCCGAAAAATAGATTATGCGGAACATATTCCTGTAATCATAGCTTAATCCCTTTGGTTTTCTTGATTTCTGCTTTCTCAGAACGTTTGAATTCAGCACACAGATACTCGTTCAAGTCCTTGAAACCATTGTATATAGTTGATGAATCCGTAACAGAATCTCGTAGTCTTTTTGATAATTGCAGGTAGGCATTTCTTCCTGCATCGTCATTGTCTAAGAAACATTGAACACTGTCATAGCGTGATAATCTCTCTATCGCCTTATGAATATTCGTTACAGAATTGAGTATCAAATAATCCTGTTGCCTTAGTCCGGTATTCTGTGGATTTTCTTTCCTTTTCAGTGTCATGAGTGACAGGAAGTCCATGAAACCCTCGAAAAGAAAACAGACTTTCTTTGGCTCGTCGGCATAGAAATGACTGATATCTTTCGGTGCAATGCAGCCCTTGAAGAATGGATTGCGTAATTCGTAGCCACCTGCGATATTGGGGAAACCAATACCGAAGTAATGTTTGCCCCTTGTATCAAAGTGCAGTTCCTTACATACAGAAGCTGCCACCTCCAAATCAATACATCTGTCCCAGAGATATCTCATCAAAGCTGGGTGAGATAAAGGAAGTATTTGTAAATTCTCAAAATAGTTTGTTTGCTGTTTCTCCTTAATATCTGCAAATGATGTAGAAAATATGGATGTACAATTGGGAACATTATCCTCTATCTTGCGAATAAGATACGACACATCAGAGGATTTGTAGAGCAGTTCTGCTAAGTCTATGATGTTTCCACCCTTGCCAATACCGAAGTCGTACCATTGGTTACGATCGGAGTTTACCTTGAATGAAGCATGGCTCTCCTGACGAAAGGGAGAAAGATACCACAGCTTGTTACCTTGTTGCTTAGTGGGAGTATATCCCAGACTTGCAAGAAAATCCTGCAACTTTATTGTTTTAATTTCTTGTATGTTCATATCACAATGAATTTGAATGGTTTGAAAAATAGATGATTTGATGAAAATACACATAATCGTTTCATAACAAACAGGTTACCTGTTCATCATGGTTTCATCATAAAACTTACCAAAAAAAATAAAGAATAACTCACATTCTATGATGTTGTCATTTCGACTTTTCTTGATTTCTCTATTTGGGATTCTCTGTTTTCAATGAAATCACGACATCGTTTTTTGACTCTTTCAATACCCCGATAGAATTTGTTTAGCAAGTTGTACTTTTGTGCGGACAAAAGTATGTTGCCGACTACACGAAGTCGGGAAAAGGATTCGCAAATTCCATCCCGATACCTGCCAAAAGAGGAACTAAATTCATTTCTCTTTTGGGCAGTATCAAAGAATCCTTTCATCATTCTTTTACATTGATGAGTGAAAAGATGAACTAAATAGGCATTATCAGTCAAATTGTTATGTTTATTTTTCATCATTTCATCAAAATAATGATTAAATGTTCGCGAGTTGTTCTTTGGTTACGGTATAATACCTACCAGTCCGTTTGATGGGTGAGTAGTTCCGCAAGCTGTTATAGTCTATCTGATAGGTTAGATACGTCAGCGTGTTGGATGCAGGAGTGAGTTTCCATATATCCTGCACTATCCTGCGAACTTGACTTTTATCAGCCTTACATCCTGTGTTGTTCAGCAGGCACACCATGTCATTGATACAGAAGGAAAACTCGGTAACAGCCATCTGTTCCATCACCTCCAAACAGAGTTCTGACATTTCCAACTCAACCTTATTTCGGTTACTCCGGATAATGCGCTGCAAGGCTGGAGTAAAGGTCAGTTTGGGAGCAAACCACATACGACTTTCCTTGTGGGTGGACAACGTTCGGTGCTGCAGGAAATAGAGAAAGGCTGGGATTTCTGCTTTCAGTTTTTGTAGGAAGTCGGTATCATCGTTTTTAAGACGCTCTATCTTCCTTACCCAATATCGGGTTTCTCCCACGTCTATGATGACTGGGAGTAACTCGTTATTGGAACACAGCACAAACTTAGCAAAGAAGGAGATTTCGTCTCGGTCTTTGCCCTTTGCTTCCACCTTATAAGAAAGAGTAGTGCTAAGGTTCTTCAATCTCTCACTATCTTCCCTACGGTTGAGCAGTACTTCGTCCACTACTATAAGTAGTTTACCTGCCCAATCCGCATTGAACTGACTGCGAAAATCCTCGTTGGTATTAAAGGTTACATTGTTCTGAAAAACGGCTTTGAGAAAGTTAAGAAATGTACTTTTTCCTGTATTGCGTTCTTCTGACACCATCAGTAGGATGGGGAGTTTCTGCACGGGTTGGAGATAGAGCAACTGCAAGTAGTCCATCCCCAACTCGTATTGTTCCCCGAAAATGTGTCTTATCAGAGATTCAATGTGTGGGAACTCTCCTTCTTTTGGTTGGTGTTCTATTGGTTCATAGAGATTAAGAAACTTATCGACCACAGGTTGATAGTTCACATGATTGGGTACAGTACAGAAGCCATCGTACTTCGGGACAGTGGCAATGAAATCCTTTCCATAGTCCTGCCGTAGCGTTTCATTATTCCACACGATACGCTTCTTGACGAAACCGCCATTGATGCGTGGTTGGTTCACGATCTTGTATAAGGTCGTGCCAACACGGATAAATTCTTCTTGTGCCATAAACTACTTCTGCATTAAAGGTTTGTTGCCCATGATATACCGCTGTGCATCTTGCGTTATCTGCGCAGAAGTTTTAATGGGATTCTGGCGTAGCCATGCTTCAAGTTCTGCTTTCTCAAAGTAAAGCATTTTGCCTTGTGGCTTGTAATGCGGTATCAGATTACCCGATGTGAGTTTGTAGAGATAACTCTTTGAGAGGTTTAAGAACCTGCTGGCTTCTTCAAAACTCAGCACATTCTTATTCATGAATACCATTTGTTCGAGTTCTTCAACTCGGGTTTCTAATGTTTTTTCCATATTGTAAACATTTTGAATTAAACAATATGAAGGTGCACCTTCGCTAATTATTTGTTAACGATGGCAAAATTAGAAACGATAAAAGTAAATGGCGTTGAGCGATGTTTGAGGTGTCAACCTATGCTCAACCTTTTTTCAGTTGTTTGATGTGGTTATCAATGGTTTCCCATCCTTTCGGCTGCTTCATGTTGATTTGGTCTGTTGCAGTGGAAAGGTCGGTGCGTGTCAGTGGCGTATCTTTTGTTTTCCCCAAGACAAGTTCATTACGAGCAATCGCAGATTGCCATTCATCAGTAATGAACCCTCGAAGATTAAGGCTTTGCATGAGATATGCCAACTGGCGGTTGTTATTTGATTTTAGAACACCTTTTAGCTTACAAGCAAAGAAATCTTTGAGTATCTTAGGAGATATGCAAGTTGTAAATAATTGAATTTCGTTAATGCAAGCGGTAAGTATCTCAATTTGCTCATCTGTAAAATTAGATTGAAATGGATTTGTTCCTTTACCAACGATGACAGGTTTCCTTTTCTGCTCACATGGTTCATCGTTTATCAAGACTGAAGAGCGAGACCGATCGGTTTGAACCTCTGTCAATTCAATTTGTTCTATTTCTCCTATGAGATATTTTACATACCGTTCATACAGGATTGCGTCGACAAGGTACGAGAACATCGGTAGAACATCATTATATACGGTGTGTTCCTCAATGTACTTGGCATATTCAAATGAAGAAATGGAGAAGGAGGTATATTTCTGTTTTTGTTCTTTGGTCAGTGATTCAAAGAAAGTGCTTTCCCACAAAAAGTTATCATCTATGTAGTATTTCTCGACACATGCAAGGACAGGATAATTCAGATAAATAGAAGAAAGCTCGTCAGTTATTCGAATATATTCTCTTTGCAAAATCTCTTTGAGCTGTATATTGCTTATGAAGCTCTTCTTCCTCAGAATGTTTCCAATGAGAACATTGTAGGTTTGAGTAATGCAGTAACTTAATATTTGCTGAATGCTGTCAAGCTGTATCTTTAAATTATCATTTTCCATTTTTGCAATTTTCTAAGATAGATATTGTTTACAAAGTATTGCTGTCCGGTAAAACTTTTTCAAATAAAATAAATTAGGGCTGACACATCTCACGAGGTATCAGCCCTTTTGGTTATCTTTGTTTTCTCAAT
>QWCY01000817.1_pt1 | contig 49370 bp, 60 predicted proteins | sample 1972631 | NCBI WGS metagenome assembly QWCY01 (sample SAMN09866696, study PRJNA288562) | Human gut metagenome isolate pre1_stool, whole genome shotgun sequencing... | isolation source: gut | host: Homo sapiens | place: USA: California
GTACTATTTGCGCTTATTTATGTGATAAGGCTCAAAAACGCCGTATTTTCAGCACTTTTTGAGCCTTAATGTTTTTAGTCCTATTATTACAGCCTCGTCCGCATAGATGTCAACCAGCTTGTACTGAGGATTTCTTCTCTCATAGTCCTTGTAGTATCTGATCTGTGCGGCGAAGGAGTGAAGCTGGTCTTCGCTGTCACTGGATACTCGGCAGTAGGCTGCCAGTCGGATCGTTTCCTGTGTCGTTTTTTTCTCGGCTGTGATCTCAATAACGTTCATTGAGCTTTACTCCTTTCTGCGGGGGCTTCCCGCTGATTTGCCTTTCGGCAACACAAACAGATACCACAAGAGTTCGGAAACATCCAGCGAAAATCGGAAGTTTTTTCGGATTAGACGCAATAAATTTTCGCGCCGTAATGATCCTCGCTGATTGCTACGATCTTGTTGTATTCATCTTCGGTGATCAGCTCCATGCCAAGCAGCATTCGGAGCAGGTTTACGCAGTATACGAAAGAGGCATTATTGCTGTCGTTTTTCATTTCAACAATCCCTCCATAACTTTTATGCCAAGGCTGGTAATGATGGCATGGTCGACCTTGCCCATCATATCCTTGTTGAGTTTTCCGACGTAATCGTCAAGTCGGCGCTTATCGATGGTTCTGATCTGCTCGAGGAGAGCGACAGATCCGCTGACCAGTCCTTCGACATTGACTCTGACATGAGTTGGCATGCGCGAGTCAGGCTTTGTGCTTGTGATCGGCGCCACGATGGTGGTTGGGCTGAACTTGTTGCCCGTATCATTTTGCAGGATGAGAACGGGACGGAATCCATCCTGTTCACTCCCCACTACAGGGGAGAGGTCTGCATAGTAAATCTGCCCCCTTTTGACTTTTTTCATTTTCGTTCCTCCGTGTTAAGTAAAAGGCCGCCGTCTACATTTATCCTGCAGGCGGCGGCCTGCATAGTATCAATCGTTTTTCCTTAACCGATATTTGTCCACGACGCCCTCGATCAACGGGAACGCACCTTCCGGCCGTGCATTCGGCCTCATGGGAATTTCACCCCTCCGAGGATCTCTCCGAGGCGCCCTCCTTTGTTGCGACGGCTCACGGCTTTCGGCCGCTTCAACGCTCGACTTTAGGACTGGACGCAAGTATCATTATTTCTTCTGCTTGTCGTGGCCTTCGCTACGGATGCGCCGCACCGTCTAAGTCATGAAGACTCGGGACATCTGCATTGAATGAGTGCTTGTCCGAGTGTTCGCTCATGTGGCTTGCCGGTTTCCCGACGGCAGAAGGAAGGTAAAAGATGCGCTGTGCTATTCAGTTGTCAAGGAGCAGTGAGGAACGATTTTGTCTTTCCTCACTTGTATAGGAACGAAAATCGGGTTTTAGCAACCCCTGTCAGTCAACTTTTTTCTGAGTTTTTCTAAAATGATTTGCTTTCTTTTATTAATACGCTGATGTGAGACACCTAAAAGCTCAGCGTATTCATAGTCATTCAGTCCATCAAAAAACAATGCGCGAATAAGTTGATAATCTTCATATCGCAACTCATCAAGAGCACAGTATAGGAAGTTGATGAGTTCGCTTTTTTCAAACTGCAATTCTGGAGTGTTTTGATTATCAAAGAATTCCTGAAAGTTCTCGAAAGCACCATCATCTCCACCAATCAGTTCACTGAAAGGTGTTTCGTTTGCGCGATGCTTATCATCGTTTTTTTCGATTCGCCACTCTCCGCGGCGAAACTCGTTGTAAACCTCCTTGGTAACCTCAATATCCTCATACTGAGAAGTGCAAGTGTTAAAAACGGTAAGTGTATATGTCTTTGTCATTGTTGTGATCTCCTTTGAATTTTTGAATTTTGGTTGAAATCAAAAATTCGGAGATCACGGGTATTCAGCTATGTATGGCTGCCATGAGCTGTCGGGCATAAAAACGCACCCGCCATAATTTTCCAACTTTTGACATGCGCAAAAGTTCGAAGAACGTCGCCCATCAACGCAGAAATGCGAATGCTCGGGATTTATCATGAAATAAGTCCTTTCCCAAGCGGATTCGGGAAAGGACTCTCATCATCGTATGAAGTGAAAAGCGCAAAAAAAGCACCGTCGAAATCAGAATCTCAAAAGGATATGGATATCCCTTTTGATTCTGGCTTCATACGGTGCTTGGCAGTCTAATCTTTCGATTTCCTCCGCTTGCGCGATTCAAAGTCAGTTAGTTGTTATTCAGTTTTTTAAAGTAGTCCTCGCCGTAGTATTTTACCTTCAGCCGCCAAATGCCTTTTTGACTTCGGAAATAGGCGAGGTTAATGGGCTTTTCCCATTTGCATTTCCGGCACCTGGCGTGGAAATGGCCTTGCATGTCTGCGTACACACGAGCTATCACATAGTCGCAGACGGGGCATCTTACGTCTCTCATCGGCAACCCCTCTACTTCAAGGGAAGACCGAGATATTTTATCTTTGACCTCTTGGGGCAAGTCCGAATAACTTCTTGCCACTCTCTGTTCAACAACCATATACGGCACCTCCATCCGTCATGGTCTTTTTGAAGTATTCTTCCATGCTGCGCTGCTCCAGGAGGTTATACTTCCGGAGTTGAATCAGCATGGAGGAATAGGATACTCCGAGTTCTACAGACATTTTCTGAAGCGCCGGTTTCATCGTCGGGAGGAAGATGCAATCGCCATAAATAGGGATGGCCTTTCTTCTAAGATGTCTGCGGACTGAATCAGTCAGCACCACTCGGGGCATAAGAATCATTGCCGCCATTGCATTCGCCTGGCATTCTTCGAGAGACAGCCTCTCATGGAGTTCTGCCATGCTGTATGTTCTTTCCGTATCATATACGCTGTTGAAGCAAGCGGCAACTCGCATTGGATCAGCCCGCCAGATCAAGATGTGGCTGATTTCATGAGCCAACACGAACCGGCGCCTGTTGTTTTCCGATGCGTTGAGGAGCAACCTTTCAAGGACAACGGTGTCTTTCGGGAAAACGACATTGACCTTTTTCCCATATCGCCAAACGCAAAGAGGCCGTACTCCATCAGATGCAAAGCCGATCTTATCGGGATCACTTTCTGCAATCTGCTCATACACTACGGTTATACCAAGGTATGCTGCGATACCATCAATGTCGATGTATTTCGGCGGAGGCTCTCCGCATGATACCTGCACCAATCCCTCGGCAATCTGTTCGATCTCTTTATTTGAGATATAGACCTGCATCTATCATTCCTCCAATCGGCTATAAAGCCTTGATAACGTGCTGTGCTACGCCCTGTATGTAGCAACTGTTGACAAGGATGTCTTTCATTGTTTTGTTCTCTGGATGGAGCCTGACACATTTCTTGTCCTTGTCTATGTAGAATCTCTTAAGAGTTGTTTCATTGTCTACCAAAGCTACGATGATATCGCCTTCATCGGCAGACTGCTGTTTCCTCACGACCACAAGATCGCCAGGGTCTATTCCTGCCTCTATCATGGAGGTGCCTCTGGCGCGAAGTATGAAGAATTCGCCTTCACCAAAGAGCGCCGCAGGCAGAGGAACGTATTCTTCGTAGTTTTCCTCCGCATATTCAGGTGTGCCGCATGAGATGTTGCCAAGGATGGGAACACGGTTTAGTTTGGGGCTGGACTGAACCTTTGAGTGGACAATGATGTTCCGCTTATCCCTGCGTATCATGCCGAGCTGCTCCATTTCAACAAGGTACTTGCTGACATTGCTTTTTACTGTACCTACGGCATCTGCGATCAGATCCATCGACGGAGTGCGATGGAATTCAAACTGATATTCCTCGATATAATCGCAGATTGCTTTCATTCTCTGCTCGCTCTTTTGCATGGCGGCACCTCCCATGAGTTAGAGAGAACTTTTTGTTCTCTCTGTGGGTATATTATAGCCATTCAAGGCCTCGATTTCAATAGGTCGGGAGAAAGTCAAAACGGGATGACGGTTTTTGCCGTCATCCCGCCTCGTTTCTGCAATGATTGAACTCAACAGTTTTGTGTTGATTGTTTAGTGATAGTCGCTGTTGCTGCATAACAAAATTGCTGTCTTTTTGCTTACGAGGTTACAGGAGATGTTTCACGAAAACCTCGTCTTCGTTTTTCGCTTTACAGCCAGGTGCTTTCCGGTACCCGTGTTTCAGGTAAAAGCGCTCAGCCGTATCGGTTGTCAGAATGCTTGTGTACATTCCGTGTTCCATAAAATAGTTTTCTGCAATTCGTAGAAGCGCTGATCCATGACCGGCGTTCCGGTTTGCATTTGAAATCCAGAATTCACGGATAAACCCGCAGGTTTCTTCAAAAAACCAGCTTGTAAACTTTGTGGGCTTGAACTGAATAAACCCGATGATGCTTCCATCGCCAGCAGTTCGGACAACGGCCTGATTATCACCTTCATCATTCATCTCACGGAACAGCCCATCCCAATCATTCACGGTGATCCCCAACTCGGAGAAGTAGGTTTGAAATGCGGTCTGGAACAGTGGATCGGAAAAATCTGAGATCAGCACGTCAGAAAAGACCGGTTGTTGATCGGAAAAGTGATACATCAGATTCAGGCAATCCGGTGCTTCCTCGTCAATATAGCCGGTATCGACAAAGCCGACCTTTTCATAGGCACGGAGCGCTGCGGCGGCGTTCTTTTTGACGCAGACCTCGACGCAGTCGTATTTCCGCTCTTTCTCGAGCTCGGACAGGATCATGCGCAAAGCGGCCGTGCCGCAACCCTTCCCCTGAAATCGAGAGTCGATCATAAACTGCTGCAAATCATAGCAGGCAGGTTCATCGTCCAAATCCCTAACCAGGGCGACTCCGATCGTAGTGTCATCGTCTGCGATTCCGATAACTCTTGCCCGGTCATGCCGATAGACGTATCCTCTGGCAAGAATGCCGAGCGCACTGTCAAGAAAGCCTTTCTGGGTTTCGCTGACAGACAGTCTTCTGAGATCCAACCAGTTTTCTTCGGTTACTTCAATAAGTTTGAGCAATATTTAATCCTCCATAAAATATTGGAGGGTCAAATCTCGTGGGCCCTCCATACACGATTCATTTTCATATATGATCACCCCTTTATATGTATTTTCTGCTCACATACAACAGCATAAATATTATAGCGTATTTTGCTCTGTTTTTCAAGGAAAGAAGGGAATAAAGCGGAAATGGTGGGTATTACAACCCATCAATCGCATTTTGAAGCCGTCCTTTATAGTCCTCAACAACCGATGCAGGAGATATTATTTTGATTCTGCCTGCGTATGTAAATACCCATGAGTAAAATGTTGAGCTGGCCGAAACATCTACTGTTGCGATGAAGCGCTCACCATCGGCTCGTCTTGTCTGAACATCTTCTCCAAAACGGTCGACAATGGTTTTCATTAACTCATTGTCACAGAGCAGCTCAACTGTGCAGTCATAATCGTCATACATAGAAAACGTGCGGCGGATATACGCAGGGAGATCATAGTCTTCTGGAATCGGGCGGATATCTGATCCTGCAATGCTCGGTTTATAGATCCTGTCTACACGAAACTTGATTACCTTGCCGTGGCTTTCAGACCATCCAAAAACATAGTAAGTGTCATTGCACCAGACCAGATCATACGGGCTGAACTCATACACCTGGCCATCATGCTTGAGAACTTTCTTCTTGTCTTTGCTGTACTCGTAGTACTGAAAACTGATCTGCTTTCTGGTCGTTATCGCGGCATACAGCAGATCCACGGTATACAAGATGCTTTCGTTTGTCGCTTTCACACGTCCTGCTATATAGAGTTGCCGGTTCAGCTCACTTGCGCAGTGAACGCTCGTAAGCTTTGCGAGTTTCCTGATCAACTGTTCGCTCTTGCTTGGGGTAATGAAGCGGGCCGCCTGAATCGCATCCACCATCATTTTCAGTTCGGCAAGTTCAAACGCTCTCGAACCATAAAAGTATTGGTTCTGCCGGCTTCTTACGGTAATGATATCGAACCCGAAGGAACATAGAACCTCAATGTCGGCGGGAATCGTTTGTCTGTGGACACTGATTCCCTTTGACGAAAGGAACTCGGTAATATCCATGTTTGTTGCAGGATGATTCTCGTCTGTCCGCTCATAGAGGTACTGGAGGATATAGAGCTGACGAAGGTTGTTTTTTTGTTCCATATGCAAATCTCCTGTGCTGTAGGATCGTTTATATTATACCGCAATAATGTCTTGGATGAACAAGATAGAAGCTCCATCGCCCACGGCTCTTATAATGCCAACCAGCCTTCCTTGCGCGGTATATGCGCCGAGTGTACAAAGAGAGTTCTTATATGCCTTTTCCAGCATCTGCGGATGGTCAGTATAGTTCGTCCAGCCGACGCTTGTATACAGGGTCATAATTTCATTGAAATCAAAGGCGGCATACTCCCTAATCACAACGCTCTCTGCCTGCCAATCTACCCTTGTAAGGATATTCACTTCGTCTTCTTCCGTGGTATCTACTTTTGTTTCGTAAGTATCAAAGGCGTAATGCTTGAATCCGCACTTTTCCTGAACCCTTTGTGACTGTTTGTTCCACAGAAAATGACCGCAGAAGATAACATCAAGACCAACTACTTCGAAAAGATACCGGATCACTTCCTTCACAGCTTCCGGCATCAGTCCTTGCCCCCAATACTCTTTAGAGAGCACATACCCAATCTCACGGCACTTTTTATCTACAAATTCGGGAAAGTGATCTTCATTGTATTGCTCAATACCGAGAGAGCCAATTACTTTGCCCTGATATTCTAAAGCAAAAGTCTTGTTGTGACCGATGAACATATCCAGAATTTTTTGGGATTCTTCCTTGGATTCGTGGGGCTTCCAGCCTGCCATCTGACCAACGCCGTCAACAGAAGCATAGGCGTATAAATCATCCAGGTCAGTCTGACGCCAAGGGCGCAGGATCATGCGATCTGTATGTAGGGTGACATTGCTGATATCAATCTCTGTATTCATAGTATCTCAATCCTTCTTTCTCCTCGATGCAGGGAGCTCATCATACATAGCGTCAATCAATACCGTTAGGAACTCTCTGCTCTCAACATTATCGACCAACAGCATTTCCTTTGCACCTTCATATGGCAGCTCCATTTCCGCTTGCGGCATCATGGCTCTTGCAGAAGGAGTAGGCTTGACAAGGAATCTATCATCGTAAATGCCGCCGATAATCTTTCCTCGGTAGTAAAGGATGTATTCTCCCATCATCGCCCGGCAGGAGATCTCATCCAAGCCGGATAATTGATCCAGAATGAAATCGAGATAGGCTTTGCTGGAGGCCATAGCTTACACCTTCTTAATCGGGTGCCGGATTACGGTTTTCAGCTTGTCCGGCGCGGTCTTTCTTGCGTCACTCAGATAGATTTCGTGGTGGTATCTCGAATCAGTAATGTCAAGGACATACCCTTGTTCAGACATAAACTGATGCATGAGCTCCACAGTCGCAGGCTCATTGTCGTATGGGCCGATGTGCATGCACTGAACGCAGAGCCCCTCGTCATATGTCAGAAACTCCACCTTGGAAAAGTCGGTTTTCTTCTTGCTTGTTGCTTCTTCTACCGCCCAATCGAAATCAGCCTTTGTCACGAAATCCGGCAGACGGATGAGAGAAATCCATTCAAAGTTCTCCTTATGGGCGTAATCAACTCCGGCGACGCCTGCCTGCCACCAAAAGCCCTCCAGCGGCGGCACCACATAGTCGAAATATCCTTCGATCTGGTGGCTACCCTTCTTGCTCATTTTGATGGTGAAAGCAATTCCATAGAGCAAGCCGATGGCATCCTTATATTCTCCGTCTTCCGCGTTGGGGTCGCCTTTGCCGCGCACGGCTATATAATTCATAGAAGGCACCGTCACAATCGACGGCTTGTCCTTCGGAAGATAAAATTCTTTGTACTCTTTCTTATAGTCAAATGGCATAGCTCTCTCCTTTTATGCTTTTACATGTTATAACTCATAATGGAAAATACACTCATGTGTATGGCCGTCATTGATACGCATGTCATTGTCCGGAGGTAGCTCTGCGATTTCCAGCAACTTCCCGCCCAGACTCTCACAAGTACGGCGAGATGGCAGATTGGTGGGCTGGCAGGAAATAATCAGATAATCCATCTCATGCCGACGTGCCAGTTCAAACAGCAGGCGGCAGGCTTTTTCCGCGTAATGATTGCCCCGAAATGGTTCATCTACGGCATAGCCGATATTCCCGCCGTAGTAAAGCCCCTCGTTGTGGCCGATTCGCAGATCGCAAATGCCCACCTTCTGTCCGGTGTCGTCCAAAATGTCGAAATAGTACGCAGGCACCCAGTTCCGCGCCGGATCGCCTGGGAAAGTGTGATCCAGCCGCAGGGCGATTTCTTCATTTTTCAAATCGGATGTATCCAAAAATGTCATACAAATTTCTCCAGTGCAACCTATCATTGAAAGTACTTCTCGGATATGAGCAGCTCCAATACCCTTGCTTCACGTTCAAACATTATGGGATTATATGGGCTCGTGCCCACGCTGCGGTTCTTTTGAATTGCCATCAAGGGCGCTACGTATTCCAAAGTATAGGCTTCCTGCGCCTCGTAAGCGTCCAAATCCTGCCGAACTGCTTCCGGCTCCGCTTCGCACAGATAGTAGTAATTATCCTGAACAAAGCATTCGGAGGAATCCATGTCGCTCCGCTGAATCCGGTGGACATAGCCGTATTCTTTGACCGTTTCAGGCTTGACCACAAGTGCGGCTTCCTCCCGCGTCTCTCGGATCATTGCCTCCACAGGGCTCTCGCCGTTTTCAATTCCGCCGCCCGGGAGCTTGTAGTAATCGTATTTCAGACTGTGGATCATGGCGATTTTTCCATCTCTTATGATAATGCTGCGGGCGGAGTTGCGAACGAAATGGCGGGTGCAGTGTTCATAGTCTTTTTTATCTATCTCAAATAATAATCTCATATGCGTTCCTCAGAAATCGGCTTTCCGATCTTCATATCGCTCCGCCATTTTGGCGGCGCTCCGTCATCTGCCCAATATTCATCCAGTGACGCTATTTTCCCGTTGCGACACCGGATGAATGATACGCAATGGAAGGAAGCAGTGCGATCCTTGGGATAGACCTTTGTAACAACGACAAATAGATCATCTGCCTGGTGAACAGTTTCTATTTCACCGTTCCATTTCCCTGGGTACTCGCAGTTTGCAATTATGTATTCATCCACCGTAAAGCACTCATTTGTGCAGTGCCAGTTGATCACGGCGTCATCGGCAAAATAGGAACGGATCTCAGTCCTGTCTTGTCTCAATACTGCTTTTATGAAGCCAGCGCAATCAAACATGGTATTTACCTCAATTCACATCTTTACTTCAGAGAATTCTTATAATCTCTGAAAGGTTGTCCACTGTATGTTCTGGAACCTCTGCCTCACAGGAGGGTTTTGCAAATACAGCGATCCCTTTTCTGATTCGGATGGTCTTCATTCCCAGTTCTTTGGCAGGGCGGATATCGTTATCCAGCCGATCACCAACCATGACGGCGTTTTCCGGTCTGCAGTCTGCCATAGCCAACGCTTGCCGGAATATCTCATTGTCCGGCTTTGATACGCCAAGCTCAGCGGAGGAAGCAATCACCGAAAAATATCGGCCAAGTCCCCACGCGTCAAGACGGTCTTTTGCGCCGGGCTTCTGATTTGCAATGATACCAAGCTGATAGCCCCTGTCGCACAGAGCCCGAAGGATTTCCTCGCAATCATCAAAGGGAACTTCCTCTTCGCTGTGCCAAGGCGTCTTGTTGAGGCCAAAATATTCGATTGCCTTTTGATCTCCGTTATATCCCTCTTTGGCGAATTGGATACGCTTGTCCCAAAACTGCTCGAAGGTGACGGAGGTGCCTTGGATCATGTCTCTGATCCGATGATTATAGGCTTCTTCCTCGTCCACCAACGTTGAGCCGATATCAAAGAAGATCCAACGAATTGCGTTCATATTATTCATTCCCGATATTTAGCTCATGGCATTTTTGGATGGCAAGATCATGGTTCTGCTCCGCAGCTTTCTTATACCAGTGCTTTGCCTTTTCCATATTAACAGGAGTCCCGATCCCTTCTTCATAGAAACATGCGAGATTGAATTGGCCGTCACGATCACCATGCTCTGCGGCACGTTGCGTCCAGTAAAACGCCTTATCCGCGTCCTTCTCCACACCGATCCCGTCATAGAAAAAGTAGCCCACTTGACATTCGGCAAGGTGATAGCCCTTCTCAGCAAGTTCCATGTGTCCTTCAAAGCACTTCTCAAACTGCTTTGTATTCCAGTATTTCTCGATCAGTTCATTGCAACGGTCAAACTCCGAACAAGGTTTATAATAAGTTTCTGCCATCTTCAGTACCTCAATCAAATCATTTCATTCCGCCATGCGTGGGTTCGGTTTTGTGTCAAATCAAATAGAGCCTCATAAATACGTATCCATCCTCAATCGTGTCGGAAAGACAAAAGCCCTGCTTTATCCAGAACTCCTGCGCAGCAATATGTTCCATCTTTACCGGAGCAGAGATTCTGCAGGCAGAGAATTCCCTTTGCAAATACTCAATACAGAGCTTTACCGCCTTTGATCCATATCCCTTCCTCTGAAATGCATCGTCAATTAAGAAGTTGATGATTTGATAATTGTCTTCTCCCACATACATGGAAACAAACCCAACTATCGTGTCATCGCTGTATATGGCAAACGGTCTTGTGTCTTGATAGTAAACCCATGCCTCCGCCAGTGAATAGGTCACAGGATCGACAAAATCCTCATTCTCTACACTTGCTCTCAAAAGCAGGCATTCTCTGAAGTTATCTTCACTGATGGCTCGCAGCTCAATCATCGGATTATCCCCCTGCGTATGCTTCACAACTTACTTCTCCTATCATTTCATCAATCTGTCGGTACAGTTCCTCATACGCCTGATCTGCTATCGGCTTTTTCGGCGTCCAGAATGCATGGAGCTCCTGAAGCTCCGGTGAATCTCCCAAAAGTGCCTTCACCTTCTCATACGCAAAGTCATTTGCGTCCCGTTCATAGGGCTGTCCAAGATATAGTTCCGTGAAATAGTCTATTGATCCATCGAGCTTGCATTCTTTCCATTTGCCGTCAACGAGTTTATAACAAGTTCCATCATATTGGATGACATAGAGGCGGCTCCTGGAAATCAGCCCGTCAAAGCGCTCCGGGTGCAAATACTGCAAGGCATGGCGAAGCTCATGAAACAGATAGAACATCTGCTCGTACTCCGGTTGAGATTGGAGCATCTCTTTGTTGATGAACAGCGTATTGACAGTTGGATCAAACGTACCGTTGGCCGTTTCATATCCCTCCGGCATGTCGAAGGAAAGGTTGATCGTTAAACTGTTTTCTTCGCAGTACACGCGAAAGTGTTTTTCATAATCTACCATGTTACTTATATCTGCACTCACCGCACTGCGTAAGTTCCCGAATCTTTTTCTCCGCTCGTTTACAGGCGGCTTTGTTGTCAGCCTGAAACGGTTTGATGTAGATCGCATTTTTCCGGACAGTCCATGTGGCAATGCATTGTCCCTTATGTAGGATGACCGGTTTGATGATCCCCTGGAGGTTGTAAACATCACGAAGATGTTCCGCTGGTACCATTCCGTTTTCTTTTTTCTCGTGTCCTACCAGAAGTGGATCAAATCCAGGCAGTACGAAAATCGCATTTGTGGCTTTTGAATCGTAGACAGCTTCCATATTCTTATAGACAACGCTATCCTTCCAGATCAGCATACCCAATGAGGCCGAGACACATTGCTCCATGAGTCTTTTTACCTTTGACCTCGTATACCGGAAAAAATAAACGGCGTCACTGATGGAGCATGAGGCATAGTTTTCAAGATAACGCTTCATCTGTTCGAGCTCTGCCTGTTCCACCGTCATGACTGACACTTTCGGTGCAATCGTATAGGAAAGCTCGTCGGATATGGTCTGGATGATCTCACCTCGCTCCATGAGGATGCGCGGAAGTCCACCCCAGGCATTAAACAAATAATCCATCGTTTCCTTCGAGGCTCCGCTCTCCTGAAATGATTTGACAATGTCTTTTCTTTTTGTGGCGCCGGCCTCGATCAGGCGGAGCATCCGATCCTCGGCTTGGCACTTGACCGCATGAGAGACAACGGAATGATCATCCCAATATTCTTTCATGTAGGGAGAACGATTGCCCTCATGCATATAGAGGGCATAATCGTGCATCTCATGGATATGCATGGTACCGCGCAACGTCCATGCACGGAAGTATCTTTCTGGCTCGGCATCCATGTCTATACCGCGCACCTTAGCGCCCCATTTGGAGTAGCGAAGGAACTGACTTTGAATACCAAGCATATCTGTGACAGAGATATCACTTCGGCATAGCATGCTCCCTATGTGTTGTGAAACGATGTCTTTTTGACGCATATCTGCCGCCTCCGTCACTCTCGCAAATCGAACTCAAATATAACGCCGTCTTCCTGCATGTTCTCGTGTCCGGTATCGGTTTTTATTAGCACACCGCCCATGCGCTGATAGAAGCGCATGGCATTTTCGTTGTGAGGACTGCAATCGCAGACAAAACGGCTGATCCCCTTTTCCTTGCAGTAGTCCTTTAAGATAGAAAAAGCCCGTTTCCCGATCCCTCTGCGCTGATATTCCCACAGCACATACAGGGAATGTAACCATACACTGGTGCCAGCATCCTGAAAAACGAAATATCCAATATCCTCGTCACCGTATTTGATCAGATAGACCGTGAAAGATGGATCTGAGATCTTTTTCAGATCACGCTGTTGATGCCAGTCATAATCGAAATCATCAATGACCGCATCCGGGTAAATGCCCCGATACGTCGTATCCCAAATCTTCTGCCGGAGCGTACTGATGGTAACCGCATCACTTGCCTTTGCGGGGACAAAGTCTATGTTCATCTTATCCTCCATTTGGACCGGTCAATAGTAAAAGTGGTTCTTTTGCAGCGTCCTCAGAAACCTCATGATTTCCTCGCCGCCTATAGCCGATGGGAGCGAAAAAGAAACAAAGAATTCTTTTTCATCACTGGACAAGAGATTGTCTTCTATCTGACCGGCAACTTGCTCATTCCCATAGTCACTCAAATAATCCTCTACGCCATAAACCTCAAAACAGGCATCTCCAAGGGTATTCCAGTCAAACGCTGTGATTTGATCCTTTGAGAGCTTCGTAGTGACGGTAATGCCATCAAAGTCAATCTCGATATCGCACAGCCCCATCACACTGATAACCGGAATAGGGTATGCGTCTGCCTGATATAAGCCGTCAACGTTTTTGTGATAATGACCGTTATAAAAGCCACTGGTAACCGTAAAGCCACCGTGCAATTTGGTAAGCTTTGCAATCAGCTCATGCAACTTTTCGTCTAATGGCCGATAAAGTTGGTTAAGCGATTCCCGTGTATTTTCCGCCATAGTTTGCACCTCTTTAATTTGGACGATCTAATATCATTCTTGCTTCTACCACAGGTGATCCAAGCTGGAGCGTTTCTTCCCGCCCATCAAAGCAGTATCCGCATCGCTCGTAAAACCGAATGGCTCTTGCGTTATCCTTCAATACCCAAACCGCAACTTTGCTGTAATGGCTCAGTTTTGAGAGTGCCGCTTGCATCAACTGATAGCCAACGCCGTGTCCGTAGTATTCTGCTAATATGTAGATGGCAAAAACTTCGCCGGTGTTTTCAAGGTCATCATTGCGGTATTTTCCATAGCCGGTAAAGCCAACGACATGATCACCGTCTTTTGCAATAATGATATTGTCGGTCCAGCGATACGCTATGCTCTCGCACTTTTCCAAAGTCAGATCATCAAGAAACTGCTGATCTACAATACCGGGATATGCTTCCTGCCATGATTTCCAATGGACGTATGCCTTACCTCGTATTTCATCATCGGTTTCCATCTTTTTAATCGTAATTTGCATAGGTAATTCCTCCACAAATCGGAATTTATTGCACCGTGTCTAAAATCAACTGGTTGAATCTTTTTGCAAACATCGGCGGAATATTGTGAGCAGCCTTATCCCATATCTCACACCGACAATTCGGATTGATCTCAGCCATTCGTTTGACGCTGTCCATTACTTCTTTTGGTTCTTTTCCTCCGGCCAACGCAATAATAGGAATTGGCACTTTGGCAAAGTCCGGTTCGCTTTCAAATGTTATGCCATTATTCACGGAATTACGAATAGTATCAATCTTAACATTCTGCATCTGATGAACAAATTTTTTTCTCGGCTCTCTGGGAAGTCCATTCATCATGCCTATGATATTACAAAGCCACTTTTTCTTGAATGAAGCAAATTGCTTTTCATTCATTTTCATAACTTCCGCTAATGAAGATTCCGTTTTGTTCAGCCACGGACTGACGATTATGGCAGAATAAAATAATTCCGGATATTCCGATACGAGCTTGAAAGCAAGTTGCGCACCCAATGAAAATCCCACCAGTAAAACTTTTTTGTTGAGGCTTCTTATCATGTTTACAAGTTCGGCACAACACGTATCCGTGTAAAAGATTCTGCCCGCTTCATCTCCAAATCCCATGATATGGGGTACGATAATGTGAAAAGAATTAGCGAGCGAATATTGCCTACCATAGCAATGCACAAAATTTGCTCCATGCAGCATCACTATAATGCTATTGTTTTCCTTCCCATATTCTTCAAGCTTCAATTTGTGTTTCCTCCGTCAAATTCCGATTTATCTGTTAAACCCTCTGAAAACGCTGTATTTTCAAGGCATTTCGCCTATCTTGTGTTCCAACCTTATGTGTTTTCCCTTGTTTTTGCCCTTACGAGCCGAAACAAGGGAAAGTTTTTTACTCTCCGCCGACCACCTTATCCAGCAGTCTTGCGGAAGTACGCTTCGCTTCCCTTGTAGCGTGAGCGTAAATATTCATTGTGGTACTGACATCGGCGTGTCCGAGAAGCTCCTGCACATCCTTCGGCGCTGCCCCGTTTGAGAGCAGATTGCTCGTGAATGTGTGACGAAGTTGGTGGAAATGAAAGCCCTCCAAGCCCTCGACCTTTCTGCTTGCCGTCCTGCACATAATCCCTACCGTACTCGGTGATTCGTATGCGCCGTCAGGTCTGAGGCAGACAAAGGATATTTCCTTGTACCCCTCTGGGATTTCATCTGTCCTCGGCAGGCTGTAAACCTCGTAGTAAGTACGGTCTTTTTCCTTCACCTCGGTGTAGTAGTTGAGGTGGTAAAGCCCGCCATACTGGAGGCGGTTTTTGTGCTGTTCGGTTTTCGCCGCTTTAAGGATCGCCGCCAGCGTGTTGCAGAAGTCCACGGTACGGACTTTCTTCCGTTTGGTCGCTCCTATCTCGGTTTTATGCCTTGCCCCGTTGTAGCGCATACTGCGGCGCACCGTAAGGTACTGCTTGTCAAGGTTGACATCCTGCCAAGTCAAGCCGCAGACTTCGCCGATGCGAAGCCCCGTGTAGTAGGCAATCTGAATGGGCAGTAAAGCGGGGTTATCTTTCTTTTTCAGAAATTCCTCCAGCTTCAGATACTGCTCATGGCTGAGCGTGGGTGTGGAATCGGTATTGCCGTCCTCGTCCGAAAACAGGTCATAGTCCTCTTTTTTGCCCCGCCATACCACATACTGCATCGGGTTGAAGGTAATCAGCCGTTTGGGGAATACCGCAAAGCGGAACGCTCCTTGCAGGACTGCCGAGAACAAACGCAGATACCCTTTGCTAAGTGCCTTTGCCGTTGTACCGTCGGGATTTGTCCCGCCGAAGCTGAGAAAATCCATATACGCCTGCAAATGGTCGGCGGTGACGGTTTTCAGCTTTCGGCTGCCGATAGGGTGCTGCTTGATACGGTTTACCGTACCCTGATATGCCATTACCGTACCGTTGCTGAGACTGCCGGGCTTTAGTTCTTCCTCCACCCACATATCCAGCAGCATTCCCACCGTGGCGTTTTCAGACTTTGCAACGAATTTCTTTTCCTCGTAGTCCTCCATCGCCTTGCGGAGCAGGGCTTCCGTTTCGGATTTGCTTTCTGTTCCCACGAATTCACGCTGTACCAGATTGCCGCTTTCATCTTCGATATAGAAGCGGTAGTACCACTTTTTGCCTTTCTTTCTTACAGAACCTTTTGCCATAGATAAAAACTCCTTTCTATCCGTGGCAATCGGGACTGTGACATATGGTGTGCGTAAAGTAAAGAATGTCACTTTTGCCGGTTGGTTTCAATCGGCATATTTATTTGTCAAGGTGCCACGGAATTTTCTTTTTCGGCAAGCCTGTTTTCGGCTTCCGTCACTATCCCGAAGAGGTCGCCCATAGATACTTTGGTGCGTCCCTCATCGTAGATATGTAAAATTCCGTCTAAAAAACGCTTCATATCTTCGATAGGTATTTCCATTTCTTTGCGGTAGACCCGTTCTTCGATTGCGCCCACCTCAATCGCATACCGCATAATCGACTGCTTCAAGCCCTCGTCCTCCGCCACACGGTCAACCTCCGCCATAGCGTTGGCAAAGTAGTGGCACAGCACCGAGTACAGGTCAATCATCTTGCCGAGGAAGGTGGTAAGAAGCTGCTGGTGCGGCTCTCCGCTGACCGTGGAGGAAACCGTATCAAGGTACTTTTTGATATGCTCCTCAATGTCCTTTTGGCAGAGCGTGCGGGCATCATATTCCTTTTCCTCGGAAAGCCCTGTCAGCCATTCGGGAGTGGTAAGCAGCGCATCGGCAAGACCGTTGATAATCATAGTACGCTTCGGGTCAACGCCGTCTGCTTCATACCGCTGAATGGTGGATTTGTTTACGCCGATACGCTTTCCAAGCTCAGGCATGGTAAGGTTTAGTTCTGTTCGGCGCTCTTTTACCCGTTCACCGACTTGTTTTGCGGTGAATTCAATTTCTTTTTTCAAGGTTTTCACCTCCTGACGAGTATCATTATAGCACATCAAAACGCAGATTGCAACCCTGAAACGGGATAAATATTAAAAAAATTCCCAAACAGTTGCAAAACGGGTTGACACGAGATTGCAAAATAAGTATAATTAGGATTATACAGTTGCAAAACAAGTATTTCAAAAGGAGGATGAGATAATGAACGCAGTTAAAATAGGTATGACCATCGAGGAAGCCGCCGAATGTACGGGTATCGGCAGGAACACCATGCGGAAATTGGTGGACTGGGGCAAGCTGCCTGTCTTAAAGGTAGGGCGCAAGACCATTATCCGAAGGGACACGCTGGAGCGTTTTATGACGGTCAATCAAGGCAGAAATCTTCTCAATCAGAATGATGTCCGCCGAGTAGATTGACCGTTCTTAAAGCCCTCGGCGCTTGAGAGCGAAATACACCCCTCGCACAAATCTGTCGATTTGTACTCAGGGTATTTCGCCCCTGCGGGGAGCTACCGTATCAACGCTTGCAGGAAATCCCTGCCGCTTTTGATACGGCGCTGTTCCGTCAGCAAAGCCGCCGAAACAGCAGCAACCGTCAAGACGGTTGCAAAATGAGAACGGTATATTTTAAAGAAAGGTTGGATTATGGCAAGACACAGCTTCATACAGATGTCGAAGCTGCCTAATGTCAAAGGACGAATATCGTATATCACCAGCCACGCAAGACAGGAAAATCTGTACGCCACTTACCGCACCGCCGACAATGCCTTTTGGAATAATCTCGCAAGGGAGAGCCGGCAGGAGTTCCAGCGCAGCGGCGCAGAGGGGAAATGTATTGAGGCAAGGGAGCTGATTATCGCCCTGCCCGAAGTTTACACGCAGTACGAGCCGCAGCAGGTGCTTGAGGATTTTACAGATGAGTTCCGCAGGCGGTACGGCGTGGAATGTGTGTCGGCATTGCACCACAATAAGCGCAAGACCAATTACCACATTCATCTGATTTTCAGCGAAAGGAAGCTGCTCCCTGAGCCTGATGTGAAGATTGCCACAAGAAGCGTATTCTTTGACGAAACAGGCAAACGGGTACGCACCAAGAAGGAAATCACAGGAGAGGACGGGCAGATCAGAAAAGGCTGTGCCGTTATCAAAAAGGGAGAGGTTTACGAAAGCCATCTGTTTACCGTAAAGGATGACCGCTTCAAGAGCGAGTCTTTTCTTCGGGAGGTAAAGGAGGTTTACACGGAACTTATCAACCGTCATATTTCTGACCCCGAACAGCAGTTAAAGGTATTTGATAAAAACAGCGTGTACCTGCCGACAAAGAAAATAGGCAAGAACAATCCCAAAGCCGAAGAGATTGCAGCCGACAACGCTACAAGGCAGGAATGGAACAGGACAGCGGACATGGCACTTGTATCGGGGATTGAGGAGGCTAAAATACTGGAAATCAAACAAACCGAGATACACGACAAGGTTAGCAGTTCTATCCGCAAGAGCGGCTGGCTGCCCAATCTGTTCCGCCGTATCGTGAACAAGGCGAAGGACATTTTACAAAACCTTATCCGTGAATACGGGATACCGCCGAAGCCCACGCTGGATATTGATATGACAGAGTTCTGCACCATGCGGAATCTAATGATACGGGTGCAGGATGAGGCAAGAGGGATTAGGAATTTGCAGGACAACATTCTGCCCAAGCTGAAAACACAGCTTGCGGAAACAACAGGGATTTTCAAGGGCAAGGAGCGCAAAGCCCTTACCGAGCAGATACAGCAGACGGAGCAAGAAATTGACCGCAGGCTGGATAAGCTCCCCGATATTCTCAGGGAGGACGGTTATCCCGATGTGCAGGCATTCATGGCGACCTATCGGGAGGCGGAAGCCGTTGTGGAACAATACAACCGTGACCTTGCCGAATGGGAGCGTCAGGTGAAACAAAAGAGCAGACCGCCAAGACCGCCCGAAAAGGAGAGCGTCCGAAACAGGCTCAGACAGTTGCAGGAGCAGGGCAGACAGCAAAAGCCACGAAAGAAATCCTTTGACAGAGGCAGCCGATAGGCGAAGAAAAACCGCCGCTATGGTTTTACCCATACACGGCGGCATACATATAGAGATTAGTTTTCCTGTTTCTTTATAACGGTTACTTTCAAGTTCTCTGCTTCTATCAGCGTTTCCTGCTTGCATTTCGGGCAGTAGAGAGGATAGTTTTTCAAGACCGTATCATATCTTATTCTGTCACGGGTTTTGTTGCCACAAACAGGACATAATATCCATTCGGCTTGTTTCTGCATACACTCACCAATCCTTACGGTATTTCGTCAATTAACGTTACCGTATATTTTCCGTCTAACTGTTCAATATCCCAACGTGAATATGCTTCTCCGTTACCAGAAATGAGAGTATCATCCTTATCGTAATAATCGGCTGAATATTTCACCCAGATATATCCCTTCCCATTTTCCTGTTTGGTGGTTACAAGTTCTATCGAAACATCTGCCCGAACCGCCTTATCATCAAAGAAATAGTATCTTTCTAACGCACCGCAGTCCTCTTTATTCGTACCGTCTCCTGACCCGCAGTAAGACATAATATCCTTTGCTTCTGCTATGAGGTCATTTGCGACCTTTAGCTGTGTTTCATCGGTACACTCGATTTCCATTTCATCGACCTTTTCCTGACCATAATGCTTCACAAGTGTCGAAACGCCTTTACCGCCGCAGGCGGAAAGACTGATTACCATCGTCAAGAATAGAATAGCACATAAGAATTTTTTCATAGTTGACCTCCGTTTTTAGCAGCGTTACGCTTGCTTTTTAATTTAATCCAATCCTTTGCAATGCTCTCATTGCGGTTTACTGATAGGATAATTCCAATAAGTGCCATATCATAAATAATGAACATTCCTCCTGTTACAACGAAGGGTACGCACATAAAGAAGTTCGGAAGAACCCCAATGTCGGATAAGGCAGTGAAAACAATTCGTAAAATATAAATCAACAGCACGGTATTGGTTAGAAGTTTGCCAACCTCTGTATCCTGCTTTTTTGAAGTCCTGTAAAGGATAGCAAACAATATCCCGAATACAAACAGCAAAAATACAAGTGAGAATTTTCCGTATTCGTACAGGAGCAGGGTGATTGGGTGGTCATAGAAGTAGCTCATTACCTTCACATCAACAGGCATTCCGCTTTTTCCAATTAACTCCGCTTCACGAAACACCGAAAAGAAATCGAGCTGTTGTAAATATCCTGTATTTTCCTGCAAACGAAAAAGATGATAAAAGCGGCTTAACAGGTACACTCCGATAATAAGAAAAATCAGCATACAAGCCACACCGAAGATATTAACACGATTCCATTTCAGCCATTTTAATTTTAACCCGCAGCAAAAGATGAATAGCTCGCAAGCCAACAGCAACACAAAAACTGGAAACGCTTGATTTATTAACGCTAAAGTCAGCGGAAAAATAGCATATAGCCAGTAATGTATGATTTTTGTCTCGCTTTCACTGTTCTTTTCATAAAACAGGATTCCGACCAAAACAATCGGATAGCATAGCAGCAGGTAGAACAGAAAACCGTATCCAAGCGGTGCAAATCCGTTCCATAATTCATAGAGTAGCCCGAAGATTGCCGCCAGTGAGAGCAGTCCGTATAACGCTCTTGGAAAGCGAATTAAGACCGTGTAATCAATAAAATACAAAAAAGCAGCAACACAAACTCCAAGCACAATACCGATTATCTTTGGTACGGTCAGGGATATTGAGGTTAGCATAGCAGAGATTAGAATACCACTCAGCAGCAACACGCCTGCTATGAGCAGCAACAGCCAATTCACTTTCGGGCGGTGGACAATATCAAGCTCTGTCCCAACTACATCTGCATCGCCCATTTCTTCAATGGCTTTTCTCATTGCTTCTTTCTGATTCAGACCGTTTTCCCGCAAAGCATCGTATTGGTCGTTTATGTGGTCAGAAAGCTCTCTTGTTGCCACAACCTTTGCTCTGCTCCAACGAATGTATCTTTGAACATCCTTGATATATTCTTCGGGAGAATTATATTCCTGCAAGCAAAACACCCCCCGACAAAACCTTATTGACTGCGGCAGAGTAGCTTTCCCACTCAGACAGCCGCACCACAAGAAATCTTTTCCCTTCATCTGTAATCCTGTAATATTTTCTTGTTTTCCCCGCAACAGTTTCTCCGTCATAGGACACAAGATACTGCTTTTGCTCTAAGAGATGGAGCAGAGGATATAATGTTCCTGCTTTCAATTCAAAAGTATGGTCGGATTGCTTCGCAAGTTCTTCTATCATCTGATACCCATACATATCTTGTTTTTCAAGCAGCTTCAAAATCAGCATATCTGTATTCCCTGAAATCAGAGATTTATCAATTGCCATATATGTCCCTCCTTGTATCGACAGTCTACATATCGATTATATATAGATTGCCGATATAAGTCAAGAGGCAACAGACAACATTCATAAAAAGTTTGCTTTTGGATTGCCAAACCCTATGTTTTCAGCATAATCTCTCTACTGTAGCGCTTTTAACCCACAAATGCCTTGTGTTAAGCCATATTCTCGTCATAAAATACGAGGGGTAAGGCATTTACACCTTTACCCCTCGCTTTGCGTTACCGCCAGTCTGCTATGCGAAGATGATTTCTTTATTCACAATCTCCATCGCACAAGCCCGTATATTATTCATTCTCCTGACCCATTCTAAGGCGTTTTCCGCCTTTAATTGTTCCGTGATACCCTGTGCCTGCTTCATGCCATCTATGAGCCGTTCAAAGCGTTCCTGCGCCTGTTCGTTGATGCCGGAAAGATAAGTGTTGAGCTTACCGCTGGTCAGAAGTGTTGTGTAGGTTGCTTTTCTATGTTCTTTCAGGTAGCGTTTGTGCCGCTGTCCCCATATCCCGATAGGCTTTTCTTCTTCGGGTGGCAAGCTAAGGCACGGCAAATAGTATTCGCCTTGCAGTTCATACCAAAGACCGTTGTTTTCATCATAAATGTACTTGTCCATCTTGAAATCCTCCAGTATAATATATTCGCACATATGTCACAGTTTCCCGATTGCCACTTGTTTTTATAGCTTGTTATCAGATTTTTCTTCCCTTATTTTTGCCCTTATGAGGTGGCGAGGGAAGCATAAACGCAAGTGAAATCGTATAAAGGGATAAGGCAGACACATTGCGATAAATCCTTTGTTTTCAAGCGTTTTGGAGGATTTTATTAAAGCCCTATGAGGGGCAGTAACCACTTATGAAATCGTGGTTTTCAAATTCCGATTTATCTAATTGCTACAGTCCATTCGTCTCCCGAAACCAGATACTGAAATTCTGTCAGTTCCGGCGTGTTCATCACTTTCAGGAGATCGTCAAAATCATCTACGGTTGTTACTGTTGAAAGGTCGCTGTACTTGATCCATTCCATCTGGCCTTCCTCGGATGAGATAAGATCACCCGACCACCGCGTTGCCTTAAACAACAGGACAACATACCTTCCGTTCTCTAAGGGAAACTGTTTCACTCCAACCAATCTCGGATCAAGGATCGTTAGGCCGGTTTCTTCCTTCATCTCCCGAACCACAGCGTCAACAAAAGACTCTCCGGGTTCCACATGACCGCCCGGCAGTGCGTAGCCTCGCCAGTCTTTCTTTACTCTGTTTTGAAGTAGTATCTTATCGCCGTCTTCGATTAAGCATAATACTGTCAGTTCGACATTCTCTGTCTTGCTCATAGATTTATCCTCACAAACTACGAAATGATCTGTGCGTAATCAGTTATTTATCTTGAAAGTCAGCCCATCATATTTCTGCCCATCAATCTCCAGCGCGCCGACGTCTCTGTCGCATTCTACAAAACCGAGCTTTTCGGCACAGCGGAGCATACGGGCATTGCCCGACCAGGTTTGTGTGTAAATCTCGTCCTCGCCGTTTTCAAAATGGTAATTTATAAAGGCACGCAGAGCATTTGTGCCGATTCCGTTGCCCCACAAATTATGTTCACAAATATCGATACCCACGGCCAAATGGGCAGGTTGCCCATTTTCGGCTTTTCCGATCCATTCGTAGTTTTCGTCAATGTGATAGGCGTTTACCGAGCCGATATGCCTGCCGTTCCATTCGATTTCGAGCCTGTAACGACGGACATCATCCGGACGATTTTTCCTGGATTCGTAATATTCCGTCCAGCGTTTCCGCTCAGCTTCCGCATCCGTGTCCTCTTTTTCCCAGGGAGCATCCCAGTTTTCCCATTCACGTTCCACCGTGAACCAACGCACATAGTCCTCAATGTCGGACTCAATCATATCGCGAAGAATCATGTTGTCAAATTCTATTTTCATCATCTATCCTCCATCAAATCCCGAACTGTCAGCAGGAGATTCTCCTTTTAGCTTTTATCAAATCCTTGCAGGGATGGACAGAACACCGGAGCAGTGAGAGGTCCGCTTAAAACCGAGCTCCGGGAATTCTCCTTTGAGCTCGTCTACGACAAAGTAGATTTCATCGTCATCCCATTCGTCACCCACGTCCTTCCGGCACTGTTCCAACTGGCTTCGGTTTTCAAAGGCGACATCACCAATCAGAATCTGTCCGCCGGGGTTCAGATGATCCTGTAAAACGCGCAGGAAGGAGACCTTCTGTTCATCAGGCAGATGATGCAAGGAGTAGGTCGCTACGATGAAGTCATAGCGCTGTGCCAAGAGTGGCTCCACCAATCCCTGTGTGAAATCGCCTTGATATAGATGAGCGCCTGCCATCTTTTCAGAAGCCAGCTCAATCATCCGTGCTGAAAAGTCCTGGCCGTAGATCGGGCATCCATTTTCGTAAAGCTTCGTTGTGAGCGTTCCGGTGCCGAAGCCAATGTCCAGGACAACAGCGTTCTTTTTCTCCATAATGGTCTTATAGATGGTTCCCAGCACATTTTTATATCCGGCAAAAGGATAGGTGTTTCCTTCATCAGATACGCCAACAGTTTTGTCGTATCCGTCTGCCCACAGGTCGAATCCTTTATTATCAAGCATTGATATCCTCCGATAAGTGTCTAATTCTGAAAATCAAGCCGAGAAGTCCATATAAAAGGTTTCTTCGTCGAGCTTCACAAACTTCACATCAGTTCGGCCGTATCGTGTCAGATCGTCTCTTGTGACATAAGCTCCATTAGCCAGACCGAGGCGATTCCGAAAATACTCTCCAAGGTCGCTGTTTCGCACAGGTGTGGTGATCGCCTTGTTGTTCTGCTGCTCCACGCGCAGTGTCAGCTGATGATGATCATCCGTGATGGCTGTAAAGTGCCGCTTTTCAAGTGGGAAGAATCCGCTCTTTGCAATCCTGCTGGGGAGGGGTATGTATGCCTGATTCGGCTCTCTGCCTTTTCGCTGTCCCCAATTCAATCCAGAGCGGGTTCCTGGTTCTCCGTTTTTGGTAACGAGGCTGAGCGTCACAGAATCCAAATCATCTGTCTCGCTGACAAGGTTGCACTCTATATCCAGTACGGGATGAGTTGGACGAAGGATGATGTATTCTTCCACCTCCGCATGGGTGCAGTACACAGTCCTCGGCTCAACAGAATCATAGTATTGCTTCGCTTCCGTCGGATCGCATTCATACACGATCTCATTGCGGAACCGAGGATTGCAGACTTGGGGAGATTATCCTTCAAGAACAAATACAGCTTGCCATGATACTTGAACGCTCTTGTCATTCTTATTTCGCCGACGCCGGAAACCCTCCACTTCTCGTTGATGGCAAGAGCAGTTCTATAAGTTCCTTCGGGCATTCCTTCGATGTAGTACATTCCGATAACAAGGCTGATATGCTGAATATGGTGAGCCTCTACCAAGGCGTCAAGTTCCTCAAGGGATGCTTTAGATACATAACCGACAGCGATTTCCACACTGTCGCTGTCTGCGATTTGCTCTACGAATGTCTCGGCAATAGTTGCCTGCCCTTCTTCAATCCCGACAGGGAGAATATTGGAGTACAGTAATCTCATATTAATCACCTTTCATCCGGCATACCGGTTTATTCCTCGATAAACTCCATGATGTCATTTGGAGTGCAGTCAAGCGCACGACATATTTTGCCAACAACTTCTACAGTAATGTTTTCACCTTTGTTCATTTTAGAAATCACATAGTGACTTATCCCAGCCATGTCGATCAAATCTTTCTTCTTCAGATCTCTGTCAATTAGAAGCTTCCAAAGCCGTTTGTAACTCACTGTCATGGCAAATACCTCACTTTATGTCATGCATTTGACCGGCATTCAACATTGGATGCCAGCAGAAACAACATTCGTATTATAACACAATATTTCCAATTTTTCAACGGTAAAGGCATCGTTCAATGCATTTTTGCAAAACCCGCCTCGGAATGGGTGGATCGATCTGTCTCTGTTGTTCTTTTCTGCTGTGGTAGTTTTTCAGATGGGAGGTTCGCCTTCTCCTATCATCATGACAGGTGGCACCTGTCAGTAAATAAGTATAGTTCCCTCTTGGCGGAGGGAACTGTTTTCAGTCTTACTTCAGCATATAGAGCAGACTGCTCTTGCCGCCATGCTTACGGTATCGCTGCTTGGTTTCCAGCAGTCCGGCTTTTCGTAGATCCTGTAGAGCTCTGCGCACGGTAGACTGCGACAGCTTGAGCTCACAGGCAATGGTAGGGATCGCAGGCCAGCATTCGCCGTCTTTGTTAGCTCTGTCTGCAAGATAGATATAGACGGATTTCGCGCGGTGAGGAAGATCCATTCTATACAGAAAATCAAGTCTGCCCATCAGACACCTCCTGCGGCACAGGTTCCGGCTCTGGTTCAGCAGTCATTTGCTTCTCTGATGGCTGGGAGCCGCCTTTCTTGCCGTCTTTATCGGCTTGCTCGGGAAGAGGTTTCGGCTGTCTGCTTCTGCTCCGATTGCTTTTAGGAGGTTGATAGTTCTTTGCCTCTGTCAGCTTGGGTTCTGCCATCTCGCCGCCTTCACCAGAAACGTCCCCTTCGAGCAGGGCTTCGGGATGATACTTCTTTACGATTCCGTCCATCAGTTCCGCTTTGTTGGCATACTGCACTTTGCGGTTTCCGTTTTCGGCAACGGTATAGGGATGGTCTTTGTCAAACTCGATGCCCCATCTGAAGAACAGCTTGAGATGGACTCGCATAGGATGGACGCCGGTCTTCATCACAACAAAATCACCCTTGGGCAAGGACTTCAGTTCGTCGGGCGTAAGAAGCGGCCGCTCCATCATCTGCAAGGATTCAGACGGATCGTTCTTGCTTCTGGAAACCGAGCCGGACATGACCGTGCGGCTTCCAAGCGCCTTTGACAAGGTATCAGCAGACGAACTGTTTGGCGCAAAGCCGCCGAACAAAGTGATCTGCGTATTGTCCACGATGATCTCGCCGCCTTCCTTGCCGTAATTCTTTTCGAGCTGGGCAAAGGATTGGATGATTGGAACGATTTGCAGGCGTCTGGAACGGGAGGCGCTGAACATCATCTCCGCGGATTCGATCTTCGGCAGCGTTCCGAACTCATCGCAAAAGAAGACACAGCGGTTCTTGAGCTGACCGCCGTTCTCATCTGCAACGGCCAGGATCTCACGGTAGAGCTGCTGAATGATAAGGGAGATCATGAAGAAGGTGTTGGGGTTTTCCTCCGGCATGATGATAAAGATCGCAGATTTCTCGCGGCAGAACTTCTCGGCATCGATCTCCGTATCGAAACACAGGAGCTGTTCAAGCTCGGAATCCAGGAAGGAATTGAGTCGGGACAGTGCAGTTGACATGACGGACGCCATGCTCTGCTCGGCAGTGTTCAGTGCGGCTCCGGCAAACCACTTGGCCTTGTGGTCGTTGGGGAGCATCTCCATGAGCTGTTGGAACTGGTTTTTGCCTTTCTTTCCCGATGGAGCCAACAGTTCCTGGATAATCTTGAACACGGATACAATGTGCCGTTCCTCGGGCTTGCAGAACTCTGCTACCAGCAGGATCGTCGCTGTCAAAAGTCCTTCGGCTGCGTCGTAGAAGTAGGCGTTCTGACCGAAGCTCGCCGCATCCATGCCGGAGAGAATGATAGTCTTGGAAATGATCTTCGCATACTTCTCAGCCTTTGCCTTGAAGACGAGGGTATCGGGATTCGCCTGGTACAGATCCATATACTTATTAACCAGGTGCAGAAGGTTGTTTCCGTTGGAGCGTGTTGGATTTCGCAGATCGATCACGGAAACATTGTAGCCGTAACCCTTGGCGATGTTGCCGTAGTTACGCATGACGTCGCCTTTGGTATCGGTAGACAGGAAACTCATCCCGCTGGCACAGGCATACTCAATGCAGGGGTAGAGCCAGAAGGCGGTTTTGCCGACGCCGGCCGCGCCGATCATCAGCACGTGGACGTCGCCGGTGTCTACCATCGCCGTGGTATTTCCTGTGCATCCAACGACGATGCCCTGCGGAAGAGATTTGCCATCTTCGCCTGTGGGAGTTTTACCGTTCTTGGCCTGCTCCCGCCATTTCTTCGGCGTGAATGGAATATGCTTATAGATCTTACGCTGTTCGCCTTTGGTCATCCAGCGGGCGGTTCCGTGCTGGCCGTCGCCGACCGTCTTCGATTTGATGTTGTTAAGGCTGTACACATACGCCAGCAGTGTGATCCCGCCGAGGACGCTGAACATGACGACGCCGACGATGATCAGAGTTGTAATACTTGACACGGTTCTTCCGCCTCGCTTTCTTCTTGGTTTAGAGCTAAAAGATCCTCGTTCCAGTCTTTGTGTTCGGGAACGAGGATTTTTGCATTGATTCCTTGTGTAAACAGCTTATCGCTGATTCGTTTTGCCGCCGTCTGCCCAGGCTCATCGCTGTCCATGCAGAGGAACACCTCCGAGATATTGGGATTGTCCTTCAGCATTTGAAACAGAACTCTGTCTGACACCGAGCAGGCGGCGGCATAGCTGTGCTGCTGCCAATTCTTCTTGTGCATGGAGATAAAGGACAGCATGTCTATCGGTGCCTCGAATAGCAACAGGTACTTGCTTCTTCCGGTCCAGTGAAAGCTGTACTCCGGTATGCTGCTGTCTGCATTGCCTTTGAAGGTGCTTTCGCTTCCTGTTCCGCGCATATTGGCATGACGAGGGACGCCTTCCCGATCAAAACCGACAAACACGGCGTTGTGGTACTGCGCCGATTCATAGATCATCTGCCTGTGGGCAAAGGTGTACACCACGTCACGATCCAGCCCGCGTCGGGACAGCAGATAGGCATAAACTCTGCGCATGTTATCATTGCGCGGAGGCAGATCGAATGGCTTTGGAGGTGTGCGTTCAATCGGCGGTGATACGGTAAGGGTTCCGTTGCAGCCGCCGAGCAGATACTCTACTGCCTCGGGATAGTCCTTGTTATAGAACCTTCGGACGAAGTCAATGGCGTCGCCGCCCTGCTGATCGTACTGATGAAACCAAAGGTTTCCCCGAATGGTGACCTTCTGCGATCCGTCCTGCCATTCATATTCCGAGCCGGATCGTTTGAGCTTTTCACCCTGCGAGCGAAGCAGCTCGCAGAGATCGGTCTGACGCGCCTGCTCTTTTTGCTCGTCAGTGAAGTGAATATATTTTGTTGGCATGAAATCCTCCTTATCCTTGCTTGAGGCCGTGGGCTTGTTTCTTCTCGTCGATCTTCCTCTTGAGTTTCCGGTCAATGGCTCCGGCCTTTCCTTTCTTCTCATCGTCAAGTTGATTTTGAATCATCCTGCTCAGATGATGCAGGAGCTGAATCGCTCCAAGCGCCGCAGACCAATTGCGGTTGGATTGAATACTGTGCAGGAGCTGCTCGGCATACTGATTGCCATGCTCCGCTGCGGAGGACAGATAGGCGATGGCTTTTTCATAATCCCGCTCGACCTCTTTCCCGTAGAGATAAATCTTTCCGAGCTGGTATTCCGCATAGTCGTTTCCGTTCTCCGCGGCAATTTCGAAGTCACGGATTGCCCGAAGAACATCCTTGAGTTCCGCTTCCGTGAGTCTAAGCTTTCCGGCAAGATATGCGGCATAGGGATTCTTCTGTTCGGCGGATCGCTCCAAATACTCTATTGCACGAGAGACATCCTGCGGGACAACCTCGCCACGATATAGGAGCTTTCCCATCTGATACTGTCCGGCCGCAAATCCTTTGTCAGCGGAATCCGTAAGCAAACGAATTGCTTCGGGGATGTTCTGCAGGAGAACTTCTCCGTCGAGAAGCGTTTTTCCAAGTGTGTATGAGGCATAACGGTTACCCTGATTCGAAGATCGTCGCAGAAGTAGTTCCGCACGTTGAAGATCCTGATCAACATCTTCGCCACGGAGAAAAGTTTTCCCGAGCAGGTATTCTGCGTATTGATTGCCTTCGGACACGGATTCTTCCAGCCAGCGCAAGGCGTAGTCAATGTTTTTAGGAATATCTTCGCCTCGAAGGAACATCTTCCCGAGTCTGTATTTTGCAACGCCACATCCAAGTCCGGCTGCTTCGATCAGAAGATCCACAGCGGTGTTCGGATCGTAGGCGTTGCTCTCTCGGTCGAGCAGTTCCTTTGCGCTTCTGTATAACTGCCACATCCGGGAACGCTGAACAGATCTCGGCGCAGGAGCATACTCTTGTTCCTCAACCTCATCTGTTTCCGGTTCTGATGTCTCTGCATTAACCTCGGCTTGCTCATCCTGCTCGTCTGCAATCACTCGGTCGGCAGAAATATTCAGCGCCTCTTGAATGACCATGTTCTTGATCGACTTGAATTCGGGATTGTCCACCAACGGAATCCGTTCTGGCAGTTCTTCTGTGTAAGTTCGGATAACTTCTTCCCGCTGTTCATACCACAGGTCATAGAGAGAAGAGATCCGCTCGTCAGCGGCAAGGTCAGATACAATTCCGTTCACGATAGTCTTGACATCTGCTTTCAGATACCCATACTGCTTTTTCCCGCTCGTCTTTGACAGCCGGTCGGCAAGATCAAGCAGCTTGTATTCAAGCGCAGGATTGTCATAGGCGCCGCTGTTGATTCGAGAAACGATTTCTGCAATCACATCACGGCTCTGCGCACGAAGCGCATTCCGATGCTCCGTCTGCTTCTCATATATGGAGAGCAGGTCATCCGCAAAGACATCTTTTACAAAGGCAGAGCGCAGATTCATAATGCCTTTCTGTGTGAGGTAGGGCTTCGCCTGTTCGGAGGAGTAGACCATTAGATGAACGTGAGGATGATGGCTCTCGTTATGAAAGGCGGCGTACCATTTCAGATCTTCCACAGGGATTTTGAAGTTCTTTGCGATTGCCTCTGTCTGAGTCCGAAGCATATCACGCCATCGTTCACCGGAATTGAAACCCAGGCGCTCCGCATCTTCACGGCGAAGAGAAATAATCACCGTCCACACGTTGCCTTCGTATTCATTCAGCTCCCTTGAAACATCATCGAGTTTTACACGGACTCCATCGTCTGTGAACAGACCGTGCGAGCCAAACCTTTCCGCACGAGGGCGAGTCGCAATGTAGTCTGCGTATGTTTTCGTGTTGAGAGCTTCATGCGCGTTGTCCTCCAACGCGCGGGTGATAAACTCAGAAGCATTTCCGAGTGTAGGCGCTTTGAGATAGTCTTCGTACTCCAACATAGAATTGCTGTCCGGGAAGTCACGAAGGATTCTTTCGATCAGCTTCTTTTGTTTCTCAGTAGGAGGATCGGTTTTGAAGGTGTCATCGACTTTCTCCACGCCTTCACGAGTAGCAATATATTTTGCATAGCCTCCGACGCTCTGCCTTGCGGACGGTTTCAGATATTTGAATTTGGTAATCAGCTTTGCCATCGGTTAGTCTTTCTGCCAGTCAAGCGCATCCTCGAAAGAAAAAGAACCGTTGAGCCGTTTGACTTCTTTGACGCAGTCGCCTCGCAGTCTTTCGAGCGACAGCGGATCAATATCTTGCTGGAGCGCAACGAGATTCTGCATGATTGCAATTTCAACGGCGAGCTTGAACATCATTCTGTTCTGCCGGTTGTCACTCTCCGCGACGATGCTTTTCAGCGTAGAGATCACCACGTTGGGAAGATACTCTCTGGCGTTCTGTGTGGAGAGATATCCGGCATAGAAGCGAACCGCTTTTTCTATGAATTCAGATCGGCTTTTACAGTTATCATCTTCGTACAGACAATCCATGAGCTTGATCGTTGACGGGCGCAGCCATGACTGAAATCTTCGCTTCACTTCCTTTTCCTTCGGTGTTTTCTCATCATTCATCGGTATCACTCCTGTTCCTGCGGCGGCACCTGTTGCGGCACCGTGAAATATCATTGTAAAGTCGGCGGTTTCGGGAATTACGGCACCGTATCCCAGCGTCAAGGCGTGAAATACGGCACCGTAATTCGTTTCAGGGTAAAACCGTCAAAAACCCTTGTGCGGTCGGCGTTGCCGTCCGCTGTGAACCGAGGCGGAAGCCGTTTTACGGCACCGTCTCTTTCACCTGCTTGATTTTCGACCCTGTCGAAAATCCTCCTGCGGGGCGTCATCTCGAGTCTGAACGTCTGCCCGAAACCGCCTCAAATTCGGCTCGTGACCACCTTGTGGGTTGCTGTTCGCCCTGCTTTGGAAAAGCCGACACAGGGGCTTCACGGCTCCACAGTGGGCTACATCTGCAGAGCGGGACTCTCGTCTTCGCCCTCGTCGAATGTGATCTCCTTGCCTTCGAGTGCGGTGGCAAAGATCTCGTGTCTGGCGTCCAGGGACAAGCCTTCTTTGCGCTCGGCCTTGTACATTGCCGCCGACACATCCTTGAGGTTGTACGTCCACCACGCATTGTCGCCGCTCTCACAGACGCTCACGGTGTTGTGGTCGAAGTCAAACTCTACGAGTGCTGTGATCCTCGGATCATTCGGCATGGCATTGCACAGAACGGAGAATGTCACATCGCTGATCGACTGGCATCCACTGAAGTTGCTCTGCGCAATACTGTCCAGCGTGTATTTCCCGATCTCGTCTTTCAGAGTGGAGCGGTACAGGTTGGCGATGCTGTAGAAGCTGTTGCGCAACTCCGAGGTGAAGAAAAAGTCGTCATCTCCTTCATGGAAATGAACAGCAGCAAAGCGGCGGGATGCTTCTCGTTCTGCCGCTTCACGTTCTCTCTCCAGCTCGATCTGCGCATCCACCTCCATGCGCTCATTCTCGGGAACAGTCTGCTCGTAGAAACGGTCGAGCAGATTCTGAAGCTCGTGTTCGACGCTGCTGCCGTTCTTCAGCAGATAACTTTCCAGCTTTGCGAGCTTGTGTTCGTTGAAATACAAGACGAGTTCTTCGTCAGTCATGATCGGTTACCTCCACGGTAGGTTTCGGCTCCGCTTTCTGCCTCCGCACTTTAGGAGCGGGAGGTTCCGCATTGCCGGAGCGAAGATTCAAGAATTCACGAACGCCTGCGGGGACGTTCTTGGCGTAGAGCGTATCCAGCGATTTGGTCAGTTCTTCCTCGACCTGCATTCCTTTTTGTTCAAGGTACAGTCTGAGTGTGGAGAGCTTTTCCTCATCATAGGAAACGCTGACAGAGATTTTCTTCATGGGATTTCATCTCCTTACATGGTCATTCCGAATCCCGTGTCGACATAGGCAAGGCTGGCGTCGTTGAGAACGGTAAGACCGTTGTTGTAGTCCTCAACCATTTTCTCAGCTTCGGTCTGCCTGTGCGTGGCGTCATACCAACGAGATTCCATTTCGTCAATGGTCTTGTCAACGCTTTCGGGATGGACATGGCAGGAGTAGTAGCCCGCCGCATCAAGGAACAGATCGCGGCCGTGCTTCTTATAGATTCCGTACACCGATTTCATTTTTCCGTGTGCCACAGTTCATCACCTCACATCGTCATCCCTTGAAAGGGCTCTTCTTCCAGACTGTCTTCCTCGACGGCTTCATCCTCGCTTTCAACCTGCTCATTCTGGAAGAGCTGCCGCGCCATCGGGATATATGCGGTGTAGCGGGCATAGTCATACCCCTGCGGATCAACGAGGATGCCGTCATCGATACCCTCGCCGAGCACCAGCATGCACGGGATGGCATGGAACTCATCCGTCTTCAGATCCGGCAGATGCTCTTTTATGAAATCGTGATCTGCCAGAGGATTGAACTGGAAGTCATAGAACTCTGCATTTGAGAGTTCCACAATGCAGACGACGTCACAGCGCACAGGCTGGATTTCCTCCTGCTTGCTTCGGAGCTGCACATTGATCAGCATAGGCACCTCCGTCACATAGAAAGAACCTGCGGGTGATCTTCTTCAGTGAGATTCTCCGCAGGCTCATCGTCATGCTCGTCGTAGATATTACAGCCCATGAGCGAGACGAGATTCAGAGCTCCGGCGATGCCGCCCTGCTGACAGTTCGGACAGTGTTCCAGATGGTAGGTCATCTCGATGGCGTCCTCCGTCATGATCAGCTCATTGATTTCTTCTCTCTGCCGTAATTCTTCTTCGAGCAATTTGCCGTTTTCATTGGCGTCGGTGATGTCTTCACCGAAGTGGTAATACAGCTCGTCGTAGGAAACAGACCATCGTCCGTCCGTCGTATGCTCCGTGCCTTCACGCACGGCATAGTCGGCGAGCTTTTTCAGTTTGGTTTTATCCACAGGCAGCTCCTTTCTACATCTGCTGGCTTGGTGTGTTTTCGAGTTCCTCGCTTTCCTCTGCATAAGGGCAGAAGTCCAAATAGAACATGAGATCAAAATCTTCCGTGGTGTCAACATCGGCAACGATCTCAGAGTCCAGAGCGGAGACAATCTTATCCATCATCTCCTTGTCGCCGGGGAGTGAAGTGCCGAAGCGTTCATTGATCTCGGCGAAGGAAAAATGGTAGTTGCCGGAATGCGTTTTGTCTGTACCTTCATCCACGAGGAATTCAGCAATCGTCTGCGCATAACAGTCTCGGTCGAAATGTTGGGCAAGCGATTTGAATCCGATTTCTCGGATTTCGTCATCGCTCAACCCAATCTGTTCCGTAAGGATGTCGTACAGTTCTTCGCCAGATTGGAACTCCCCAAGGAAGCAGACTGCTCTGCCGAGCATATCTGCGAGGTGGGCTTTCTTGTTGAAGATTCTTCCTTCTTCGAGCTCACGGAACATACCGTCCACATATTTTCGGATGCCATCGCTTAGAGCCGCGTCAGAAAGATCTTCGATCTCGTGACCGGCCGCAAGGCAGAAGTCATCGATCTGCTCGGCGTACAAATCGTCGTTACCGGCATACACCTGACAGTAGTACCCATGGCACAGCTCGTCCTCTCCGCTTTCTCGGTTGTATCGCTCAATGCCGCTGTCGAAGCAGGATGTGATTACAAATCCTCTGTATCGCATATCGCATCACCTCTACATGGACATTGCCGGAGCTTCATCCTCATCGGAGAACTCCGGCTCCATCTCATAGCATTGTTCAGCATCGCCTCTGTCCTGCAGTGACCACAGCAGATGACTCATCTCGTCATCTACAATGAGCGAGTCGATACCGTTCCTGCTGATCCACTCGTCGCTGACCACTTCCAGTGGATCGTAAAAGCGAAGCAGATACTCCGCATCTTCCTCCGACACGGCAGAAGGAAGCTCTTTTGCCATGCGGGTTACCGCTTCGAGTTCCTCGCAACGGTCAATCAATTCAGCAGGCGACATCCGCAACCAGCGTTCCTTGTATTCCGCAAAGTTTACGTTGATCTTCTGCTTGAGACGAGTCTGGGCAGATTCCTCGGGAAAGAAACTGTCGAGGCTCTCGATACAGTGCTCATGAAGCTCATCTTTGGTCATTCCGAAGTGACCGTGCAAAGTTAAAAAGAGATCCTCGTCGCCGGGGATGTGCTCACATATCCAAGCGATCATTTGGTCATAGAGCTCGTCTTTTCGTTCTTGTGTCATAGGCGTTCACCTCCGTTTTGATATTGGTGGAGCCGATACGGGCAGATCACTGACCGTACCGGCTGTAGTAGACGCTGCCGTTGGCAGCACGCTGTGCCTGAACAGCCTCGCTCTGATCCAGCGGTGCTTCGAAGTTGAACAGCACATAATCGGAAGCCTCACGTACCGACTTGGCATTCTTTAAGACATCCAGGACACCGGGAAACTTCGTTTCAAGCTCATCGCACAGGAAAGCCAACTGCATATCCAGATCCGCAATGGAACAGTGTCTTGCATTAGCAAATGCGAGGAGCGGCGTTTTCCGATCTTCAACCGTCCACTGCGCCAAGCCGTAGCCTGCGCTGTCGGACGTGAAGTTTGTGTAACTGCCGCTGTCCACAGCTTGCGTATAGGAGGAGTCGGAATACCCGAGGGATTCCTCATAGCTGTTCTGCAGGTTGTTGGGCTGCAATCCACTTTCTGCATAGAGATTTCCCATCAGTCCTGCAACACCATAGGGGTTGCCGATCTTGGCATAGAGGACATCCCAAATGTGTTGTTCATTGGGAGCTTCCGTAATGTCGCTGTCGTAGTAGGTGATATACGGAATTTTCAGCCAGTGCGTCCAGCCGCTGTTGCCGATAGGTGTTTGCACTACTCCCACCTTTGTTCCGCTGGCATGGATGACCTGTCCGTTTCCGATATAGATACCGATATGCCCCTCATGCCACACGGCAAGCCCTGGAATTTCCGGGATCGTATCGATGGTTCCGCTTTCCTCAGCGTTTGCGTACATGGTGTCGGCACCGATGTCCGGCATGCCGTTTGTGCCATACTCGATCTTTCCAGTCTCGGGATCGAACCAACCGTAGCCTTTGATCAGTCCGACGCAGTCTGCCGTGCGGCCGCCGATCCAGTGTTCTTCGATGAAGTCTGCATAGCCGCCGACCTCGTCGGGATACTGCTCGGCTTTCGCCTTATACAAGCTCCGCGTCAAGACCTGTCCGTAGGTTCCCCATACGTAGCCCCAGCCTCTGGAGTAAGCATTCTTTGCCCACTGCACGAGATCCAAATTGTTCTTGGTGCTCGGATCGATATATCCAGCCGTAGAGATATACACGGCGCGGATCGCGCTCATCACCTTCGTGAAATCTTCTGCAGATAGATCTGTCCCGAAGGCTGCGTTTACGGCAGCGATGAGATCCGCATCTGACTGTCCGTCCGCAAAACATCCGACCAACTTATCCACGAATCCCGCTTCCTCAGAAAAGTCAGAAAGCGCAAGCACATAAAGCACTTGCGCCTCCTTGACTCTCTGATTATCAAAGCCAGCCTCGGTCATCTTATCTTCAATCTCATACATGAGATCCTCCACTCTCTGCAGCCTTGCTTGTTCTTCTGCTGACATGTTCTGTACAACGAGTGTCTGCAGACGATTTGTGTCGATGTTGATGCCGCCGTTGAACAGAGCGATAATTGCCGCAAAGGGCATCACGATAATTACGATAATGCCGAGGACAATCCCAAGGAAGGTTTTTCGCAGTTTCTTGTCGGTCAGTATGGCGACGGCAATCTTCTTGAGCGCCGCCGCTACTGTTGCGCTCATTACCGGCCTCCGGCTTTGCCAAACAGGGCGGCCTTATAATCGGGAGCGATGACCTGCAGAAGATATCGCTCGTTGCCGCACCTGAACAGGCAGGTACCTCTCTCGGGATATTTGATGAGCTCGAACTCAGACGGTTCAACCTGCAAGGCGTCCATATACTCCTTGGGGTTGATCTGTCCGGCGTTGAACAGGAACTGATGCGTGGGGATGCTGAACAGGGGCTTTGTAAACTCTCGGATCGAGGGAATCAAAAAATCCTCGATGTTCTGGCTTGCCAGAATGATCGAGGAGTCCTTCTTGCGGACACGCTTCATAGCGTTTCGGATATATTCGATTGCCGTCATGTTTGTGAGGAACAGGTACAGCTCATCGATGCTCGCCGCCGTCTTGCCCTGACCGAGAAGCTGATTGCTCATGAAGGACAGAATGTTAAACAGCATGGCGTCCTTGAGCCGCTTGTTGGTGTCCATCAAGCCCTTCACGCCGAAGACGAGGAAATGGCTGTCGGTAATGTTGGTGTGTCCGTTGAAATACTTGGACTCAGCGCCGACGCACATGGAATGGATTCCGAGGCATACGTCCTGCAGGGTATCCTCCGTGTAGAGGTACTTCCGCTGCTTGTCGTAGCTGTAGAATTCTTCTTCGCACAGTTTGTAGAAGTCCTCCATGATCGGGAAGTCCGTGGGCTTCTTGGTGCTGTAGTCCGTGGCGTCGGTGATGCCGAAGCGGGCATACAGCTTGGAGAGCAGAATCTCAATGGTGTCGATCTGCGTATCGGAGAAGTCCTTGTAGCTGCGGAAGAAGTCCTTGAGAAAGGCAATGTGCTGGGAGAGCCTCGTGACCTTCTTGAAGGCTTCCGGCGTGGTGGCGTCGATATCCTCAACGCTGTCCGTCCATGCTTTCGGCTCCAAGGGATTGATCGTGTACTCGCCGCTCATGAAGTCGATATAGCAGCCGCCCAGAGCATTGCAGAGTTCCTCATACTCGGACTCGGGGTCCAGGCAGATGATTGCCTTACCCGACTCTCGGATGTTGGTCAGAATAAGCTTGAGCAGATAGCTCTTGCCCTGGCCGCTGTTGCCGAGGATCAAGACGTTGCTTGTGGTCTTATCCTCGGCGCGGCGGTCAAAGTCCACGAGGATATTCGTGCCGTACTTGTCCCGCCCGATATACAGTCCCTGTGGGTCGGTCTTGCCCGAGAAGTTGAACGGGTAGAGGTTTGCCACGCTGGATGCGGGAAGGACTCGTTCATACTGCGCACCGAACTGATTGTATCCGGTCGGGATCACGGACAGGAATCCTTCTTTCTGCCGTAAGGTCAGCCTGTCGACTGAGATCTTGGATCTCGTCAGCTCCATCGCAATATCGCTCTGAAGCTCTTTGAGGGCATCCATACTCCTTGCCTTCAGTTCAATGAACACGCTGCAATGCAGAAGCGGTTCCTTGTTTTTACGAAGGTTGGCCAGGAGCTCGATTACGTCCTGCAGATTGCCTTCGGCTTCGATGGTGTCGTTGACGTCGTTGCCGCCGCTCTTGAGCTTGTTTCGGCGGGTGGCGTTCTGAATGATCTTTCTCTGTTCCATGCTTTCCACCAGGCGGTGATAGATGCGAAGCGTCACGCCGCTGCGGTCAGCGAGCTGGGACAGGATGGCCTGTTCCTCAGTGGAGGGTGGATATTCTCGGATAACCCACACTGATCGGTAACTGTCGCCAACAACATAGTGGTCGGACAAGAATTTCACGGAGCCGGGCAAAATCATATCGAAGAAGTCCTTCGTCCGAATTTCCTCCATCTGTGCCGGCGTCAGCACTTTCGGTTTTCCAAACATTTGCTTTTTCCTCCTTTGAAATGATGATGAGACGGCTGCTCTTGGTACTGCCATAGCAAGTGGACAGCGTCAGCAGGCGGTCGCCGTATTCGGGGGCGTCCCCGTTGGTGTAATAAGCGTTCCGAACGATTCTCTGTACTGCTTCATTGAAGTCTTCCTCGGATTCGGCATTAATGAAGCTGTACCATGAATCCAGCTTATCTACACAGGCAACCGCAAAGATGGTGAACTCGTGAGCCCCGTCCTCCGTTTCCAGCAGGATCGTCGGATTGGAGGAGAGGCGTCCATCGTTCAGATATTCTCTGAGAGAGGAGAACATGGTTCCGTTGCGCATGTTGTGACCGAAGATGATGAGGTTGTCGCTTTCGAGCGTACAGCGGTAATCCAGAAACGGAACGCCGGAGTCGCTGTACTGCTGATAGAAGTTCATGCGCAGGTACTTCTGCGGCCATTCCGGGGTGTGCATCACGGGATAGTCCACGGCGGTGTTGTCGATGGTGATCCAGCCGATGCAGTCGCTATTCTGACTGATCAGAAGCGGGATGTCGTGGCGCGGCGTCAGAACAGGGTTTTCCTGTTCCTCCTGCGTATCCGAATTCTCCGCATCGCCGTCAGTATCCGGCTCCGCTGTTTCTTTCGGTTCATCCGGCTCCTTGATCTCTACAAGCTCTGAGAGCTCAGCAAAGGCGTCGATGTCTTTCTGGCGGTTGCTGTACTCCTGCCAGATCTGAACTCCGCAGAAGACCACGACCGCCGACAGCAGAAAGGCAAAAATCGCATAGAGATGCTTGGGATTAAGCTTCGTCTTCTTCATCTTCGTCCACCTCATAGAACTGTTCTCCATCAATGTCCGGCATCTGTTCTCCGTTCATGCTCGCCTCGAAATACAGGGCGAGGAACCGCTTGATGTCTGCCTTGCGCATCCTTCTCACCTCAAAGCCCTGTTCGGAGATGATCTTCTCCACACGGTTGGCTGAATCGAAGACCTGCTTGTCCTTCGAAGCTTTGATTCGGGCGGTAAAGAGGAACTGTCTGGCAGTAGCCATCTCCACCTGCACGTTGTCGAGAAACTCGATGTCCTTCTTGATGAGCTTCCGCACCTTCGGGTTCTGCTCATATTCAAGGCGCTCGTGGAGATAGGCTTTGTTGTCATCAAAGCATTCGGACGAGTCGGTGCAGGTGATCTCAATATCGGGGATCGACGAAAGCACCATCATCAGATGACGGATCTTGATCTCGATGTTGACGTAGGACAGCACCGAGATATTGGTCGGGCTGACCAGATAAAACAGAAGCTCGCCCTTCTGTGTCATGAGTCCATATTTGGTGAAGGTTTTCACACCGATGAACTCCTGCACGGAGCGGCCTTTTCTTTTCTTCTGCTGTTTTTCCTGCTTCGGCCGCTTGGGCGGTTTCTTCTGCTTGGGCAGTTTTTCTTTCTTGGGCATGGTGCTCACCTCCATTCGTAGTACTGTTGCGTGGTAATGAAATAACGACCCGCGTATCGGATATAATCGAGGATCGTCGTATCATCCATGCGGATCGTCAGAAAACCATAGCAGAGCGTGGCGGCTGCGGGGAGCATCAGATGCAGCTCCACCAGGATCACTATGGAGATCAGGGCGGCAACGCCCATAATTGCGAAATCCCGCAGGCTCCAAAGCCACATGTTCGCGGCAGCCTTGAGGTTCTGCGGATAGATATAGTGCGTCATTGTATTCCTCCAATCGTCTGATCTTCGCCGTAGTATTCCTCACAGAATTCCTGTGGGGTTTGGTTGTAATACTCTCGGATTTTCTCTGCGATCATGTCCTTGATGAGCTGCGCTTCTTCCTTTGTCGGCTCGTAATCGAAATACGAGGAGCTGTCTTGTCGGCTGATCTCGCACTCGATCCGCAGGGTGTCATCGAAGGGATTGTAACGGCCGTACATATTGAGCCATGTGTCATCGTTGGAAGCGGTATCGATGTGGAACTTCCTGTCCACATCGAACCACGTTTCGATATACACGGCGATTTCGCGGCCTTCGTCGCAGTCGACTTCCATGTCATGGTCGATGGCGATATCGTCCCGTGTCAGTTCATTGTTTTCTTTCATGTCGTACCTCCGCTTACTTTCCGGTCGCTCTGGCTACGCTGCGAGTCAGATTGACGGCGGTGGTAGTCGCATGAACAACGCTCATCATGTTCACCTTGACGGAGCTGTCGAGGCCGAACTGCTGGGCGATGCGAGGCACCTCGTTGGCGGCAAGCATAATGCCGAGGCCAAGAAGCATGTGATCCGGGAATGTGAGCAAGCCGAGGAAAAGCAGCGTTGTCTGCATGAACGCCGTCAGACAGATTGCCGCCACCTGTTTGCACCATTGGTTAAATCCATCGGTGTATCCACGAGGGACGCTGAACATATACAGACTTCCAACTGCCATCTGAACAAGCAGAATGCCGCCGCGCTTGATGTTCTGGAAGAATATCTTGATTACGCAGTAGGCAAAAGCGATCAGACAAAGAAGGTTGAGAAGTCCGAAGGTCACTTGGGACGACACGGCGAAGCTGCCTTCCAACACGGAAGTGCTTTGCCCAGCGAGATCCAGGCTCTGACCGCCTGACACAATGCTGGTGAGGTCATGGGCGAAGGTGTTTTGCAGGCTGATGCAGAACTTGTACAATTCTACGGGAACCACTCCGATCAAGCTGCAGGCAAAGAAGCCTTTGAGGATGTTGATGCTTGTGGTTTTGATGTTGGCGCGGCCGTTTTGGTATTCTATCGCCACATCGAATATGGCGACAACCGTGCCTGCCACAAACAGCGACCAGCCGAACAGAGTAAAGAGCCTGATTGTAGCCTGCACCCAGGACAGGTCGAAGATCTCGGCTCCCATGTTGCCCATCATGGTAAAGAAGTCAGCAACTGCGCCGTAGATGATCTCATAGAACCATTGGAGGATGGCGTCAAAGATGGTGTTGGCAATCTGTGTGCCGAGATACTCAATGGTATCTCCGATGGCATTGCCGATGCCGGAGAATATATCTCCAAGCCAGTCAAACATAGGTTTTCACCGTCCTTTCCAGAGGGGTTATAAGGTCATTCCCATGTCTTCCTCCTGGTACATGGAAATATAATCGTTCACAGTATCGGCGATCTTCTGATAGGCTGCGGGAGAAGGACGGTATCCGTACCAATCGGCTTTCCCGTTGTTCTCCCAAATGTGGATTTCCCTCGCAAACGGGTTGTTCTGATACGCAGGATTGCCACCGAGAATATCGCTGAATTTGAAGGTTTCGGCGTCAACTTCACCATCCGTGCGGTTAATGATTTTCAGCCGCAGTGCATTGTAGTGATCTCTCGTCCTGGTATAGACGAACTGCAGTTTTACCCGCAGTTCATCATCAATTCTACCGAGGAGCGTTTTGCCGCTGTACTTCGCGTCACGGATGACGTTGCTGCCGCCGAACAGCTTTTTGAGTTCCTGTTCGTAGAAGGTCATCGCTCTGACTTACAGGATCGTCCAGATATACAGAGGCGCGGTCAGAGTGAAGATGAGGCAGGCGAACAGAATGCAGGGCGCAGCGAACTCAAACTGACCGTGTTTTCTGTACTCGAAATACGAGGTGCCGACCTTGACAAAGAACAGGATGGCAAGGATCATGTCGATCACGGGGAAAACCACGTTGTTGACAACGGTCTGCACCTGCGACTTCGCGGCGTTCCAGGTGCTCTCGATGGCACCGGAAACATCGCCGGCCGCAAACGCAGTCACGCTGAACGTGGTCATGACCATCACGCACAGCGCGAGGGAAAGAATGATCCGAAGAGATTTCTTTTTCATGTGCATTATCCTCCTAATACTTTTTTGATGTCGCTGTCTTTCACAGCGCGGGTTTTGATATTGAGATTTTTGCAGAAATCGATTTCACGCCGCATCTCTTCGGTGATTTCGTCGCCGAAGATCCACAGCTCATCGCAGAACCACAGCAGGCTCATTCCTGCGGAAAGCCCGATTTCACGCTCGCTCGGGATATCATCGTTTAGGCAGAGGGCATAGAAGTGCGGCACCACCGGAGCAGTGCCGCACTTCAGTGCGTATTCGGTGTATCTCTTTGCTTTTTCGAGATTACCTTGGATATCCCCGCCTAACGGAGCGCAGATATACACCTTTTTCATCATTGCGAATCCTCTTACTTCTCGCCGTCATCTTTCTTCTTCTTGAAATACATGATGACACAAGCGATGGCGCCGCCGAGGGCGATGCCTCCGAGCCCAATCCACACGCCGAGATTGCTGTTGTCGCCGGTCTGAGGCACGTTGGGTGGAGGAGTGATCGTCACGGTCTGATCCTTGTCCTCAATGTCCTTATGCGTCGTAATCTCCACATCATCACGATACAGACTCTCGAATACGACTACCTTAGTGCTGGTGGTAAGATCGTGAGCGTCGAAAGTGAACGTCACCTTGACCTCGCCATTCCTGCTTTCGGGTGTGAACTTGACCTCTGCGGTGATCGTCTCGCCGTTCACGGTGAAGACCTCGCCGGTCGCCTTATTCATGAGAGTGCCACGGATGGTGTACTCGGTGCCGGGGATAAGGTTGGTGTAGGACACCACATCCTCAACCGTTACCTTTCCAGCCGTAGTGATCTCCTTCTTGCCGTCGATGGAGGCAGTGGTCTTGATCTCGGGGACATATACCTTCACAGACTGGCCTTCATCCTCGATGTCGGCATGAACTGCGATTTCAACATCCTCACGGTAGAGGCTCTCGAACACAACAACATCGGTCGTTTCGGTGATGACATAGGAATTGAAGGTGAAAGCCACCTTGACTTCGCCGTCCCTGGTTTCGGGTGTGAATGCGGCTTCCGCAGTCACAGGCTCGTCATTGACCGTCACGGGCTTACCGGTGGTCTTGTTCATGAGCGTTCCCTTGACAACGTATTCCTTGCCGGGGGTGAGGTTGTGATAGGAAACGATATCCTCGATGGTGATCTCGCCGCCGATGGTCGTTTCTTTCTTTCCGTCGGTAGAAGCCTCGGTCTTGATCTCGGGGACAATGACGGTCACGGTCTGCGCCTCGTCCTCGATATCCGCATGAACGGTCAGCTCTTTGCTGTCGGTGTAGAGGCTCTCGAACACGACGATGTTCGTATCAGCCTTGATGAGCTTGGCATCGAAGGTGAACAGCACCTCCACACTGCCGGATGGAGCTTCGGGAACAAAGGTCACCTCGGAAGTGATCTGCTCTCCGTTCTGGAGGAACGGCTCGCCGGTGGCCTTATCCATGAGAATGCCCTTGACGGTGTACTCCTTGCCGGGAACAAGGTGCTTGTATTCGACCGTATCGGTCAGCGTGAACACCTCGGTGGCGCAGACTTCCTTTTCCTCGTCGATGGTGGCAGTCGTTCCGATTTCGGGAATCAGATCGTTTACCACGGTGATCTCAACTACGTCGCCGTCTTCATCCACAGTCACGGCGTAGACTGTCTCGTTTTCGAGATAGCCGGCCGCAGGACGCAGCTCGCGCACGGTATAGCTGCCGTACACCACATTCTCAAAGGTGAAGACGCCATCCTCGCCGGATTCAGCAGTCAGCAGAGCGTTGTTCTCGGTGAAGCTGGTTTCGTCTGCGCGGAAGAGTCCGAACAGAGCGCCGGAGATCTTATCGCCGGTTTCACGGTTGACCTTATAACCCTTGATCGTGCCGTAGATTAGCTCGTTGGGGATTTCATTGCCGTCGTTCACGGCGATGTGAACAGTAGCAACTTCCTGGCCTGCGTACTCGAATACCACGGGGTACTCCTTATCGGACAGGACATAGTGCTTGTCGGTGCTGATTTCCTTGACATAGGTTTTTGCACCAACGGGAAGGTCGGTGCTGAAGGCTGCATAGCCGTTCTCGTCGCACTCAACGACCTCAAGCACCCAGCCGGCGGGGATACTGCTGCCATCTGCCGCAACGATTTCCTCTGCGGCGAACAGGCCGAAGTTGACAGAGGTGATTTCTCCGTTGCTGCCAACACCGAAGACCTCGTTCTGCTCCATGACCTTATTCAGATCAATCTCGACCTTCTGGCGCTCGTTGTAGAAACCGGTGGAGGTTTCGGTGATCTCCACCTCCTGGCCAGCGTAGGTCAGCTCCACAGTCTGAACGGTGGGATTGAGGATCATGCCATAGGGGGCTTTCGTCTCAACAACATGGTATCTGCCCAGAAAGAGAGGCTCAGTTACGGCCTTGCCGTCTTCCTTGGTAACAAGTGTTGCCACGACCTCATCCTTGCTGTATCTGAGAGTGCCGTCCAGCGTGTAGATATCCTCCGCTGCGGTCACAGTGTGCTCGCTACCTGCCAGACCGCCGACAGCATAAACCAAACGCTTGCTGTCCTTGGTGTCCACGACAGAGGCAAGATACTCGCCGGTCTTCTCCACGTTGATGACGCCCATCTGAGGCGCGTTTTCTTTCTCGACAATCACAACAGTTACGGCGTTTTCCTCGGTGGAGTTATCTTCGGTGATGTCGAAATACACAGGATCGCTGTTGAGAACGTATCCATAGGGAGCCGATACTTCGACCAGCGAATAGCCCTTTCCGTACTCCAGCTTTTCGGGCGTAATCAGCATACCGTCGCCGTCCGTGTAGAAGGTGTCGATGGTTGTGACAGTCGGATAGGTGAAGGTCATCTGAATCTGATTGCCGGAAGGATCGTAGATGTGGAATCCGATGCCGGAAGCCGGAATGGTCTTACCGGTGGTGCTGTCGATCTTGACCACCTTCACATAGGAGTAGAAGTTGGCGTTGTTGATCAGGTAACGATAGGTTTCGCCGTTCTCGCTGACGAACACGTCAAAGGGTTTCAGAAGCTCGCGGCCTTCCCAGCCCTTGATCTGCTGGACGGTGTATCTGCCGTAGGGCAGATCCTTCGTCTGAGCAAAGCCGTTCTCATCGCAGATCAGATAATCGCGCTCGGAGTCTTTTGCGTTGTCATAGGAGACTGCGCTCTTGAGATAGACAGCGAACTCTGCGCCTTCCTCGGGAGTCTCGATCTGCGTCTGGCCGTCGTCGGTGTGCTTGATGATAGCGATATTGCCTTTCTTGACTTGTTCGTACTGCTTCATGGCTTCGCTGTTATACTCAGCAGTATAGTTCTTGGGATCGACGCCGATCTGCTCGTTGCCGGGGGTGACGAGATAGCCCTCGCTGCTGTCCAGCTCCTTGATCGACCAGTCGGTGCCGCAGACATAGTATTTAGTGGTGAACTTGCCATCCGCGTCGGTGACATAGGTGTCGATCAGCTCGTCGCCCTTGTAGATACCGTACTTGGCACCTGCCAGATTCGCGTCACCCTGGGCAGAACCGGTTTCCACATCCTGCTTGGTAACAGTCAGGTTCCACTTTTTGAGCACGTTATCAAAGCTCTTGTTGGTCACTTTGTTCCACTCGATTGCCGCCGTCTGCTTGTCGGGGACAACATAGCGGATCGGGGTGTCCACCTCTTCCAGCGTGTAACCTGTGCCAATGAGAATGTTGCTGAAGGTCGCAACGCCGGTGGCGTCGGTCACGGCATATTCATCCACAGCGATTCCACTGTAGGAAGTACCGTACAGGTGGAACTTCAGACCTTCATTGAGGCCGTCCTCTGCGGTCTTTGTCACTTTGAGGTCGCCGCGCTTGAGATCATTCTCAAAGCTCTTGTTCATGACTTTATTCCACTCGATAGCAGCGGTCTGATTATCGGGAACAATATAGCGGTCGGGAGTACCGACTTCCTCCAGGGTATAGCCGGTGCCGATCAGCACATCTTCAAATACCACGATACCGCTGGCATTGGTGACAGCGTACTCATCCACAGGCAAGCCGCAGTAGGAAGTGCCATAGAGATGGAACTTCACACCCTCGACCAGTCCGTCCTCTGCGGTCTTGGTAACCTTGAGGTCACCGCGGCGCAGGGTGTTGTTGAAGGTTACGGTAGAGGTCTTGCCGCTGACGATGGTAACGGTCTGTGCCGCCTGCGTCTCGTACTTGTCATCGGGAAGCTCCGTCACAGTATAGGTGCCGGGGAGCAGGTCGAGGTCGACAGTACCGTTCTTACCGGTCATGACCGTCTCATTGACTCCATTGCCGGAGATGTTGAACTTGATGCCCTCAACCTTTCCGTCTTCGCTGGTTTTCACGATATGGCCGACGCCCTTGGTTTCCGTGTTCAGCTTGAAATAGAAGAACACGGGATCTTCCGCGCCGGAAGCCATCGTCTGCTTGCCGGGGCAGCCCCAAATGAGCATCTTGCCCATACCGAGGTTGGTTTTCTTCTGTGCGGAGACCATCACGGCATTGGAAATCATGTTCTTACTGGTGAAGGTATACTGATTACCACTGCGGGTGACGGTGATGCCGCTGGCGGAGAAATTGATATCCGCAAGCGTGTTGTTTGTATCGGTCAGCGTCAGACTGTAGTTGTCATTTGCCTGATCGTACTTGAGCGTATAGGTCTGTGCGCTGCTCTGGCTGCGGGATGAGAAGCTCGGTACAACATAGTGCTTGGACATCTGCTCCAGGATCCAGTTGTAGCATTTCTCGGCAGGTCTGCCCTTGATGGTGTGGTTGTACATATCCGCATCGATGCCGTTGTTGGAGGCAATGGAGGTCGGACTGGTACGGAGCTGTTGCTGATACTCCCAAATGATGCACTGCGTAGCAAACGCAAAATCATCATTGTTCGTTCCGGCAACGGGGGTTGTCATGCCCTCATGATAACCGTACATCAGCGCCATCATGATTCCGTACTGCGCGGTAATAGGCAGATTCTGAAAATACTTGCTGTTCTTGCCGCTGGTGGAATTGTAGGTGTCGCTGTAGTCGAAGGATACGCCGCCTTCAATACAGTAAACATGATGCTGATTGCCGGAGCCGTCGATCATCATATACTTGTACTTGGCGTTGCCGGAGCTGTAGGTTTTCACATAGAAGCTGCCGTCATCGTTATAGAAGATGGCGGTGGTGGTCGGCTTACTGTAGAAGTAGTCGCCGTCCGAGCCGAGATACTTGTCTCCGTAGGTGGAGGTGCATTTCGTGCCTTCCTCGACAGACCATGCGAATGCGCTCGTGGGAAGCATCGCAACGATCATGAGAACGGCCAGAAGTGCCGAAAGCAGTCTCGTGCTTTTGGATTTGAGAATAGCATTCATCTCGATAATCATCCTTTCATTTTGATAAAGAAAAAGCCCTCCGCTTTTCAGCAGAGGACTTCGTCCCGTATTTGGTTGTCGTTATGCGAATACGAAGTAGATGGCGTATGATCCGTCGCCTCGTGCTTCGCAGCAGATGTTGAACTCTGTGATCTCGTCCATACCGTAGGCGCTGAGAGTGGCGACCGTGTGGAATCGGATATACTGTTCCAGTGCCGACTTTAGCGAGCTCCCCTGGTTGGATTCCGATGCCGTCACCGGATTCCACCATGTGGCGTTCTGCGGAGTCAGCGAGGTGTTCAGCGTATAGCCCATGCTCTGACCGATGGCGATGCAGTCGGCTCGGATCGCATTGATGTCGAACTCATAATCGTATGCGGTCTTTGGCTGCGTTTCTGCGGGAGGCTCTGTTTCCACCGGCGCAGGAGGCTCAACCGGTGCGGGAGGCTCCGTTGGAGCAGGCGGTTCGGTCGGGGCAGGCTCTGTTGGAGCTGGAGGCTCAGCAGGCTTGGGCTGTTCCGTTTCTTTCGGAGGCTCAGTCGGCTTTGCCGGTTCGGGCTGTGATTCCACGGGCTTTTCTGATTTCGTTGGCTGGCTCAGATCGCTTGACCTCGGCGTTTCTGCGGACTCGGCCTGCTTGGACGGTTCTGTCTGCTTCGGTGGTTCCGATTCTCTTGTGGGATCGGTTTCCGGCGCCTCGCTTGTCTGCGGTGCTTCCGTTGAAGCTGGCTGGGCAGGCATTTCTTTTTCTGCCGTTTCCGCAGTCAGAGTCACAGTCTGCGTATCTGCAGAAGGCTCTGTTACGGCTTCCGTGTTGACTGTGACTTCAGCGTTATCGTGGAGCATCTGCGCAGTGTTGTCTGCGGCGCATCCCGTGATTGAGATTAGGAGCGCACAGGCGATTGCTGTGGTTAGGAGTTTTGTTTTCATAGTAGTATCACCTCTTAACCACAAGAATACGGATAGAACGCAGGAAGTCCAGCGAGAATCGGAAAAATTACCGAAATCTACATACTCTGCCCAAAGGCGGGCGCGTCCTCGTCCTGCTCGTCGAGATCCTCGCCTTCATCAAGATCCTCATTCTCGGACTCAACCTCATCAAGCTTCTGCTCATAGGCTTCCAGCACCTTGCTGTTCAGCTCACTGCGAGCTTCTGCAGTGACAGGATGGAAAATATCCGAATACTCGGTCTTGCCGTCCTTCTGGAAAGAGTTCTGCGGCATCTGCACGAACAGCCCCTTCTGCGAATCGATGACACGCAGACCGTGAATGGCAAAGGCACCGCCGATATTGACGCTGGCAATAGCCTTGACCTTCGAGTTCTCATAGTCCACGAGGCGGTCGATCCGAGCCGAAATGTTCGGAGTGCTGCGCTTCTGCTGTTTAGCAGGAGCCTTGGTGTTTGTTTTCTTGGTTGCCATGATTGGTTCCTCCTTCTTTACATGGGGTAGATCATAAAGCCCATATCGGCTCCCACTTCTTCGGGACTGATGTCCTCCGGTTCAGCGAACCGAGCCATATATCTCGTCACCTCCTCGTCAGTGAGACTTCTGAATGTTTCGCCAGAGTCGCCGCATACGAAGAAGGGGCCGGCCATGATGGATGTGCCGTCACCGATCCTTCGATTTCCGTCCATGCCCCGGAGCTTTGATTCCTCGTTGCCCACGAGACAGGTACCGTCATCGTTGTCAATCGGCTCGATCAAGCCATCACCAACCGCTTTCTGTTCTGCTTCAAGCGTATGGGCGACGTCAGCAATATAGGGAGCCTTATGCGGTTCAACATAGACGACACGCATGAGGTTGTCCGGCTTTTGAGTCTGCGACTCGTCAAATGCAATGGGCTGAAACCCGATGCTGTCGCAGAAAAAAGCACCGTTGTCGTTCACCACCACGTCTGAGACGGACAGTGAGTGACCGCGGTGCAGGGGATGTCCTACCGTATTGAATCTTTGATAGATCGCTTCGAGA